>Ga0181521_10002366_pt1 | contig 22906 bp, 15 predicted proteins | sample PEATcosm2014_Bin_32_FD_119764 | JGI IMG/M metagenome (GOLD analysis project Ga0181521, IMG submission 119764) | Peatland microbial communities from MTU Mesocosm Facility, Houghton, MI, USA - PEATcosm2014_Bin02_60_metaG | ecosystem: Environmental > Terrestrial > Soil > Wetlands > Peat | place...
CCAAAAACCCCTGCGGACTCCCCATCGTGACCGACTGAGCTACACTTAACCCGAGCGCACCTCATCACGCGCCACACCGGTCACGATCCCCGGAACGACCGGTCACCATCATCGGAATACGCAGTGGAGCAACCTTTCCCTTACGCCAACGGAGAAGCGCATCCGGCTGCGGCGTTTCCCACGGCGACACCGTATTGCTCGGTCAGACCGGCAAGCGCGGGTCTGCGCCTGATCCGAATTCGGGCAGCGAGGTTGGGCGGGTGACGCAATTCCGCTTAATCAATCGCGAATTTGCATCACGGGGATTATGCGAGGCACGGTGCGACGCAGCACATACGTGGCCTTTCGCTCTCTCGAAGCGGTCAACTTAGCGGATTTCCGTAGCCCGTTGGCTAACGCCAATATGATTCGCTTCCACGAACGCGTTGCGACTACTACGACCGTCTCTTTTCCATACTCGGTAATCGCGTTTCACCGACACAAGTACGACAACGACTGCGAGACTGCTTGGGCTTGCCGCCGTGCTGCAGCGTTCAATTCGGGACTTTTGACATGTGTGTCACGAACGCGGAGACGAGTCCGCGGAACTGTGCAGGAGATGGGAGTAGGTCTCCCGGGGTCGGTCTGCAGGGGCAGGCCCCAAACCACCGCGTGCTGCTGCGTCCAAAAGGCGTGGTAGTGAGCAACGCGGGAAAAGGCGCCGGCAAAGGCGTCAGGTACGGATCGAAGGAGATGAGCGAAAGCGAACTGCCGATGACTCATCGAAAAGTCTAAGACGTTGTCGAAACTGGGGGCGATGTCAACTCCCAGGACCAGTCTGAGGGCTACCTGTTTATTGCTCAGACGGCAGCCGGTGTAGAGGCGGCATCTTCTCGGTACAGGCTTTGGCACGGAACGTGAGAACCTGGCCTTCGATGCTAAGGGAAATGACAAGTGGCAGACACCACGAGGAAGAATACCGAGGCGATGGTCAGGGGCGGAGCTGTCCATAGTAGCGGTGAAGCGCCTGTAATGGGTGTGGAGCGAAGGGGCAGCGTTATCGGGTCGACGACATGAGCCAACCCAGCAATGGGGATGACCTTGTGAAATCGACAAAGTCGTTCGAGATCTCGAAGCATGTGGTGATGGATGCGTATCGACGCGTGAAAGCCAAACGAGGCGCGGCGGGCATCGACAATCAGTCGATCGAGATGTTCGAGCAGGACCTCAAGCGCAATCTCTATCGGATCTGGAACCGGATGTCATCGGGTTCCTACTTCCCACCTGCGGTCAAGCAGGTCGCGATTGCGAAGAAGAACGGCGGCACGCGTGTCCTCGGGGTACCCACGGTCTCCGACCGGGTTGCCCAGATGGTGGTGAAGCTGTATGTCGAACCCCGGTTGGACGGTCTGTTCCACGCCGACTCGTACGGGTATCGCCCGGGAAGGTCGGCCAAGCAGGCGATCGCCATCACGCGGCAACGCTGCTGGCGGTACGACTGGGTCGTTGAGTTCGATATTAAGGGCGCCTTTGACAACCTTGATCACGATCTTCTGATGAAGGCGATCCGAACGCACATCAGAGATCGCTGGGCATTGCTGTACATCGAGCGCTGGCTGAAAGCACCCTTCGAAACGGCGGACGGGTTACCCGTCCCTCGTGAGAAGGGGACGCCACAAGGCGGTGTTATCAGCCCGATGCTCATGAACTTGTTCATGCATTATGCGTTCGATCGCTGGATGCAGAAGACGCACCCGGAGTGTCCGTTCGCAAGATATGCTGATGATGCCGTCGTGCACTGCCGCAGCCAAGCTGCGGCGGAGCGTCTACTGGCGGAGATCGACGAGCGACTGGCCTCCTGCCGGCTGACGATGCATCCGGACAAGTCGAAGGTAGTGTACTGCAAGGACAGCAACCGACGGAGGGACTACCCGTGGATCCAGTTTACGTTCCTCGGGTTTACCTTCAAGCCACGTGCTGCGGTTGATAAGCGGGGACAGAAGTTCACGAACTTCCTGCCTGCCGTGAGTCGTGAGGCGACGATCCGCATGTTGCGGACGATCAAGGGTTGGCAGCTTCAACGGCAAACGCCGGTCACGATCGAGGAACTAGCGGAGCGACACAATCCGATGCTACGCGGCTGGCTGAACTACTACGGGAGCTTCTACCGGTCCGAGATGGCTTTTGTCTGCCATCAGGTTGACCGCAAGCTGGCCTACTGGGCGCGACGGAAGTACAAGCGCCTGCGGGGACACCTGCGGGAAAGCTACTATTGGCTCGGGCGGCTGGCGCGCCGCCGGCCGGAGCTCTTTGTTCACTGGCAAGTGCTTTACAGACCCGCGACTCGGTAATGGGAGCCGTATGACGCGCGAGTGTCACGTACGGTTCTGCGAGAGGCCGGAGGTGCAACTCCCCCGGCCTACTCACCCAATCGCACAAGGAAGCCAATTGTCGGACCATCTAACCCGGACAAAATCACGATGTCATAAAAGGTGGAGATCGGGGAATCCGGCACTTTGGCCACCATTGAAACGCGAAAAAAGACGCATTTAAGGGGAACCCACCGCGGATATGAACCGACCGCGAAAATGGCCCGCAGGACGTTCCCTTGGCTCGCTTAAAAGGGATAGTTGATACCGGTGAAAACGGCCAAGCCCTCACTTCCGCAGCCGATATCGACGTAACCGACGACAGAAGGCCGCGCGACGCCGCGGATTCCCAGACCGCCGACCTTGTGCAGCTGTGCCACGGGCCAAGTGCTCGATCGCGCGAATACGCGACCGAGATCGACAAATGGCGCCAGTTCCAGGTCGATATGGGTCGAGATGGCATTAAAAGACGCCACCGTTCGGCGCAACTCGGCGTTGGTGGAAAAGGAATCGCGATCGTAAAATCGTCCAGCGCCAAAGCCACGCAGCGGCTGTTCACCGCCTATCTCGCTTTTGTCTCCGCCGATACTGCTGAGCGCCCAGAACGGCAGGCGGTCCGCGGTTGGCAGATAGCGTAGAGCCAGATGCGTCGCGAAGACCGTGGACTGCGCGATCGGCCAGAAAGCGCGTCCGTCTATTCCCGCCTCGCTGTAGAGGGAATCGTTGAGCACGCCGCGTCGGCTGGCCAGCCCGCTATACGCCACCCACTCCGTTCCGTGATTGGGTACAGTCAAGTCATCCCGGGTGTCATAAATAATAGATAGGCGATTGAGCTGTTCGTAATTAGTGCCGACGCCCAGGATATGGCCAAAGCGGGTCTCAATCGAGGCGATGCGCGCCAAGCTACCCGGTAGCACCTCCACGACGCGCATGCGTCCGGTGTAGAGCAGCTGCCAAGCGTGGCTGAGGTTCAGCCCGACCTGCGCCTGCACCAGTTCCTGCTGCTCGGTATAATCTGTTTCATCGATCGCCGGTGAATCATTGCCGATGCCGAAAAAGCGCGGCGTACCGTCTCGATCGTAGATCAAGCTTCCGTTGAACGACCAGCGCTCCTCCCGCGAGCGTCCGCTCTGGTACTCGGCATTGAACTCGCGTTCGATTCGCTCTTCGGCGCCTGCAACGATCGACCACTGTTCGTCCTCGGAAGGATAGGCATACACACGTGCGTGTGCGCCATACCCGAAATACGGGTTGTACGCCACATCGGGCGCGATAATGCGACGGATGTCGTTGTGCTCATCCGTTTGCACCCACGTCGGGATGATGCCGATCGTCGTGCCACTGTCCGGATCGACACCGATCTCGGGAACCGGAATAAAAGGCGCGGTCGCCGGATTAAACCAGCTCGACACACCCCCGGCCGGCGCCGAAGCCGGCGGACCGCTGGGTCCTGCCGCCGGAACTACTCCTGCGGCGCTTTCGGCGGGGTCGGACCGAGATGGAATCGCAAGCAAAGCGGCGACGCTGCCGCATAACAGACTCAGAGCAAACGTAACACGCGAAGGGCATTTCGCTCGACGGATGAAGACGCGCGGTATCGTCGAGACGACCCCTGTGGGTCGCGAGCAGTGGGCGCACGAGGCGGCGGTGGATCCGCCTTGCTCATGAACGTCAACGGATGGATATAAGTGCTTTAGAATTCGGATTCTCCGAGCGCTACCGGTGGCGACTCCTCGATGCACATTGAAATGCGGCCAAACTGCGTGCTGCAAATTAATGAAGCCAATATTTTACCTTGGGTGGAGTGGGTGCGTCTGTGTGCGGCTTCGACCGCGAGAACCTTTAAGCAGCCCGTTCGCCTCGACCTCTAACATACGCCGGTCGACACCGATCAGATCGGCCCCTGCGCTCCCCACAGTCCCTACAACGCAACCGCAGCCAAGCTCCGGGCGTGTGCCGTGGCCCCCGGCCAACCCCAGCCGGACGAGGTCCAGATCCACCCACATCGTGCGGGAAGGACGATCCCGGTGCATCTGTGGAAAGGTCCGCTGCACTGTACCCCACCTGTGAGTTCCGATAGCAGCTGTCATCATTTCCCGAAGAAGATGTCCGCGATGCCGTTTGTTTTCCTCAAGGCGCTCACCGATCGCGACAGCGAGCTGAGAGGCCGGCGTCTCCGAGCGGATGATTGCGTCACAAGGCCCGTCGATTTCGAGATTCTCGCGAAGGCCATCAAGGCCCGCCTCGGCCGGGTCGCGCGTAACTAGGGATTGGCGCGGGTAGCGCATCTCAGCATCAATGAGCTGAGATGTCTGTCGTGGCCAGCCAGGGGCAAAACATCAGCTGAAAATTGCGGATCTATTGGGAATCAGCGAGCGTACGGTTGAGTTCTGCATCGATAGCTCCTGTCGCAAACTAAGGGGCACGACACGAATCGAGGCCGTAGCCAAAGCGGCGGCGCGGCGACTGAGCAATCCGTGAGCGCTTTACACCGGGCGGCAGTTTCCGACGACCATTCCCCGTCTCACTTCTTTAGCCCGCTGGTCTGAGCAGCAAAGTGGAGGCCAAGCTCTGCCGCAAATCACGAGTTGAGGAAGAAAACGCCTACTCAAAAAAACTCCCGCCGACAGAGTCCTGTCGCAAGATCGATCTCCGATACACGCCATCTATCGCGACGATCGGAACTTGCGAATTGCCGCGGTCAAGATCTTGGCGTAGGTTGCAATCCACAGGTCAATCCATCAACCCACCCGCGGGACCGATAGCCCATGTCAACTAAAGCCAGCTGTCCCTTCAATCACGCCGCTGGGACCGGCGCGTCGAACCGCGACTGGTGGCCGAGCCAGCTGCGGCTGGACATCCTGCACCAGCATTCCTCCAAGTCCAACCCGATGGGCGAGGACTTTGACTACGCCAAGGAGTTCAGGAGCCTCAACTTCGCGGCCGTGAAGAAGGATATCGCCGCGCTGATGACTGACTCGCATGATTGGTGGCCTGCGGACTTCGGCCACTACGGGCCGCTGTTCGTCCGCATGGCCTGGCACAGTGCCGGCACCTACCGCGTCGGCGACGGCCGCGGCGGCGGCGGAAGGGGCCAGCAACGCTTCGCGCCGCTCAATAGCTGGCCGGATAACGTGAACCTCGACAAAGCGCGTCGACTGCTGTGGCCGATCAAGCAAAAGTACGGCCGCAAGCTCTCCTGGGCCGACCTGATGATACTCACGGGCAACGTCGCATTGGAGACGATGGGCTTCAAGACGTTCGGATTCGGCGCCGGCCGCGAGGACGTGTGGGAGCCGGATCAGGATGTCTACTGGGGTGCCGAGAAGACGTGGCTGGCCGGGGACAAGCGCTATTCCGGCGCGCGGGATCTCGAAAATCCGCTTGCTGCAGTGCAAATGGGCCTCATCTACGTCAACCCGGAGGGCCCAAACGGCAACCCAGATCCTGTCGCGGCGGCCAAAGACATTCGCGAAACCTTTGGTCGAATGGCGATGAATGACGAAGAAACGGTCGCGCTGATCGCTGGCGGACATACCTTCGGCAAAACCCACGGGGCCGGGCCCGCGTCGCATGTGGGTCCGGAGCCGGAATCCACAGGCATCGAGGAACAAGGCCTCGGGTGGAAGAGCACATTCGGCACCGGCAAGGGCGCTGACGCGATTTCCAGCGGGCTCGAGGTCACATGGACCACGACGCCGACGAAATGGAGCAACAATTTCTTATCGAGCCTGTTCGGCTACGAATGGGAACTGGCCAAGAGCCCCGCCGGCGCGCACCAGTGGGTCGCGAAGGGCGGTGCCGGGGCCGGGACCATTCCTGACGCCTACAACAAGAGCAAGCGTCACCCACCGACCATGCTAACCACGGACCTGTCACTACGCTTCGACCCAGCCTACGAGAAGATCGCGCGGCGCTTTCTCGAGCATCCGGACCAGCTCGCAGATGCGTTCGCCCGCGCTTGGTTCAAGCTGACGCACCGCGACATGGGTCCGCGCGCGCGCTACCTCGGACCAGAAGTACCGACGGAAGAACTGATCTGGCAGGACCCGATTCCCGCGGTCAATCACAAGCTGATCAGCAAGCAGGACATTGCGGCGCTGAAGGCGAAGATCCTGGCGTCGAAGTTACCCGTTTCGCAGCTGGTCTTCACCGCCTGGGCATCGGCATCGACGTTTCGCGGCTCGGACAAGCGCGGCGGTGCGAACGGGGCACGCATCAGGCTGGCGCCGCAGAAGGACTGGGAAGTCAACCAGCCGGCGCAGCTCGCGAAGGTGCTGAAGACACTCGATGGCATCCAGACGGCGTTCAACAGGACGGCCAAGGGCGGCAAGAAGGTTTCGCTCGCTGATCTGATCGTACTGGCCGGCTGCGCAGCTATCGAAAAGGCCGCAAAGAAGGCCGGCGTCAGCGTAAACGTGCCATTTACGCCGGGACGAATGGACGCTTTGCAGCAACAGACCGACGTGGAAGCGTTCCAGGTTCTGGAGCCGGTGGCCGATGGCTTCCGCAACTACCAGAAGAGCCGGTTCGCTGTACCGGCCGAACAGTTACTGGTCGACCGGGCGCAATTGCTGATGCTGACTGCGCCGGAGATGACGGTGCTCGTCGGCGGCCTGCGCGTCCTCAACGCCAACATCGGCCAGTCCGCTCATGGAGTTTTCACCAAGCGGCCGGGGGCGTTGACCAACGACTTCTTCATCAACCTGCTCGACACGCGCACGGTGTGGAAGGCGACCTCGGATGACGTGTTCGAAGGACACGATCGCAAGACCGGCGCGGTCAAGTGGACCGGCACGCGTATCGATCTGGTGTTCGGCTCGAACTCCCAGCTCCGGGCCCTGGCCGAGGTCTATGCCAGTTCCGACGCGCATGCAACGTTCGTCAACGACTTTGTCGCGGCTTGGAACAAGGTGATGAACCTCGACCGCTTCGAGCTCGTGTGATCTGAAGTGGCGGACGTCGGCTGACAATGCTACGTCGCCAGCCTCGCTGAGGACGGTTGTCCCAAGGAGGTCGAGACACCTCACAAAAAACTTGAGATTCAACAACAGCGCTTAATTAATCGCGAATTTGATGCGCTGTATATTATGCGAAGTACGGCGCGGTGCAGCATTCCTGCTGCCGGATGAACGGTGTTTGCCGTGCCCGGAGGTGCATTCGAGGAGGTGAAAGGCATGTGCCCGGGGTCGCCGGCGCCACTCGATGCAGAGCGCCCGGGACCGAGCACTGTTCGGGATCCGAACTATCGCCGGCGTACCGTCAAGGCTGACCGCTTGCTCCATATCCTTTGCGGCAACAGATCCATTCAGCCGGCCCGCCGCGCCGATCAGCCTGCCGACAGGTTCGGTGCAACACCTGTCACCTGCGGATCGACCTCGATCAGCGCGCCCGCCATAACCTCGCCATCAGCTCCCTCAGCAGCCGACGTTAGGAACATGCGATCGGATGCAGCGCCTCCAAATGCGCAGCTGGATAGCTGTGAAGTCGGAAGCGTTACTGAGCGATCATGATGGCCGTGTGCGGTACAGCGGCTGACGCGTGCGGGGCCCCAGAGCGCGATCCACAGCGCGCCCCCCGAATCGATGGTCATCCCGTCGGGCATTCCGTCGCCCGGACCAAACCGGAGGAACACGCGGCGGTTGCGCAGCGCTCTATCGCCGTCGAGTTCGAAGCGGTACACGAGTCCTCGCGCGGAGTCGTTGTGGTACAGGTAGTGTCCATCGGGGTTCAGCGCTGGCTCATTCGTCAATTTGTAGCCGCGATCGTGACAGGTCACGCGTCCGTCCGGATCGAGCCGACAAAGTGAGCCGGTGTATCCATCGGCACTGAGTGGCACGGTACCAGCCCAAACGCGCCTTCTGGCATCGGCCTTGGCGTCATTCAATCGGTTACTCGGGAGGTCAGGCTCAGGGCGCGCAATTGGCGTAATCGTCAACGGTTCGAGACTCAGGCAGACGAAGTCCCTTTGCATTCCTGCAACGAAGTCATCTGCATACACCCGCTCGATCAACCAGCCAATCATCTCTGGCATCTGCCACGTCGCGCCGCTGCCATCTTTAGGCCGCAGGCGCAATACGCTCTGCCCGAGAATATTTACTCAGTAGAGCGCCTACTGACCCACCGACCGGTACGGCCCCTCGCCTACGCGGCAGCGCCTGCCCGTCTCAATCACTCGGTAGTCCGACATTATCGACCGCCTGTCGGCTTAGTGGCTGTGCCGAGGCACACCCTGGGTCTGCGCCAAACGCTGATACTTGACGGCCAACTCTAGCACCGCACCGCTTTGCAACTGTCCGACATTGGCGCGCTGCATCTCTTGCCATGGAGTTTGGCTTGTCGGGAACGGGTAGCCTCCAGCGTTCTCGAGTACCTTTCGGCGCCGAGCCAGCTCCTCGTCGGGCACGAGCACGTTCGCCGTGCCATGACGCAGATCGATACGAATGCGATCTCCGCTGCGCAACAGCGCTAATCCTCCGCCCGCGGCCGCTTCGGGCGACGCGTTCAGGATTGAGGGACAGCCCGATGTTCCCGACTGCCGACCATCGCCAATGCACGGTAACTCGGAAATGCCGGCCTCGATCAGCGCCGCCGGCGGCTGCATGTTTACGACTTCAGCTGCGCCCGGGTAACCGATGGGCCCGACGCCACGAATCACAAGTAAAGTGTGCTCATCGATGCCCAGCGCCGGATTGTCGATGTTCGTGTGATAATCCTCCGGACCATCGAAGACGACCGCCCGGCCCTCAAAAGCGTCCGGATCGGCCGGGTTTGACAGATACCGCGCCCGAAAGGCGTCAGAAATGACGCTGCTCTTCAGGATCGCCGAGTCGAACAGATTGCCCCGAAGGACGCGAAACCCCGCGGCGGCCTTGAGCGGCCGCGCGACGGACCGAATGACGCGTTCGTCGCAACTGCGCGCGTCGCGGCAGTTCTCGCCGATCGACCGGCCGTTGGCGGTGAGGGTCTGTTCGTGAATCAGGCCATGCCTCATCAGCTCGCCAATGACGGCCGGCACGCCACCCGCCCGGTAGTAGTCCTCTCCCAGGTACTCGCCGGCCGGCTGTAGATTCACGAGCAGCGGAACATCGTATCCAAAGGTCTGCCAGTCGTCGATCGATAGTTCCACACCGATGTGGCGCGCTAGCGCATTGAGGTGGATCGGCGCATTGGTCGACCCGCCAATCGCCGAGTTGACACGAATCGCGTTGATAAAGGACTCGCGCGTCAGGATGTCTGACGGCTTGCGATCGGCCGTCACCATTTCGACAATCTGCCTGCCGGTGTGATACGCGCTCTCCTGTCGATCCCGGTACGGTGCCGGGATGGCCGCCGAGCCGGGCAGCGACATTCCCAGTGCCTCGGCGAGGGAGTTCATCGTCGTTGCAGTGCCCATGGTGTTGCAGAAACCGGTGGAAGGCGTTGAGGCCACCACCATGCGCATGAAGCCGGTACGGTCGACGCGCCCCGTCGCCAGCAACTGGCGCGCCTTCCACAGGATCGTGCCGGAGCCGACGCGCTCACCCTCATACCAGCCGTTGAGCATCGGCCCGACCGAGAGTGCGATCGCCGGGATGTTCACGGTGGCCGCGGCCATCAGGCACGAGGGCACGGTCTTGTCGCAGCCGATCGTCAGCACCACACCGTCCAGCGGATAGCCAAAAAGCACCTCGACCAGTCCCAGATAGGCCAGGTTGCGGTCCAGTGCAGCCGTTGGCCGCTTGCCGGTCTCCTGAATGGGGTGTACCGGGAACTCGATCGGGATGCCTCCCGCTTCCCGAATACCATCCTTGACGCGCTGAGCAAGCACTAGGTGGTGCCGGTTGCATGGAGCCAGATCGCTGCCCGTTTGCGCAATTACGATAATCGGGCGATTGGACTGCAGCTCCTCGACTGATAGCCCGAAATTCGTGTATCGCTCCAGATACAGGGCAGTCATGTCTGCGTGCGCAGGGTCGTCGAACCAGCTGCGCGAGCGCAGCTGGAGCGTCCGCCCGGACCCCTCGCCGCTCCCCTTCCCTGAACCCCTGGTCACCTGTGACATAGCCTCTCTCCCCATCAACGGTAAACCGAGTCAATTCTGAAGCACACACGCGCGTCAATGCCATATCGCCCGGCGCACCAATATGCCGCAACGGTGCTCCGCTCCGATCCAACGGCGCAAGCCTCCGATGAACGACGGGCTCGGCGTGCCGTCGGTGGGCCCTTTCTAGCTACCGCCGGACGACAAGTTCCGGTACAGTCCACGGCTTGGGCAAGATGTCCCAATTAATGTCGGGAAGCTCTCGTTGAGCAAGCCACGCAGTCGCAAGTTGGCGGGCGAAACTCCCCGATCGATCGCCGGGACCCGAGCAATCCGGAGAACTTGCATGGTCCTGCGTGAGGTCGGTGCCGCGGCAAATACTGGCGTGTCGCTGCCTCAGCTGGTTTCGGTGACAGGAATGCCAAAGAGCTCTGTCCACCGGTATCTCGAGGTCCTGGTGCAGGAGGGGTTCCTCGAGCGAGATGCACAGTCGGGCGCGTATCGCCTCGGCGCTCGCATCGTCGCTCTCGCGAGCAAGGAAGCCCCGTTGCTCGTGCTGCGAGCACGTCCTTATCTCGAGCGTCTCCGCGATCGATTCGATGAAACGGTTAATCTGGGAGTATTGTCCGGCGATAACATCGTCTACCTCGACATTGTCGAGAGCCCAAGAACTGTTCGTTTGGCGGCACGCATCGGTGACCGCGATATGATTCACTCGACCGCGCTCGGAAAGGCCATCGCGGCAGAACTCCCCGAAGCAGAGGTGAGGTCCCTGCTCCAGCGGGCCGGATTGCCCAGACGAACCGCAAACACCATTACAAACGCAGCCGACTTCATGAAGCACCTGAAACTAGTGCGGCACCATGGATTCGCGCTCGATGATCAGGAAAACGACGTCGAGGGACGTTGCGTGGCCGTAGCGATACCCGCGTCACGCGTTCAATTCGCCATTAGTGTAAGCGGAATTACGTCGCGGTTCCCGATGTCAAAGGCGGTGGACGTCGCGCGCGAGATACGACAAGCCGTCTCTGCGCTTTCCGGACAGGCGATGCCACCCATCAAACCCTACTCTTGATCCCGAAGCGCGGTGCCCCCTTCGCGGTCGACCTTCGGGTGATACCAAGCCGCTTCCGTATACCCCGCGCGCAATGGCGCGGTTCGCAATCGCGCGCGTCGTCCGCGACGATGGGCTCACGAGGTATCACCCAGGGATTGCCGACCGATGCGGTCGTGCTACGGGGCCGTCGGTCTCCTCCCGGCGGTCTGTCATCTTGCGGGTATATCAGCCGTGCGTCCTGCCTCGTGTGAGCGCCAGAATTCCCCGATTGCCTCAAGACTCAGACCCTTCGTCTCAGGCATGAACCGCCAGACGAACCACGCGCAAGAGACGCACACTGTTGCAAATACAACGTACATTCCGGCCGACGTTCCCGTCGTCTTACGAAGCCAATCCATTGCCATCGGGAACACTTGTGCCGTCAGGAACGATGACCCGAACAGGAATACGCACACGATGGCGAGCGCCTGACTGCGCACTCGATTCGGGAAGATCTCTGAAACGATGATCCAGCTGAGCGGCGCCAGCCCCAGCGTAAAGGTACCAGCGCCGAGCATCATCGGCGCCAGCACGGACAGCGCTGGTGCATGCAGTGCCAATACCGCGGCCATCAGCAGGTGGCTGAACCCCATGCCCAGCGTGCTTGCAATGAGAATGCTGCGACGACTATATCGATGAATCAAGGGGAACGAGATGAGCGTACAGACGAAGATCATGAGGTAGTTGGGCAAGGCGGACAGAACAGCGTTCGAGCCAAACGAAACCCCCGCATCGTTCAGGATCGTCGGCCCGTACAGCAGCATCATATTCACGCCATTCACCTGCGAGAAGATCATCAGAATGATGCTGACTCGAAGTGGCTTGCGGCAGTACGGGCGAAACACCTCAAACGGTCCGGGCGTGCCCGCGTTGACGTCGGCAATGATCTCGTCCAGCTCCTTGTGCGCCCTCTGAACCCCATTGATGCGTTTCAACACGTCGAGCGCGCGCGCGGTGTGTCCCTTCGCGACAAGCCACCGCGGGCTCTCTGGCACAACTAGTAGCCCTAGAATGAGGACGGCTACGGGCACACCCTGGGACGCAAACATCAAGCGCCACCCGCCGTCATATTCAGCGACGAAGTAGCTCACTAGAACAGCGAGGTTGATGCCGATGACGCCTACCAACTGGTTTACGTTGACTAAAGGTCCGCGCAGATGCGGTGGGGAGAGCTCAGCGATGTAGATGGGGCATGAAATCATTGCTAGTCCGACGCCCATGCCACCGACCAGCCGCCATAACGCGAATTGCCCTACCGTGGAAGCGATCGAACATCCGATCGTGGAGCCGACGAACAAGATCGCCGATAACATCATCGTTCGCCGGCGGCCGATTGCGTCCGCGAACCAAAGACCGAGGAGCGGCCCGATGATCGCTCCCATGATCGCACTGCTCGTCGCCCAGCCCGCCCACGCTGGTGACAGTGCAAATTCACGCGTTATAAAGGGGAGAGCGCCGGCAATGATCACCAGGTCGTAGCCGAACAAGAATCCCCCGGCCGAAGCAACGAGCGCGACCCCTGCGACGTACTGCAGGTTGTAAGCCATCTTTTGTGACGCCTCGCCGGAGCCCCGCGAAACAGAAAGATTATCCTGGGGCAAATGGCTTGGATTCATGCTTATGCTGGATTGTCACACCGCCCACTGACAGACCGCCCCCCAAGGCGCGTGCTGCTGGATGTAGCAGCGCTGCGCTCTGGGGGGAGGCGTTCTCATCCCTGCGACCGTGGGGGATGCTCGTCGCTCGCCTTTACCAGTGGTACATGTACGACAGTCCGACCGTGCGCGGACGGATCGTGAACGCCCCAGAGGTAATGTTGATCAGGTAGTCGTTCTGGCCCAAGATCGGATGGGAGTCGAGCAGATTGTCGCCGACCACAGCGAGGTCGGAGCCGTGGCCCCACCTGACGCCAATACGGCCGTTGAGCTGATTGACCGACGGATTCGTGACCTGGAACGCATCATAGCCCGCCGAAGTGGGGTCCTGGGCCGGCGTGATTCGGTTATTTTTACTGTTATAGCGGTTTTCGAGACGCCAGTATCCGAGGACACGGTCCGTCAGCGGTCCCTGATAGGCCAGCTCCGCAGTTACATTCCACGGGGAGATGTCTGAAATGGCTTGGCCCTCGCGCGCCAGCACTTCGCCGAAGATCGTCGTGGTAGTGGAGTAACGCGCATCCGTGTAGCCCAGGTACAACCCGGCGGTGAAGTGCTGCGAAAGTAGCGCCTTCACGGAGAGGTCGAAGCCATCGCTCTTGGCGTCGCCCAGGTTCTTGGAAATGTGGGTTGCGCACAAGGGGACGTGCACCGCGCTGATGATGTCGTCCCAATTGATGTGATAAACGCTGCCCTCGATCGAAATTCGTCGATCCATTATCTCGGTCTTCAGGCCGAGCTCGTAGCTCCAGAGCGTATCCGCATCGTAATTGGCATTGCTCCCGAGCTGGGCGAGCTGCTCAGTGCACGCCGGTGTGTTGAGGTGCACCGGTATGCCTGCGCCGCCCGGGCGATAGCCTTTCGCGGCCGAAACATAGATCAGCGTAAGGTCATCCACCTTCCAGTTCAGGCCGGCCTTGGGCGCAGTGACTTGGCCGCTGGTTTCCGCAACGATATCGCTGGGACCGCCGGCGAGCGGTCCGTCGGAAATCGTCGTGTAGGTGTTTGTCTCTTTCTCGTAGCGAACGCCGCCGAATACTGACAAGTGGGCGGTGATGTCGTAGTCCACGTTCCCAAAGACCGCTTTCTGCTTATCGATAATAAATTGGTCGGACATATACGTAAGGGTGCCGTCCACGAGGCCTTCGCCAAAATACTGTTGGATAGTCTCCCCCGTATTCGCCAGCGTCAGCTGCGGCCACGTCGGCGCCGAGACAGTTTCGAAATCGTGCTGGTGGAGGTTGGAGTAGTAGAGACCGAGCGTCCAGTGCAAGTGCTCGCTGCTGTTCGGCGACTGGAGTCGGATTTCCTGCGTGAAGTTGCTCTGGTTTGTTCCGACGACCGTGGGCTCAGCGTCGGCCATCGTGGTTGGCAGCGGCCAGCCGAATGCCTCAGGGAGCACCAACGTGTAGTCGTAGTCTTGGCTGTCCAAGCGACGCAGGTTACTTGTCAGACTCGTCAACTGACTCCAGCCGAGATCGAATACCAGCTTCAGTGATGGGGTATAGAAGGAATCCTCGATCGGCTGAAGCAAGCCACGTGTCGAGTAGAACTCTTCATTGGAGGGGTTGCCGACCGTCGGGTCAATGAGGTCCGCGCTGTTTTGGTCGCGCCTCTGGTAATAGATGGACGGTTCTATCGTGATGTTGCTGGACGGTTTCCACAGTAACGCCACTCGAGCGGAGTATGTGTTGGCGCTGTTGATGTTCGAGGCCACCTGACCGCCCAGAAGGCCCGGTAGCGGCGCGCAGTTAACCTGACCACGACAGATGTTCGCGGCCGGCGGCTCGCCCAGAAGGGCGGGATCATTATTGATGAACCCGCCATCGTGACTCGACCACCCGCTGATCCGAAACCCCAAGACGTCCTGAATGATTGGCCCGCCATATGCAACGCCAATCTCCGTGTTGAACCCGCCGTGGTCGATCTGCGAACCTTCCGCGCGAACAAATCCCGAGTCCTCCGTCAACGACGGCTGTCGCGAGATTATGCGTATCGCGCCACCCTCGGCGCTCGCGCCGAACAGCGTTCCCTGTGGGCCGCGCAGTACCTCGATGTGATCAATATCGAACACATAGGGAACGGCGGTGGGGACGGCGGCGTTGGCGTAGCGAGCCTGAAGCGGCGCATCGTCTACGTAGATGGCGGTAGTGTTGGGGCCAAGTCCTGCGACACTGCCACCGGCGTCTTGCGAGATGCCCCGGATGGTAAAAAAGTTCGAGTAGCCGACCGGGCGGAAATCCACGCCGGGCGTCACGCTGGCGATATCACCCAGACTCTTCATATCCCTGGCATCGAGATCTGCCTGGGTGAACGCTTCGATGCTGATCGGCACGTGGCTGATAGCCTCCTCGCGCCTTTGAGCGGTAACGGTGACCTCTTCTAGCACCGGCATCGCTGCTGGCGTCGTCGAGTCGGCGGCCGCTGTGGACGTTGCAGCACAGCTCATGACAAGAGCACACAAAGCGAAGCTAAGCACGCTCGGGCCGCGTAGACCTTTGCTGTTCATCGTTCCCCCCTGTTGCATCGTTTACCCGATTGCACTGTTCCACGTTGTGGAATGCTTGTCGCACTTTATAGTACTATAGGCATTCACGAACGCAAGCGCAGGTCCTTGCGGGTGACGGGCCGGGTCCCTCTGCGGGTCTGCAGAGCCGGCTCGCGTTACCACATACTTATGGCTAGAAAGGCCTTTGTTCTGGCGTTCTGCGCAGTAGCGGCTCCCGGGCGGGGGAATCGTCGAGCGCCCCGATTGCGGCCCGTGGCTTCGCGACGGCGGTCCCAGAATTTGGGATACTAGTCGCAGCCGGCGGGATAGCAAATTCGCTGCGAAAGTTTAAGATTAGGCTCACCGCCGATCGATATGGGGAGGGGGGTCCGGCGTGGCAACACCTAACGAGCTGAAGTTGGGACCTGCGCGCGCAGCGCGGTCGCGACATTACCTCGAGGTGGCAAAAGCGCGAATTGCTGGAGGCGTCAACAGCAATGTTCGCCTTGGCGCGGCCCCGATGTGCTTCGCGAGCGGCGCTGGCTCTCGGCTCACCGATGTCGATGGAAACGTTTACATCGACTACGCACTCGGAATGGGTCCCAATATTCTCGGTCACGCACCGCCCGGTGTAATCGCCGAAGTCTCGCGCACCTTAGGCATCGGGCAGCTATTCGCCGGGCAGCATGTGCTCGAACTGGAGCTAGCCAACAAGCTCTGCAGCTGCGTTAGATCGGCTGAACTGGTGCGATTCGGCCTAACCGGTTCTGAGATGGTTCAGGCGGCGCTGCGGGTTGCGCGGGCGTACACCGCGCGGTCCGGAATTATCAAGTTCGAGGGGCACTATCACGGCTGGTTCGACAACATCCTGATCAATTTGAACGGACCAGTTGCGAGGGCAGGCGACCCGCTACCACGCCCGCACTATTTCCAATCGGCAGGGCAGTTGCCGCACGCCTCGGATGATGTGGCCGTCCTGCCGTGGAATGATTTTGAGGCTATCGATCGTTACGTAGGCGCGAATGCTTCCAAGATCGCGGCGATCATCACGGAGCCCGTCATGTTCAATACGGGTGGGATCCTGCCGAAGGAAGGCTACCTTCAGCACCTGCGCCGCGTGACCAAGGCGCACGGCATTGTGCTGATATTCGACGAGGTCATCACAGGCTTCCGGGTGGCGCTCGGAGGCGCTCAGGAGCTCTATAACGTCGAACCCGATCTGTCGGTGTTCGCCAAAGCTCTCGGGGCGGGCTTCCCTGTGGCAGCGCTTACCGGACGCCGGGACATCATGGAGCTGATAGCCTCCGGCCGCGTAAACCACTCGGGAACCTACAACGCGAATGTAGTCAGCCTCTCGGCGGCGATTGCGGCGCTTCGCGAACTGTCGGCGGACGGTCAAGCGGCATACAAACGGATCAAGGCGCTTGGCACGACGCTGATGGAGGGAATCGCCGCGTCGGCGCGCCGCTGCGGCGTCATCCTACAGGTGAGTGGACTGCCATCGGCATTCCACACGTGCTTTGCTAGTCATCCTATCCATGACTACACGTCGTATTCGAAAGCTGATCACAAGCGCCTTGGCGCGTTTCTTGCCGCACTACTCGAGCACGGTGTCCGTCCAACGGGCCGCGGCACGTGGTTTCTATCCACTGCGCACACGGACGGCGATATTGCGTCGACGCTCGACGCTGCAGAACGTGCACTGCAGCGCGTCGCCTAGCGGCGACAGCGGATCCAGACAGCGTTGGGAAGTCCACAGATCCTGTTTCAGCGGGTGCATCAAGACCGACGTGACTGGGAGCAGGGCCATCCGTATCGGCATCGCCGAGGCAGGAATACGGCACGACATGTCATGCCCGCCCGATTTGATCACCCAGTTTCGGATGGTCAAGGACTGCGGTGCATTTGACTACCTCGACAAGACACCACCGCGAGCGCAACTCGACGAATATGTTCGCCTCAGCGAACGATTCGATCTTCCCGTGTTGGCTGGGGGCTGGTGGTACACGCTTGGCCGAGATGAGGGACTGTTGTTCGACAACCTGCGCATTGGCGCCGAGCTCGGCAGCCTCGTACACAACGTACAGATCATGATGGATCACGCCGACGGGCGTCTCGTCACGGACCAGGAAGTCGCCGACGCGTACCTCCGAGCCTACGACCTGGGTGCATCGTTAGGCTGCCTGCCGGCACTCGAAGTGCACATCAATATGTGGTCGGAGGACTTTCGTCGCGTCGCCAAGGTCGCCACACTCGTCGAATCTCGCGGCATTCCATTCCGTGTGACCCTCGATCATTCGCACGTCATTTTCAAGATCGACAATAACCGCGAGTTGAGTGTCTTCGGGCTCGACGCCGCGGTCGCGGCAGGTGACCTGGTCCTCGATCCCTTCACGCCGGGAAACATCTGCGAGCAGTGGATTCGCGCTGGCTGGGTCGCTCACTGCCATGCGCGCGCGACCATCCCGAATAACCCCAGAAATGTATTGGCTCACCATCCATCCCTGGATTCACTGCCGTCGTCCCTGCACCCGCGTGACCTCGTCGGGCGCGGCGTCCAGTATCCGTTCATCGAGCCCGGCGACGGGCAGTGGCACTCGGGATGGGACGAACGGGCCCTCGAGCCGTGGAAGGAAGTCATGCGCCTGTTGTTGCAGTTTCACCGGTCATCGGTCGCGAGCCCGCTGCAACTTGTCTCGACGGAATTCATCCCCTTTACGGACTATGGGCAGGGGGCGTGCTATTCCTTGTTCGACAATTCGGTCGCGTGTGCCCATTGGATTCGCAGTGCAGTCGCCGATGCCGATGCCGATGAGCTGGCGGAAGTGTAGGCTTGCGCGATTCCGGAGAGGGCCAGCCACGTATGCGCAACGGACATTCACATCACCTGCCTCGTGTCGTGGGTCCCGCCGCTGCTGGTAATTCTCGCTGCGAACATCGCGGCTCAAACGTCAGGGGAACCGTCCGTGGCTGCTGATGCGACCGTTCTCATTACCGGTACGCGCGGCAATCTCGGCGGCAAGCTCGCGGCCGCCCTTACATCGACATACCCGTTGCGGTGTTTGGATCTGCTCGGCGGCGGCGATTGTATCGCAGCGGACCTGGCCAGCTTTGATGAGTCCTGGGCGCAGCACTTTAGGGGCGTCCAGACCGTGCTTCACTTTGCCGGCGAGCCGCGACCGACCGCTCCATGGTCGCTCGTTCACCGCGCCAATATCGTCGCGACTGCCAACGTTCTGCGTGCATCGCGGATGCACGCCGTGCGGCGCGTCATCTTTGCGAGCACAAACCAGGTTATGGCCGGATACCGGTATTCTGACGGGCTGATAACGACAGATCTGTCTCCGACGCCTCTCAATCCGTACGCGGTGAGCAAGCTCTGTTGCGAAGAGGCCGGGCGAGCGTTTGCAGCTGAGACCGGTGTCTCCTTCATTGCGTTTCGAATCGGCAACATTCAGCCGGGTGAGAACGTGCCGCGGCCCTCGATGGGTATCGGCCTCTGGGGCCAGCAGATGTGGTTGTCCAATCGTGACTTCGTGCAAGGTGTGCGCGCGGCAATTCTCGCGCCGAACGTGTCGTTTGCGCTCCTGAATCTCGTATCCAATAACCCTGGGATGCGGTGGGACATGACGGAGACAGAACGGATTCTGGGGTTCTCCCCGGAGGATGGCTTCACGCCTAGTCTTTCGTCGGAGGATGTTGCCGAGGAGCAGATGGCGCGTCTCGCGCGTCTCGTTCCCGGTCAATGGCTCGATCAGAGATTTCGGCCGATGCGGGGGTAGTGCTACCCGCGTCGACAGCCTTTGTGCTCGCATGAACCAGCCGGCCCAGGACGTTGACTCGCACGCAGGACATTTGATCCGTACTTTGTGGCTTGGACCTTGCCTCGACGCCTGCTAGACGATGGAGTAACACTACGCTTATGCGAATCGCCGTCGGTCAGATCTTTCAGGAGAGCAATACGTTTTCTCCGAGGCCAACCACGCTCGAGACGTTCGAGTCCGTCTACCTATGGCGCGGAGAGCAGCTACTTACGGCGTTCGGCGACGCGCGGGTCGAGATCCCGGCGTTTCTGGAGGTGCTCAAGCGCGCCGGGGTGGAACCAGTTCCGCTTGTGGCCGCAAATGCGCTGGCGAGCGGAATGGTCACGAGGCAGGCGTTCGAGAGCCTTATGCACGACGTCGAAGCGCGGCTCGCGAACGCGGGCGCGATCGACGCGGTCCTGCTGGCGCTGCATGGTGCGATGTGCGTGGAAGATGAACCGGACGCGGAGGGTGAGATTATTGAACGCGTAGCAAAGATCGTTCCCGCCGGCACCCCGATCGGTATTTCGCTCGATCTGCACGGTCTGATGACGCAGCGAATGCTCAAGCCGAACGTGTTTCTGATCGGCTACCGCGAGTATCCGCATATCGATATGTACGAGACGGGCACGCGAGTCGCCGAAATGATGCTGGAGGTCCTGCGAGGACGGATTGCGCCGCGCATGGCGTTGGTGAAACTGCCGATGATCGTCAGTCCGTCGAAGGCTCGAACCGTCGAGGAGCCGTTGAAAAGCATCGTGGCCGTGGCCCGGAAGATGGAGGCCGATGGGGAGATTCTTCACGCATCGCTGTTTCCCGTTCAGCCGTGGCTCGATCTGCCGGAATTAGGATTTGGCGTGCTGGTATGTACGAATGGTGACGCGGAAGCGGCGCAGCGTGCGGCCAAGAGATTGGCCGGTCTGGTCTGGGAAAGACGAAATGACTTCGATCCCGAACTTGTCAGTTTGCCGGAGGCGATCGAAATAGGGCTCCGGGATGACGGAACGACGGTCGTCGCGGACTCAGGGGACGCACCCAGCGGCGGTTCAGCAGCCGACAACGTGACTGTGTTGAGGACTCTCCTTGAGGCCGGCGCCAACCGCTCCGACCGACACACGTATCTGACGATCTGTGACGCCGAAGCTGCGACGATGTGCGCACGCGCAGGGGTGGGGGCAGCGCTGACCCTGGATGTCGGGCACAAGGTCTCACGCAATGATGGGCAGCCGTTACGCGTCCATTGTCGAGTCCACACGATCAGCGATGGCAGTTTCGTGATGCTTGACGCGGGCGCTCGCGGAACGCGGACGGAGCAAGGCCTTACGGCGGTTGTCTCGATAGGAGGCGTTCGCCTGGTCATTCGTTCGCGGCCGGCGTTCGAGTGGGACACCGGAATCTACTCGGCGTTCGGGCTCCGACTCGAAGAAGCTGCGCTGGTTTTCGTCAAATCACCGTCTCACTTTCGGATATCTTTCGCCCGGTACGCACAGCGCATTCTCCTGGCTGATACCCCGGGGCCGACGTGTCCGAACATGCGGCGTTTGGTGTTTCACAACGTGACGCGCCCCCTATTTCCTCTTGACGCCGACGCGAAATGGAGCCCGACGTGACCGTCGACGGGCGGATCGCTACTGCTTGAGTCACCGACGCCAGCCGATGCGGTGGACGGCTGGGAATTCGTTTGGCGACCCTTGTGAGAGGGCTACGTTGGCGCGGAACAGTCATTCGCAGGCCGAGGGCTGTATGTTGCTGAGCGCACGCTTTCGCCCGGGCCGCACCTCCACTCCACACAGCGTCGTGGCGGTCGTTCGAGTGCACCTGGTGTGAGCGCGTCTGGCTACCCAAGATCTGCCGGCGCTGCGGCCGAGGGTGCTGACTTCGTCGGGCTCGCTTGGCGCTGCGGATCTCTAAGCGTTCAGCGGCTCGGAGGCATGCTTGCGCCTATAACTTTCATCATCGAGGGCGGCCGTCAGGTTGCGCCCCTTTATCTCGCGCCCTGGTCAGCGGACGAAACTCGACCGGCGCTGCCGGAGGTCCTGAGGGGCCTTCGGGGCGAATGGCCGTGCGTTCCTTTTGGCTCTTTTCGCCCGAAGGACGGGTTCCCGCCGGACTGGGCCGCGGTCATCGGAACCAGCAGCGGAGACACGTATCAGCACGGATTCAGCGCAAACGTCGAATGGACTTGGTCCAGGGTTACGCCCTACGAAGTCGAGCTGAGCTGTCGCTACCCGGCCAATAACGACATCGAGGAACTGGTGCGCCGCATCACACCTGTATCGGATCGAGCCGCCGTCGACATTGAGCTCACAGTGAAGCCAAGAAGGCGGACCCGACTTCCGGCGGGACTCCATTTCACGTTCTGCAAGCCCAGGACCCAGGCTATTCTTCGGCCGGGCGCATATCGCGATGCCTGGACCTATCCAGGTCCTCCATTCGAGGAGATTCAGGCGCTCGCGCCAAATCGCCGGTTTCAGGATCTACACCGTGCGCCGGCACGCGGTGGCGGATTCATCGATGCAACGCTGTTTCCGTTGGCTGTACCCGCCGAAGACTTGATCCAGCTCAACGGCGTCGACGGCCAATTCGACATTGATTTGCCCGGCGACGATTGCCGCGTCTCGCTGGTGTGGAACCGCGAGCACTTCCCGAGCGTTTTGCTTTGGCTGTCGAATCTTGGCCTGTTGAGACCTCCGTGGAATGGAACCCACGTGGCTTTGGGTGTCGAACCCGTTTGCTCGGCGTTCGCGCTCGGGCTGGACGCGACACGCAACGAGAACCCAATCTCGCGGAGCGGCGTCAACACGGCTATCGACTTCGATCCCGGCAGGCCGTTTCGAACGACTTATAGAATCTCGGCAACGGCGCTCGCCGAATCGGCGAGGTCGTAGGGGGTGTAGCCGTCTGGGACTCCCGTGCGTGCGATGGAATGACGTCGTCGGGCGTCGCGTCGCCTTGCAAGGAGGCGAGACGGTGCAGCGGCAGCCGTCCGAAGAAGTCTCGGATCAAAGCGTGTGCACCGGTCGGCCCCGCGTTATGCAACTCTTCCAAGGCCGGCGTAGTCTGGTAGACGTGTCCACCATTGCCATCTTCGTACACTGAGAACGGCGCACAGCGGCATCCGGGATACACGTAGCCGAGCTACCCGTAAGTCTTTGAATCGCATGCGCCGGTGAACTGCGACGACAACGGCACCTGACCGGGCCGTCTACCAGATAGTCCACCCTCCATCGACGACCATCGACTGCCCGGTGTAGAAGGCCGAGCCCGGTGATGCCAGATAAACGATTGCGGCGCGTAGGTCGGTATCGTTCCCCACTCGCTTGACCGGCGTGCGAGCCGCCAACCCAGGTCCCAACCCACCCGATTTCGATGCGTTCTGCTCGGTGTTGGGAAACATACCGGGGCAAAGCGCATTCACTGTCACGCCCGTGCCCCCAAGCACCACCGCCAGGTGTTTCGTAAGGCCGATCAGCCCGTGCTTGCTCGCGACGTA
>Ga0181521_10002368_pt1 | contig 22893 bp, 20 predicted proteins | sample PEATcosm2014_Bin_32_FD_119764 | JGI IMG/M metagenome (GOLD analysis project Ga0181521, IMG submission 119764) | Peatland microbial communities from MTU Mesocosm Facility, Houghton, MI, USA - PEATcosm2014_Bin02_60_metaG | ecosystem: Environmental > Terrestrial > Soil > Wetlands > Peat | place...
CGCGGACGCCAATCTTCGGGCAACGACCGCCCCGGTGTTTCTGGATAAGAACGCCTTCGTGAACCCGGCTGCGTACACTTACGGAAACAGCCCGCGGAGCATGATCGACAAGCTGCGCAATCCCAACGGCTTCAATGAAAACGTGAGCCTGAGGCGTGAATTCGGGCTTACCGAGCGGATGAAGCTGATCTTCCAGGCGGACGTGCAAAACCCGACCAACCTGGTCATTTTCGGAGGCCCCTCGACCAGTTTCACATCCACCAGTTGGGGAACCATCACCAGCCAGGCGAACAGCCCGCGAGTTGTGCAGGCTAACGCGCGTATCACTTTCTAAACCATAGTGTCTGTACCGGGGGTGGGAAACCACCCCCCGTGCGCGACATCCTCAAGCTATGCGAAGGTGGCAGTATGCGGATGATTACTGCCCTCCGACGTCTTGCTTTTCTGATTCCCGCCGCGACCGTTCTGGCCATGGCCGCCGATGCGGACATTGAAACTCTCCGGCGGTCTTTCGAGAACCCTCCCGACGATGCCCGCATCATGATGCGCTGGTGGTGGTTTGGACCGGGCGTCACCAAGACTGAGATCGAGCGGGAGCTGCGCGCCATGAAGGCCGGCGGAATGGGCGGCGCCGAGGTGCAGCCGGTTTACCCCATGGCGCTGGACAACGCAGAAACCGGTTTCCATAACATCCGGTATCTTTCGGACGAATTCCTCGACGTGCTCCGCTTCACGTCGGAGAAGGCGCGCGAACTCGGCCTGCGGCTGGACCTGACGTTGGGCAGCGGATGGCCGTTCGGCGGGCCGCACATCCCCGTCGCCCAAGCGGCCGGAATGCTGCGGTGCGACCGCGTTCCAGTGCCAGCCGGGGCATCGTCCGTCCGCACGCCATACCTGGAGAACGGCGAGAAATTGCTGGCCGTTTTTGTGGCCAGCGGCGACGCCAAGCAGTTCGCCCCCACCGGCATCCGTCAGATCCCCATTTTCAAGGGCGATTGGCAACCGCTCGGCGGCGATGCGGGCGAGCCGCGGGTCGCGCTGTTTTTCATCTCCAGCCGCACCGGCCAGATGGTGAAGCGCGCGGCCGTCGGCGCGGAAGGTTACGTGCTCGACCATTACGACCGCTCCGCCATCGAGAATCATTTGAAGAACGTGGGCGACCGGCTGATGCAGGCCTTCGGCGCGAACCCTCCATACGCGGTTTTCAGCGACAGTTTGGAAGTGTTCGGCTCCGACTGGACGCCGAACCTGCTGGAGGAATTCCGCCGGCGCCGGGGCTACGACCTGACGCCGTACCTGCCGGCGTTGATCGGCGACATCGGCGCCCAGACCGGCGCCATCCGCCACGATTGGGGCCAGACGCTTTACGAACTGGCCGACGACAACTACCTGCGTCCGGTCACCGAATGGGCGCACCAGCACGGCACGCGCTTCCGCTCTCAAACGTACGGCATGCCGCCGGTCACCTTGTCGAGCAACGCGCTGGTGGACCTGCCGGAGGGAGAAGGCACCGCATGGCGGCGTTCGAGCGCAACGCGGACGGCATCCTCGGCGAGCCATCTCTACGGCAGACCGGTGACCTCCTCGGAGACCTGGACGTATCTGCATTCGCCGGTGTTCCGCGCCACGCCTCTGGACATGAAATCGCAGGCCGACCTCTACTTCCTCCAAGGCAGCAACCAGCTCGTCGGACACGGCTGGCCGTATTCGCCGCCGGAAGCGGGAGAGCCGGGGTGGCGCTTCTATGCCGCGGCGGTGTTCGACGATCACAATCCGTGGTGGATCGTCATGCCGGACGTGACGAAATATCTACAGCGCATCAGCTTCCTGCTGCGGCAGGGCAAGCCCGTTAATGACGTGGCCATCTACATCGCCACGGCGGACAACATGGCGCAGTTCCAGGCCGGGCGGGAACGCATCGGTGGCATAACCGGCGGCGGGATGGGGTCGAACGTGGAGGCGCAGGTATTGGACGCGGGCTTCAACTTCGACTTCATCGACGACGAAGCCATCGCGCAGGTGGGAGTTCCCTACCCCGTGTTGATTCTGCCGAATGTGGAACGCATGCCCCTCGCGACCCTGCGGAAAATCCAGGCGTACGCCGAGGCGGGCGGCAAGGTAGTGGCCATCCGCCGCACTCCCTCGCTGGCTCCGGGACTGGCGGAGGCCGAGAGCGACACGCCGCGGATTCGCGAGCTGGCGCGCGCGCTGTTCGAAGCCGCCGGCGCGCGCGGCAAATTTTTGAAGGACGAGCAGGCGCTCGGCAAGGAACTGGCCGCGCTCTACGCCCCGGATGTGCGGATTTCGTCGGACGCGGCCTCTATCGGCGTGGTGCACCGGAAAGTTGCGGCGGGCGAGATCTATTTCATCGTAAACACGGCCAACACGCCGGTTCACACCCAAGCGGCGTTCCGGGTGCAAGGCCTGAAGCCGGAATGGTGGGATCCGTTCAGCGGAAAGCGGTCGGCCGCAAGGACCGCATCGGGCGAAGGCGCGGCGGTGGCGCTCGACTTGCTGCCTTACGAATCGCGCGTGCTGGTGTATTCGGCGAACGCGCTCGCTCCCGCGCCGGGCCCAGAGGGCACCGCCGCGTCAACCGCGCGTGCGCCGCTGGACCTGAGTTCGGATTGGAAGGTGACGTTCGGGAACGGGCGCACGGCCGAGATGCGCGAGCTGCGGTCCTGGACCGACACCGAAGAGACTCGGTTTTTCTCCGGACAGGCGACCTATGAAAAGACGGTCGACCTTCCCGAGGCGTGGGTCCGTTCCGGCGGCGAAGTCTATCTGAACTTCGGCGTTGGAAAGCCGGCGGCGCAGGACCGGCGGGGCGGAGCGGCCATCGAAAGCCCCGTGCGCGAAGCCGCCCAAGTGTATATCAACGGCAGCCTGGCGGGTTCGGTGTGGAAGCCGCCCTACGAGGTGGACGCGACCGGATTGCTGCGCGCCGGCGCCAACACGATCCGCGTGGTGGTGGCGAACCTGGCGATCAACCGGCTGGCGGGGACAACGCTGCCCAATTACCGCCTTCTCAACCTGCGCTACGGCGAACGTTTTCAGGAGCAGGATTTGCAAAACGTGCAGCCGGTTCCGTGCGGGATGTTGGGGCCAGTGAGGCTGATGGCGCGGTAGGGATCGGACTGCCGTCTTTTCCGCCAACTGCTGTCACCTCTTCACTCGTTCCGGGTACATATGCAGTGAGATATGCTGACCCCGAAAATGTTTGTTGCAGGAAACAGCGACGCGCAACTGGTGGAAGGGAGTCTGATGGGCGACCGTGACGCTTTTGCGCGGATCGTCAAGCGATACCAATCGCTGGTCTGCTCCATCACCTACAACGCCACCGGCAGCTTGAGTCTGAGCGAAGACCTGGCGCAGGAGACCTTTCTGGCCGCGTGGAAACAGCTTCCCGACCGGCCCGGCGGGACAGGCGGTCGAGCCGATGCACAACGACAACGTCGATACGACCAAGTCGGACTGACGCCAGCAACCGCTGCATGGCCGGACGATTCAGACTGACGCCCGATTCGCCTTCGTCATCGAAACGCTCGTCAAGCAAGCGATATGCCTCACGCCCCGCCGAGCGGACGAAATCGACGCACATCTGGCGCTGAACCTCGCACGACGTGAGGTCGCCTTCCGTCTTCACCGATTGCCTGGTGTAGACCGCGCATGTCCGGGCTTCCGAAGGCTGCTGATGGTCCAACCTTCATCGTATGGCGGATTGCCGTTAACTGTTTGGGTCGCGCGGGTTCGAGTTGTCCGGCCTGAGTTTGGACATATTTGGCCAGCCGTTAACCGATTCCTATAATCGGCAGGTGAGACGTAGAGAAACGGGCTCCGGTGACGCCGCAGGCGTGCAAAGTTGACCCACCATGAAGAACGCGGAGACAAACGGAGAGACTGAGAATGCGCGAAACGTCGGCCAATTGGGGACTTGCGGAAACGGCTAGACCGTCAACAAAATGCGGGAAAGACGTTGGAGGGAAAGAGTTTGGCTCCTCAGGTAGGACTCGAACCTACAACCCTTCGGTTAACAGCCGAATGCTCTACCATTGAGCTACTGAGGAGCAGTGGTGTACTCTCATTAAAACAGACGCCCGGACAAGGTGTCAAATCTCACGCGCCTGCGCGCGCCCTGGTCAAATCATTTCATTGAGCAGCTCGGGCCGCGGACGCGGGATCACCACCTTGTTCACCAGCAGGCCCTTCAGGCCCACCACCTGCGCGGCGGCGTCCACCGCGGCCTCGACCGCCGCCACGTTGCCCGTCAAGGTCACGAACGCCTTCCCGCCTAGCGCCATCGCCAGGCGGATTTCGATCAGTTGGACGTTGGCCGCTTTCACCGCGGCGTCCGCGCCTTCAATCAGCGAGGCCACCGAGAACGCTTCCACTATGCCCAGCGCTTCCAGCGCTTCAATCTTCGTCGAACCGGCGATGGCCGGGAATACCGATTCGTGCAGGTTCGGAATCACGAACGAGTCGATCACCGAAAAACGTCCCGCGCTCACACCCGCGGAAACTGCCGACTGCACCGCGCCCACCTCGCCCCGCACCATCACCATGTACTTGCCGGAGCAGATCGAACGCGCCAGCACCATCTCCACCGCGGCCGCTTTCAGCATGGCATCGCTCGCCTGGAACCCGGCGGCGATGCTGGTCAGCTCGATCAAACCTATGGAATTGTTCGCCATCGCTTATGCCACGATCTCGACGCACTCCGGCGTCACCTTGCGCACTTTGCCGTCGATGCTCGCGTGCACGTGCGCGCCCAGCTTGGAATCTTCCACGCGCCCCACCACCTGTCCGCGCTTCACCTTTCGGCCTTCCTCGACCACCGGCACGGCGGGCTGTCCGGTATGCTGGAGCATCCGGATGCGCACCACCGCGGGGCGGCATTCCACTTCCTGGAACGGCGTCGCTTCCTCGTATTCTTCAATCTGCAACCGGCGCCGCAATTGCGATAGCGGCACCCGCCGGTACTCCTTCATGGGGTGCACCTCCGCCGCCCTGGTCTGCGTGAACTTCAGCCCGGCCGCGCGCCGGTCCTGCTTGCCCTGGTCGCACGCCTCCTTGGGATACAGATCTTCGGGACAGGCATAGAGCGTGCACAGCCCGCAGGCGCAGCACAGCTCGGCCCACTGGTTCCAGATTTCCCCGCCGGTCATGGTGAAGCCCAGGCTGCGCATCACCTTGTGCGGCTGCACCTCGTAACCGAGCAGGTATCGCGGGCAAAACTCGGTGCAGTAGCTGCACTGGTCGCAGGCCGATTTGCCGATGCGGCTCATCTCAACACGCGGCCGCGTGCGGCGGGTGATGACGTAATGGTCGCGGGGAAGAACGATCAGGCCGCCGGTGGTCTTGGTCGCCACGTCGTCCAGATCGAACGTCAGCGTCCCCATCATGATGCCGCTCACGAAAACCCCGAAGTCGTCTACGGTGGTGCCGCCGGCCAGGGCCAGCAGGTCGCGAAACGGGGTCCCCACCGGCGCCCAAAACGATTTCGGCTCGTTCACCGCGCCGCACACCGAGAGAAACTTCCGCGTGACCGGCTCGCCTTGCTCCGCCAGGTGCACGTTGTAGAGCGTCTCGACGTTGTTCACCACAGATCCCACCTGGAGCGGAATCCCGGCCGGCGGAATCAGGCGGCCGGTAGCGGTGTAAACCAGTTCGTACTCGTCGCCCGAGGGGTAGAAATCGCCCAGCGTCACGAACTCGATCCGGTCCGATTTCAGGTTGTGCTTCAGCGCCTCCAGGGCCTCCGCGTTCTTCGACTTGACTCCGAACTTGCCGGCCTTCGCCCCGGTCGCCGCCATCATCGCGTTCATGCCCGCCAGAATCTCCGCCGGAAAATGCTTCATGAGCTCGGCGTCCTTATGGATGAGCGGCTCGCATTCGGCGCCGTTGGCGATCACGTACTCCACTTGAGACTGCGCCTTGACATACGTCGGGAAGCCGGCCCCGCCGGCGCCCACCACGCCGCACTCGCGCAATTTCTCGCTGAGCATCAATCAAAGAATAGCAGTTGTGGCGCCCGATTCCCTCTGGCCCCTCCCGTGCTATAACGGTCCAGCGTGAAGACACTTTCCGCAGCCGCCCTCCTGCTGGCCGCGCTGCTCCTCTGGCCGCGCCCCGCCGACCCTCTGCCCGGATTCCCCCATGTTTTCCTATGGGCCTGGGAGCGTCCCGAGAACCTGGAATTCCTCGACCCCCACACCACCGGCGTCGCCTTCCTGGCCCGCACCGTGTGTCTCGGCGGCGGCGCTGTGTCCGTACGCCCGCGTTTGAATCCGCTGCGCTACCCGCCGGGAACCACGTTGATGGCGGTAGTCCGCGTGGAGCCGCGCGATTCCACCCTGCCGCCCGTCGAAGCCGCCTCCGCCGCCATCGCCGGGGCCGCCGCCATCCCCGGCGTGCGCGCGTTGCAAGTCGATTTCGACGCCACCCTCTCGCAGCGCCTTTTCTACCGCAACCTCCTGGCCGACCTGCGCACCCGCGTGCCGCAATCGACGCCGCTCTCCATGACCGCCCTCACATCGTGGTGTGAATCGGACACCTGGATCGCCGCCCTGCCCGTGGCGGAAGCCGTCCCCATGCTGTTCCGCATGGGCCCCGGCGAACATCCCGCGCGCACCTTTCGCCCGCCGCTCTGCCGCTCCAGCGCCGGCGTCTCCGTCGATGAACCTTTGCGCGAGCCGCCGTCGGCCGCCCGTCTCTACATTTTCAACCCACGTCCCTGGACCGCCGCCACCTATCGGGCGGCGCTGCGCGAGGTGCGCCAATGGCACTGAGACTTTTGATTGCGGTACTGATCCTGGCCGTCCCCGTCGAACTCCCCGGCTGCGGCCCGTTTCTGCCCGAGGCTTTGTTCCATCTGACCGCCGGTCCGGAGGCGCTGGCGGAATTCGCCCACGGCCAGCTCGGCATCTTGCAGCCGACCTACGAGCGTCGGTATCAGGTGATCGCGTACCGGTATCTGTCGGGCGTGGGCCTGAATGATGCGGAGCGCCGGGCAATCCTGCCATCTCCTCGGCCGATGGCAGATACGAATCCCTGGCTGGTAGCGCGCAACCGCGCTCCAGGCGTCACACCCCTGCGCCAGCTCGACCCGTATCGCCAAGTGAAGAAGGAAGGCTATTTCGACACCTATCTCAATTGCAACGACGACGCCTTTCGCACCGCGGCCGCCACGCTCGAACGCATTCAGCCAACCGGCGCCGCCGCCGAATGGATTGCCGCGCAGGACGTGGTCTTCTCCAACTGCTCCCAGGGCGCAACCATCCCGCAGCCCGCTTCCAATCCGCTTCTGCGCGCGGACCGCGCCTACCAGATCGCTTCCGCCAAGTTCTATTCCGAGCAATACGACGCCGCGCGCCGGGACTTCCAAACCATCGCCGCGGACGCCAAATCCCCGTGGCACGGCATCGCGCCCTATCTGGCCGCGCGTTGCCTCATTCGCGCTGGCAACTTCGCCGAGGCCGAGACCGAGCTGCGCAGCGTCGCGCCCGCCAGTCATTTGCTGGGCTACGTTCAAGCGCGTCTCCATCCCGCCGAGCGCATGCACGAACTGGCGCTCGCCCTGGTGCGGCCAGACTCCGAAACCTCCATCGGCCAGGATCTCATCGACTACCGCATGTTGTTTGACAAAGACGTCAAGCCGCAGCCCAATGACGATCTCACCGATTGGATCCGCAGCTTCCAGGCCGGCGGCGCTGGCGCCGTCGAGAACCGGCGCACCCGCCACACGCTGCCGTGGCTCGTGGCAGCCCTCCAAGCCTCGAACCCTGGCGACGCCGTGGTGCCCGAGCTACTAGCCGCGGCGCGCGAAGTGAAGTCCGATTCCCCCGCCTACATCAACGTCAACTACCATCGAGTGCGGCTGCTACCGCCGAATGACGCCCGCGCCTTGGCCGATAGGTTACTGGCGGGCAATATGCCCGCTTCCGCGCGCAACCAGTTCCGCGCCGAACGCATGCGCCTGGCGCGCAGTTTCGAAGAGTTTCTGCGATACGCGCCGCGTCGCACCGTAGCCGGAGCGCAACGGGACCTGCTCGATGGCGATTCCGCAACCATCTTGGATAATGACATCCCGCTGGCGATGTTACGGCAGGCTTCTACCAGTCCGCTGCTGCCGGATGCCGTGCGCCGGCAGCTTATAAACGTCATCTCGGTCCGCACGCTGTTGCTTGCCCGCGCCCCGAACTTCGACGATGTCTTCGCACTGCTCAAAACACCCGGTATGCACCCATACGTGGACTCCGGCTACGGCCGCTACACCGAGGAACTCACCAAGATCGATCCCTACCGAGACAACTGGTGGTGTATCGACGGGCCTCGGCGGGACCGCCCCTTTCAAAGCCAGCCCGGCTCCCCAGGCGCGCCCTTCTTGCCCGCCTCTGCCCGCGCCCAGGCTGCCGCCGAACAGCAGAAGCTGCAATCGCTTCCAACCGCTCCCGACTGGCTGGCGGCCCAGACGCTCGCCTTCGCCCAAGCGCATCCGCAAGACCCGCGCGTCCCCGAAGCCCTCTACCTGGTCGTCCGCGCCACCCGCTACGGCTGCACCGGCGGCCAGACCGGCGACTTCTCTCATCGCGCCTTCGACCTGCTGCATCGCCGCTACGCCGCGACCGATTGGGCCGCAAAAACGCCGTATTGGTTCAAATAAGAGTGGCGATGGCCCCCGCTACTTCTTTTCCGGTTCCCCGAGGATGTAGATCTTCTCGCCTGGGTGCACGAGCTTCAGCCGATGGCGGATTTCCATCTCCTGCTCGGCCTGGTTGCCGGTGAGACGATTGATACGCTCCCGTTTCTGCTCGATCTCCCGCGCCAACGCGGTGTTGCGCTTTTCCAATGCCTGGATCTGGCGCTGTCTGCCGAGCAGGCCGGGTATGCCTTTCGGGCCGCGTAACGTGAAAAAGGCATAACCGGTCACTGTGAGGAATACCATGACGTAAGCCAATCGGCTCAGCGGCGCTTTCATGTTATACGGGCCTGGAACATAATAGTAGCATTGCTTCCCCGATTTGCTCTGAGATTTTTTCGGGATGACCGATAAAATTGTTATTCTCAGCACGTGCGCCACTCAGGAAGAGGCGGAAAAGCTCGCCCGCATCCTGCTCGACGCACGCCTGGCCGCGTGCGTCAACGTGATTCCGCGTATCCGCAGCTACTACCGTTGGAAGGGCGCCATCGAATCCGCCGATGAATGCCTGCTGGTGGTCAAGTCTTCCCGCGATCTGATCGGCTCGATCGGCGCAGTCCTGGAAAAAGAGCACTCCTACGAGGTCCCGGAGCTGCTCGCGCTTCCCGTCGTGGAAGGGGGAACGAACTACCTGAACTGGCTTCTGGCCAACCTGCGGAGTGGTCCGGAAGGCGAATAATGCGCGATTCGATACAATCGGAATTGAGCTTTCGACTGGAAACCGGCACCAGGGTTAATAGACTTTGTATGACTTTCAGCTACTTGCCGGATATGGAACTATCCATAGATAATTTCTGGGGCGGGGATGCGGAGCTATGGTTGCAGGCCCAATAGCGGACGGTTCGAGACGTGCGCTGGCTGTGGCGACGGTGTTTGCGGCTTTGCTGCCGTTCCCCGCGGCCGCGCAGAAACGGCTTACGCTGGAAGAGGTTAGCGCCCGCAAGCCGCCCGATTACAGTCCCGTTCATAGCGGCGAGACGGTGACCGTGCGCGGTGTCGTCTCCGCTCCCGCAGAGGTTTCTGTCCGGGATCTCCAAGCCTTTCGCTCCCTCGGGCGCTTGGTCCATACCAAGGGACGGGTCGTGGAAATCGGCAACACTCCCGCCGGGGACTACACTTTGGTCGCCGCTGCGGCAGCGACCTACGGGATGTTCATTCCCCGCGCGCGGAATCAGCCGCCCGGGAGCCCGCCGGAGTATAAGGTAGGCGACACCGTGCAAGCCACCGGCGTGGCTTTCCAGTACTGTCCGTACCCTCCGTACAATCGGTGGTTCGAGCCGCTGGCGGCCGATCCGGCGGAAATTGTCTTCGCGGCGCGGAGTTGGTTCATCCCGCCGCTGGCGCTGACCGGCGGGATCGGCGTCGTGCTAGCCGCCACTTTCCTGCTATGGAGCCACGATCACCGCCTTCGCAAGCAGCGCGAACGCCTGCGGGCGACCTATCAGCTTGGCGAAGAGATTTTGAGCGCCTCTTCAACCGATACCATTCTGAAGCGCATCACGGAGGCCTTTCCCAGTATTCTGGGGGTCAACCGGGTCCAGTTATACATCTATAACCGCGGCGCCAAGACTTTAGACGCAGTGGGTGGCGAGGCCGGAGAGCCGGTTTCGATTCCCCTGGCTTCTCCTCCCGGCGGAGCGCGGGCCGGCGCCGTGGCTTGCTTTCACTACCGCACCTCGCTCGTGATTCCGGATATCGGCCGCAGCCCATTCCCGATGGCCGGAACGGACGCCGCCGGCTCTCCCCAGTCGCTGCTGTTCGTCCCCATGCTGGCTCAAGGCGAGGTCATCGGCGTGCTCGAGCTGGATCAGGACGATCGCCTCCGCGACTTTACCGCCGACGAGCAGGCTCTGGCGCAGCACCTGGGCAATCAGATCGGCGTCGCCGTCCGGCTGCTGGATCAGCGGTCCGTACAGGAACAGCTTTCCCGAACCGAGAAACTGGCCGCTATCGGCCGCTTGATTTCGGGCGTCGTCGATGAATTGCAGACGCCGCTCGCTTCCATCTCGGACCTGGCGGCCAGAGCGCAGGGCAAGGGGCTCAGCGGCCCCGCCGAACGCGAGGTCTCGGCGATTGCCGCCGAAGCCCAAAAGGCGGCTTCCATGGTGGCGCGGCTGGTTTCGTTCGCCGCGGCCGAGCAGTTCGAGGCGCGTCCCGTCTGTATCACCACTCTGCTGCGAAGCCTCATCGAGTTTCGCGAGGGCGACTGGAAAGCGTCCGGCATTCGCGTCCGCGATCTGACCAGCCGTGAGCCGCTCTACGTGTTGGGCTCTCAGGGCCAGTTGGAACAGGTTTTCCTCAACTTGTTCGTGCATGCGGAGCAGTCGCTGGCCGACGCCCCGCAGAAAACGATTACCATCCGCACCAGTGTGCTGGCCAAGCGGCTGGTGGTGGAAGTGGCGTTTACGGCCTCTCCCGGATCGCGCCAGCCCGAGGAGACCGCCGCCGTGGTGGGGGTCGCCCGCAGTGTGATTGCCGGCCACGGCGGAGAGGTGCGGCTCATCGAAAGCAGCCAGGCGGGCCCGCATTTCGAAGTCGAGCTGCCCACCACATCGAAAGAGCGGGTGGGCGCGGGGTCTGGGTCCTGGAACGCACTGCCGCGCGGTTTTTCCGGCCGCCTGACCGCGCTGGTCATCGAGCCGGACGAGACGGCGCAGCGGCAGATGTTGGGATTGCTGGCGGCGCGCGGACTCCGCGTAGTCCCCGTCGCCAATGCCGATACCGGCCTGGAACTGTCGCAGCGCTTGCGGTTCGACGCGGCTTTCTGCTCCGTCCACGCCCCCGGCCTGAACTGGGTGGAGCTATCGGAGCGGATGCAGTCCCGGGTAGGCGCGTTCATTCTGCTATCGGACCGCTACGATGCGGAGTTGTCCGCGGATTTCGAGGGCGAGGGCCGCTTCGTGCTCTCCAAGCCCCTGCAAGACTCGGAGTTGGACCAGGTGCTGCGAGCGCTCGAGCCACAGGCCCACCCGACGGTGATTCCCATCGACAAGAGCGGCGCGGCGTAGCCAGCTCTCAGCGGCCGGCGGACGCCACTACGAATAGGTGCGCTTAGACCAGCCAGTCCTCCAAGACGCGCAGCTCGGCCGATAGCGCGGCGGCTACAGCGGCGGTCTTCCGTCCTTCGAACCATTTCCCCAGCACGCGCAAGCGTGGCCTGGCCTCTGCCACGGGCATCCGGAAATAGTCGGCCAGGTCTTTCGCCGTGCCTACGGCGTGCGCCCGCGCTTTGACTTCAGGCGTGCATTCCGTTACTCTCAGCCGCATGAAGATTCTCATCGCTCTTTGCCTGTTCGGAGCCGCTATCGCGCCGGCGGCCGAGTTGAAACCCGGACCGCCGATGCCCTATACGGTGGTGGCGGACTGGCCCAAACTTCCCCAGGGATGGACCCTCGGCGTCTGCTCCACGGTTACCGTGGACCGGCAGGATCATGTCTGGATCTTCAGCCGGGGCGCCCATCCGGTGACCGAGTTCGACAGCGACGGCAAGTTGCTGCGCTCCTGGGGCGAGGGCGCTGTCCGGTCGGCGCACGGAATCCGCGTCGACGCCGATGGCAACGTGTGGGGCGTGGATGTGACCGGGCAGGTGGTCCGCAAGTACACGCCCGAAGGGCGCGTGCTGATGGTGGTGGGCCAGGAAGGCAAGCCCGGTAACAACGACAGCCACGACGCGTTCAGCCGCCCCACCAACGTGGCCTTCGCGCCCAACGGCGATTTCTACGTCTCCGACGGCTACGTGAATTCGCGCGTGGTGCGCTTCGGCAAGGACGGCAAGTATATCGGCCAGTGGGGCCACAAGGGCGCCGGCGACGGAGAGTTCAACCTGGTGCACGACATCGTGCTCGACAAACAGAACCGGCTGCTGGTGGCCGATCGCACCAACGAGCGTATCCAGATCTTCGATCTCGAAGGCAAGTTCCTGGGCAAGTGGACCGGCATCGGCGTGCCCTGGTCCCTCTTCTACGTGCCGCGCGAGGACGCGGTTTACATGGCGGATGGCGTCAACATGCGCGTGGTGAAGCTGAACATGAACGGCGACGTGGTGGGCGTGCTGGGCGGTCCGGGTAAAGCCCCCGGGCAGTTCGACCAGCCGCACGGAATCGCCGTGGATAGCACCGGCGCCATCTACGTGGCCGAGGTGGGCAACCAGCGCGTGCAGAAGTTCGTGAAGCCGTAGTTCGGCGCGGCATCGGGAACAAGAACCCGGCGGCGGGCGTCAAAGGTGGCGGAGGTACGTCATGAAGACATGCGCGGCCGCTTTGATGGCCACTCTCTTTTGCGTGACAGCCATGGCATCGGACGAGAAGCCGAATTTCACCGGGGTGTGGAAACTCGGCGAAGGCGCCAGTACCACGGTGGACAACATCGAGCACCAGGACCCCAACTTAAAGATCGCTTTCAAATCTCAATTCACAGCGGGTTCCATGGGTGGTGGCCTTAGCGGCACCGAGAGCTACACCACCGACGGCGTCGAGAGAACCAGCAAGACCGGCAGCGGCCGGGAGAGTTGGACCACGGTCAACTGGCAAGGACCGTCTCTGGCGATTCTCCGGGTGGTCAAGGACGGCTACCGCGTCACGGTCACGCGCGAGACGTGGACGCTCTCACAGGACGGCCGTACCCTCACGAAGAACAGGCGGACCATCGACATGGACGGCGTAACCGAGAACTCACAAGTTTTCCAGAAGCAGTGAGGTGCGGAGAGTTGTACAATTGTCGCATGGTGCTGTCGCGTCGGCTGGTGCTCATATTCGCTGCCACACAGGTGTTTTCCCTGGCGCTTGCCGCTGCCGGCCCGTATCCTCCACCGGCGAACGCCGCGGCCGACCTGCGGCGGGCCCGAGCGCGCGCCGGCCGATCCGGCAAGTTGCTGATGGTCGTTTTTGGCGGCAACTGGTGTCCCGATTGCCGGGCGCTTCAAGACCGGCTCCACGAGTCGCCCCTGCGCGAATACGTGGAAGCGCACTTCGTGGTCGCGAACGTGAACATCGGGGAAATGAACGCCAACCTTGAGATCGCCAAGGATCTGGGTGTGAGCCTCAAAAAGGGCGTGCCCGCGGCGGCCTTTTTCGCTCCCGATGGCAAGCCGGTCGGAATCACCAATCAGGGTGAGCTGGAACCGGCCCGCCAGTACAGCGCACAACAAGTCCTGACGTTTCTTCGCCGGGTGGCCGAGCAGCACCGGATCGAGAAACCGCGGTGAACCAGCGTCATAACCGATTGCGCATCCGCTCTCTGGCGTTCGCGGCTCGGAATGAGGCTTCGTGCAGAGCCGCGAACGCCAGAGAGCGGTTGCCCGCAGACAGCAAAGACGCGCTGCCTAGAACGTGATCCCCACCAAAAACTCGCCCTGGTTCACATTGCTGTGCAGCAGGCCGTTGGGATCGATGAAATGCTGCGCGCCCCAGCGCGTGAAGCGGATCTCCGGCGATACGTGGATCACCAGCACCTTCACGCTCAGGCCGCCGCCCATCACGAAGCCCCGGGTCGTGCTGGCATTCAGCTCTGCCGGGGTGGACGTGGTCGTGGTGCTCGTGTGGTTTGACACGGTGTCGGTGATGGTTTGGGTGAGGCCGCTCAGCGTGTCCCAGGCGACACCCGCGTCCACAAACGGGTGAACCACCTTCATGGGGAACCGGTACTTCGCCAGCAGCGGGCACTCCCAGGCGTTGCCGGTAGTACTATTGCCGACGAGGACGCTGCCAAGGGTGCCGCTTCCGTTGTAGTCGAATCGGCGATAGAGTATGTCGAACTCAACGCCCAGGCCGAAGGGCAGATGCAATTCCGCCGTGGGGCCGACGATGTAACGATTGGTGGTGGAGTTGAAAGCGAATTGCTGGCTCTTCGCGGCGTCGAGAAACTCGTTGAGGGGCACCCCCGCCTTCACCCCGTAGGAAAACAACTGCGCCCAGGCTGAAACCGCGCCGAACAAGAGCAGGAACAGTGGTCTCATAAACTCACACCTACAGGTTGAACGATTCGCCCAGGTAGACGCGTTTGACCTCCGGGTCGCGCCCCAGTGCCTCGGGACTGCCCGCGCGGAAGATCCGCCCGTTGTTGATGATGTAGGCCCGGTCGGTCACCAGCAGCGTCTCGCGGACGTTGTGGTCGGTCACCAGGATGCCGATGCCGGCCCGCTTCAGGTCGAAAATGATGCGCTGCAGTTCCAGCACCTGGATCGGGTCGATGCCGGAAAACGGCTCGTCCAGCAGCAGGAAACTGGGGCTGATCACCAGCGACCGCGCGATTTCCACGCGCCGCCGCTCGCCGCCCGAGAGCATGTAGCCATGGCTGCGGCGCACTTTCTCCAGGCCCAGTTGCTCGATGAGCTGCTCCATGTTTTCGCGGCGCTCGCGCGAGCGCAGGGGCAGCGTTTCCAGAATGGCCATCAGGTTCTCTTCCACCGTGAGCTTGCGGAAGATGGAAGCCTCCTGGGGCAGGTAGCTGATGCCGCGGCGCGCGCGCTGGTACATGGGCAGGCCGGTAATATCCTCCTCATCCACCAGGATGCGGCCGGAATCGGGGCTGATCAGCCCCACAATCATGTAGAACGTGGTGGTCTTGCCGGCGCCGTTGGGGCCCAGCAGTCCCACCACTTCGCCCTGCTGGACGAACACCGAGACGTCGTCGACCACACGGCGGCCGCGATAGGTTTTGGAGATCTCCCGAGTCTCAAGTTTGCTCATGCGGATTTATTTTTTGCGTCGGATTCGGCTACTGATCGGCTGCTGCGGAGACCCACTACCCAGCAGCCTACCATCGTTGGCAAAGTAGGTCAATTCGTCGCCCTGCATGGAACCCTTCACACTGTCCACAAGCTTCGGTCTTCCGCCGCGCAGCACCACCTTCTGAACGTCGGTGTAGTACTCGGCGTGCTCGCCCGTTCCGGTGCGCGTGCGGTCCGGGGCGGTCTCGACAATCTCGACGGCGCCATCGGCGAAGGCCTTATCGAGCCGCGAATCGGCGCCCGATTCGGCCAGGTACGCGCGCAGTTCCTTGCTTTTCACCTGGAGCCCCGGGCGGCGAAGCAGCACTCCGCCGGTATACACGGCCAGGCGGTTCTCCTCGGTATAGACCAGGTGCGAAGCGTGCACCACGGTGAGCACGGGCGCGGCGGACATCTTCTCGTCGCCTTTGGGCTCCTCCCACAGGTTGGTGATCACGTTGCCGTCGGCGACCAGCGTGCGCTTTTCGCGGTTCACGTCGATGACGCCGGCCTGTATGTGGTTGGCGCCCTGCCGCATGGTGACGTCGCCCTCGTAGTGGATGGCGCGGTTGTGGTTGGAGGAATCCATCTTGCGCGCCTGCGCCTCCACCGGCTGGTCGCCGGAAAGCATCTGGGAATTCTTCTTCTGGTCCTGGTCGGGGAGGCGGCTGGATTTCACTTGTCCCTCGGCGGTGAAGTCGCCGGTGCGCTGGTCCATGCGGATATGGGTGGCCGAAGTGGAGCCGGTCTCGTCCCACACGCGCGCGGAAGTATCGAGCACGATCACGTTCTGGCCGGAATCGAGCGTGGCCTTGGCGGCCCGGGCATGGCGTCCGCCTTCGTCATAAGCGAAATCGCCGGTTTGCTCCATGGACGCGAGGTGACTCGTCTGGGGATCGAAGTGCGCTAGCAAATCGCGGCTGGTGGTCACGGAAAGCGTTCGGTTGCGCTGGCGTTCTTCGGCCGTGGGTTCGGTCCGGGTGGTGACGTCGCGGGCGCGGAACTGTTCGATGCGGTTTTGCGGGCCGTAGGCGATGTAGAGGTCGTTGCCATTGAGCGTGCGGTGGTGGTCGGCGGGCAGGTTGGGGAGAAACTCCAGGACGCCGGGCCCATGCGTCACCACGGTTTCGATTTCGCGGCCGCCGGGGCGCATCTTCATTTCAATGTTTTCGCTGCGCAGCGTGTGCGTCTCGCCGAGTTGCCGGCCGGGGGCGGGCAGCGGCTTGGAATTCACCAGGCCGTGCCCCAGCGCGGTCACGTGCGACAGGAGGCTCTGCTTGTTCTGGGATTCGAAGTCCATCTCCACGCGGTCCGCCGTGACCGTGGTTTCGGAAGCCTCGGAGGTGGAGACCAGCCGCGCGGCGGTGGACCCGGTGATCTTCCGGACCGCGCCATCGTCGTCGAAATCCACCAGCAGGTAATCGGCGGAATACGTCAGCTTGCGGTTGGGGTAGTCGTCGGTGCCATGCGCGTGGGTGGTTTCGATCTTGCGGATGATCTTGTGGCCGGCCGCGTCGTCCTGAAGATAGACCGTGACGTCGTTGCCCTCCACCACGGTGTTCTCGCGCGTCAGCCGGCCCCACGGATTGAGCCAGATTTGGGAAGCGGCCTCGTGGTAGCCGAGGTGCTGGGTCTCAATCTTCATGGGCTTGGCGTTGGGGCCAGGTGGATTCCAATCCACCTCCACGTCGCTGCTCATTTGCAACTCGTGGGTGGTGGGGTCGTATGTGGCGCCCGTAGAGTGGCCATTACCGTCCTGGAAGATGAAGGTCGAGGGCCGGTCGGTTGTAGCCCGGTACGTATCGCTGTCGAAGTTGACGCCGGAAGATTTGATGGAGACCGGGGTGCGGGTGGGCGGGCCTTCTTTGGGCACACGCAGCGTGATTTCGACTTCGCCCTCCGAATAGAGGTGGTGGTCGGCTGAGAAGAACTCGGCCGCGGGGCTCTTCACCACGTCGTTGGTCGCGTCATCCTTGTTGGGAATCGTGATGATGACGTCCTTGAGATCCACGCGGTCGGAGTCCTTAACCTGCCGGAAGCCCTCGGCGTCGATGTCGGCTATGACCCGGCCGGTCTTCAGGTCCGTGTCCGTGAAGTGCCAATGTTTGGCGGAGGAGTTCAATTCCGTGGGGAGCGCGGTCGGCTGGGGTGGGGCCTGTTCTCGGAGGACCTTCTTTTGGGCTCGGTACGTGAGGCCGACGCCGCCCAGGATCGCGGCAATGGCCACCAGCACGAGCCAGCGCGTACCTCGCATGGGGATAACTCCACTATAGCGCGGCGTTACCCCACCACGCGCTATACTCCCCCATGGGATGACCTCCGATCGCATCAAGATCTTCGTCACCGGCGGCACCTTCGACAAGGAGTACAACGAGATCACCGCGGAACTATACTTCAACCAGACCCACGTCGCCGACATGCTCCGGCTGGGCCGGTGCCATCTCGAGGTGGATATCGAAACCCTCATGATGATCGACAGCCTGCAAATGACCGATGCGCACCGGCAACTGTTGCTCGACCGCTGCGCCCGCGACCCCGCCGGCCGCATTGTCATCACCCACGGCACCGACACCATGGAGGAGACCGCCGCCGTCCTCGGCAAGGGCACTACCGGCAAGACCATTGTGCTGACCGGCGCCATGATCCCCTACACCTTCGGCAGTTCGGACGGCCTGTTCAACCTGGGCACCGCTCTGGCATTTGTGCAGACCCTGGAACCGGGCGTATATGTGGCCATGAACGGCCGGTGTTTCCCCTGGCATTCGGTCCGCAAGAACCGCGAGCGCGGCATATTTGAGGAAGCGCCCCGGATGTAGAGCTATCAAACAATCTTAGCGCGTTGTTGTCAAGTATAATAACATCTTCAATTACAACAGGTTACAGGAGAATATTGTCACTCTACGCTAGAGTGTGCTAATAATGGTCAGTGGAACCCAGCAGGTTCTGACATGGGTTCCATCGTTAACCAATACTCAATTTTCTTCAGTGGAGGTGGGTTTTATGAAAATTCGTCCGCTCTATGACCGCATCGTGGTCAAACGGATCGAGCAGAAAGAGCAGATGCAAGGCGGCCTCTATATTCCCGACTCGGCCAAAGAGAAGCCCCAGGAGGGCGAGGTCGCGGCTGTGGGTAAGGGCAAGCGCCTGGAAGACGGCAAAGTGGTTCCTCTGGACGTCCAGGTGGGCGACCGGATCTTGTTTGGCAAGTATTCCGGCAGCGACATCAAGCTGGATGGCGAAGAGTACATGATCATGCGCGAGGACGAGGTTCTCGGCATTCTCGAAGCCGCGCCCCAAGAGGCGAAGAAGGCTTCCTAAGGAGTGGAGAAACTATGGCAAAACAAATTGTATATTCCGAAGCAGCCCGTCAGGCGATTTTGCGCGGTGTCAACCAGCTTGCCGACGCGGTGAAGGTGACACTCGGCCCCAAAGGCCGCAACGTGGTTCTCGAGAAGAAGTTCGGCGGCCCCACCATCACCAAGGACGGCGTCACGGTGGCCAAGGAAATCGAGCTCAAGGACCCGCTCGAGAACATGGGCGCGCAGATGGTGCGCGAAGTCGCTTCCAAGACCAGCGACGTGGCCGGCGACGGCACCACCACCGCCACCATTCTGGCGCAGGTGATTTTCCGTGAAGGCGTGAAGGCGGTTGCCGCCGGCGCCAACCCGATGGCCCTCAAGCGCGGCGTCGAGCGCGCCGTTGAAGTGGCCGTGGAAGAAGTCAAGAAGATGTCCCAGAAGGTCTCCGACAACGAGAAGATCGCGCAAGTCGGAACCATCTCGGCGAACAGCGACAAGACCATCGGCACCATCATTGCCGATGCCATGACCAAGGTCGGCAAGGATGGCGTGATCACGGTGGAAGAATCCAAGACCATGACCACCGAGCTGCAGACCGTGGATGGCATGCAGTTCGACCGCGGCTATCTCTCCCCCTACTTCGTGACCGACGCGGAGCGGATGGAAGTCGTGCTGGAAGAGCCCTACATCCTGATCCACGAGAAGAAGATCGCCAACATGAAAGACCTGCTGCCGCTGCTCGAGCAGATTGCGCGCTCCGGCAAGCCGCTGCTGATCATCGCCGAGGAAGTCGAGGGCGAAGCCCTGGCCACCCTGGTGGTCAACAAGCTGCGCGGCACGCTGAACGCCTGCGCGGTGAAGGCCCCCGGTTTTGGCGACCGCCGCAAGGCCATGCTCGAGGATATCGGTATCCTCACCGGCGGCAAGGCCATCATGGAAGAGACCGGTATCAAGCTGGAAGGCGTCCGGCTGGAAGACCTGGGCAAGGCCAAGCGCGTCACGGTGGATAAGGACAACACCACCATCATCGACGGCGCCGGCTCCCAGAAGTCCATCGAGGGCCGCATCAAGCAGCTCCGCGCCCAAATCGACGAAACCACTTCCGACTACGACCGCGAGAAGCTCCAAGAACGGCTGGCGAAGCTGGCCGGCGGCGTGGCGGTCATCAAGGTGGGCGCAGCCACCGAGACCGAAATGAAGGAAAAGAAAGCCCGCGTGGAAGACGCTCTGCACGCCACGCGCGCCGCGGTCGAGGAAGGCATCGTTCCGGGCGGCGGCGTAGCCCTGCTGCGCGCGGCCAAAGCCCTGGCGGATCTGAAGCTGGAAGGCGACGAGCAGATCGGCGTGAACATCGTGAAGCGCGCCTGCGAAGAGCCCATGCGCCAGATCGTGGCCAACTCCGGCACCGAAGGCGCCATCGTGCTCGGGAAGATTCGCGAGAACGCCAACCCGAACTTCGGCTTCAACGCCCAGACGGACGTCTTTGAAGACCTGGTGGTGGCGGGCGTAATCGACCCCACCAAGGTGACCCGCACGGCGCTCCAGAACGCCTCCTCCATCGCCTCCCTGATGCTGACCACCGAAGCCATGGTGGCGGAAATCCCGGAGAAGAAGCCCGCTCCCATGCCCGGCGGCCACGGGGGGGAGATGGATTACTAAACAGACGCCCTGTGTTTAAGTCTCGAACCGTTCCCGGGCCCTGTGCCTGGGAACGGTTTTTTTATTGATAGGATCAGGTATGCCTCGATCCGGTATTTCCCACGCTATCGGCACGCTGGTTGCCGCGTCATTCCTGCTGCACTCCGCTGCCGCCCAGGAACAGCGGCCGTCTTACTATCCCGAAAAACCCAAGGACGACAAAGCCGTTTACCTGGTCAAGGACAACTTCCCGGTGCACGCAGACGGCGTCGGCGACGATTCGCTTGCCATCCAGCAGGCCATCGATAAAGCCAGACACGCCGGGGCCGACAGCCAGCGTGGGGGCAGCGGGATTGTTTTCGTCCCCGAGGGGCGGTATCGCCTGTCCCAAACCGTTTACGTGTGGCGCGGCATCCGGCTGATCGGCTACGGGCAGCACAAACCCGTCTTCGTTCTGGCGAAAAACACCCCCGGATACCAGAGCGGAACGGGGAAGTACATGATCTGGTTCGCCCACGGGCCGGGGGCGCCGGGCGAGGCCGTGGTGGACGGCAACGAAGGCACTCTTTATTCCGGGCTCAGCAATATCGATATGGAAATTCAGGACGGGAACCCCGCCGCCATCGCGGTGCGGGCCCATTTCGCCCAGCATTCGGCGCTGGCGCACGTGGATTTCCGCATCGGCTCGGCCCTGGGCGCGGTGGAAGAGATCGGTCATGAAATCGAGGATTGCCGCTTCTTCGGAGGCGACTTCGCAATCCGGACGGCGGTGACCGCGGCCGGCTGGCAAGTGCTGGTGCTCGACTCCGAATTCGTGGGCCAACGGTCGGTGGCCATCGAGACTCACGAGGCCGGCATGACGGTGATCCGCTCCCGTTTCCGGAACGTTCCTTATGGAATTCGAATCCCCGTGATGAGGGTGAGCCACCTCACGGGCGAGTCCACCGACAAGCTCTATGTGAGAGATTCGCGGTTCGAAAACATCCGTGGCGCGGCGCTATGGGTGGCGCGTTACTACGACCCGAAAACGCAGATCAATGTGGACAACGTGGAATGCGACGGCGTTCCCGTGTTCCTGGAGTTCAATCCATTCCTGGGAGGCCTCTCCAGAATACAGGAAAGCAACTTGAAGATCCCCGGCGAAGCGGGAGCGTACGCCATCCGCACTCTTTCTCACGGGCTGCATGTGGATGTGGGAGACACCAGGGAGCCGGCCCGCAAGCGGGATACAGTGGTGGAACGGGTCAAGCTTCCCGCGATGACTCCGGTTCCCAAGAAGGATTTCCCGGAGTTGCCGCCGCCAGCTTCCTGGGTAAACGTGGTTGACCTTGGCGCCAAAGGCGACGGCGCCGCCGACGATACCGCCGTCTTCCGGAAAGCCATTGCCGAGCACAAAGCGATTTACGTACCGCAGGGGTCCTACCGGATCTCCGACACGCTCACGCTGGGGCGGGATACCGCGCTGATTGGTCTCCAGCCGACGGAAACCCGTCTGGTTCTGCTCCCCTCGACCGCCGGGTTCACCAACGCCTCCCAACCCAAGCCGGTGCTCCTGGCGCCGAAAGGTTCCACGCCCATCGTCTCCGGCATCGCGGTCTCCCTTCAGAACGACAATCAGGGCGCCGTCGGCGTGAAGTGGATGGCTGCACCCGGCTCCTACATGGACGACGTCACCATCAACACTTCGCGCACCAAGACGGGCACGGAGCTGCTCTACGGACTTTGGATCACCGATGGCGGCGCGGGGACCTTCAAGGGCATCTGGACTCCCAGCGAGTCGGCCACCGCCGGCCTCATCGTGACCGATACTTCAACCCCGGGCGCCATGTATCAGATGTCGATCGAGCACCATCGGAAAGTCGAGATCATTCTGAGAAACGTCGCCAACTGGACGTTCAACACGATCCAGACGGAAGAGGTTGGCGGAGACGAGGCCACGGCTTCCATGGAGATGGAAGGGTGCCAGCACCTGAAATTCGTGAATTACTTCATGTATCACAACTCCGGGACCAACGCGCCTTTCCAGTACGGCATCAGGATCCGGAATTCGAGCGACATTGTGTGGCGCGGGATTCACAATTTCAGCGGCGGGCCGTTCCCGTTTGACAACACGCTGCTGGACATGGTTTCCGGCGCCCTGGTGGCCTATCCCGAAATCGCGCAACTGAGAGTGCGGTAGGAAAAGGCCAATCCGCTCCAGGTCTCATCCACGGCGCATATTTTGTAGTCCACCAGGCCGGCCGCCAGACCCATTTCCCGGACCTTCGCCTGGCCCAGATCGCCGGCCAGCGGCGATGTCTTCTTGGGCCAGATCAGCCATAACGTGCGCCCGGCTTCCATCTCGCGCGCCAGGGCCGGCAGTTCGCGGCCGAGCGCGGTGGCCGATTTCACAAACGCCAGGATCACATCGGCGCCGCCCATGCGCCTCTCCACGCGCGCGCCCTCAGGCAGTGGGGTAAGCTTGGCCTCGAAACCTTCGGGCGCGTGAACCAGCGCTACCACCGAGCCTTCCCGGATGCGCAGTTTTTTGGGGAGCGGCGTGCCGGAGTAGC
>Ga0181521_10002370_pt1 | contig 22880 bp, 16 predicted proteins | sample PEATcosm2014_Bin_32_FD_119764 | JGI IMG/M metagenome (GOLD analysis project Ga0181521, IMG submission 119764) | Peatland microbial communities from MTU Mesocosm Facility, Houghton, MI, USA - PEATcosm2014_Bin02_60_metaG | ecosystem: Environmental > Terrestrial > Soil > Wetlands > Peat | place...
CGAAACCGCCCCGCTGTTCGCCGCCGCGCGCAAATACGGCATCGGCTTCCATCTCGGCTACGCGGAGCAGACGATGGAACCCGACGAGACGGGGCAGGTGCGCAAGCGCCGGTTCAACACGTCTATCCTGGTGAATCCGGATGGCGAGATCCTGCTGAAATACCGCAAGGTGCATCTGCCCGGCCACGCCGAGTATGATCCGCGCCGCAAGGTGCAGCATCTGGAGAAACGCTATTTCGAGGTCGGCAATCTCGGCTTCCCGGTGATCCGCGCGCCGATGGGCGGCCTGCCCGGCATCAACATGGGCATGCTGATCTGCAACGACCGCCGCTGGCCGGAAGCCTGGCGTGTGCTGGGGCTGCAAAGCGTCGAACTGGTCATGCTCGGCTACAACACGCCGAGCCTGAACATGGAGGCCGGCGGCTTCGAAGCGCATCATCTGCGGGTGTTCCACTCGCATCTGTCGATCCAGGCGGGCTGCTACCAGAACGCCTGCTTCGCGGTGGCCACCGCCAAGGCCGGCATCGAGGACGGCTGCGAACTGTTCGGCCACTCGATCATCGTCAACCCGCAGGGCGAGATCGTCGCCATGGCGACAAGCTGGGACGACGAGCTGATCACCGCCGACTGCAACCTCGACATGTGCACGCTGGGCCGGACGACGATCTTCGCGTTCGACAAGCACCGGCGGCCGGAGGCGTACACGCGCATCACCGGCCAGGTGGGTGCGGTGGAACCGCCGGTATGGACGAAGCGGGCGGCGGAATAAGGTCAGCGCCACCGCGAAACAATCGGTTCGATCGGCGCCACCCCACGCGCGGCAATCCCATGCTATCGTCCCACGCCAATGGAAACGTCCGCCGCAATCGCCGGCCCCGACCCGCGAGTCGCCCGCCGCCACGCCATCACCTGCGTGCTGAGCGCGTCCGCCACCTTCGCCGTTGGCTCGGCCGTGGTGAAGGCGCTGACAGCGGATTTTCCCGTCCTGGAGATCGTCGCGTTCCGCAGCTTCGTGGCGTTCCTCGCCCTGCTGCCGGTACTCTGGCGACATGGAGGCATCGCTGCGCTGGCGACACGGCGGCCGCTCGGACATGCGTTGCGCACACTCTGCGGGTTCATTGCCACCGCCACCACCGTCTATGGCTATGCCGTGCTGCCGCTGGCGACGGTCACCGCGCTCGGTTTCGCCATGCCGCTGTTCCTCACCGTCCTCTCGGTGCCCCTGCTCGGCGAACGCGTCGGCCCCCGCCGTGGCGGCGCGGTGCTGGTGGGGCTCGGCGGCGTGCTGCTGATGCTGCGCCCCTGGCAATCCGGCGGCGCGCTGCCAGCGGGTCCGGTGGCGATCGTCCTCGCCGGCGTCGTGACCTGGGCGCTGGCGATGATCAGTATCCGGCGCATGGGCGCCGCCGGCGAGCGCAACGTCACCATCGTCGCCTGGTACAGCCTGGGCACCGCCGCACTGGCGGCGATCGGCGCCATGCCGCACTGGATCGCGCCCACGATCCCACAGCTCGCCGCGCTTGGCGCCGCGGGACTGCTGTCCGGCGTCGCGCAACTGCTGATGACCGAGGGCTATCGCAGCGGCGAAACCACTCTGGTCGCGCCGTTCGAATATGGCGCCATTCTCTATGCGACTGTCCTCGGCATCGCCCTCTGGGGCGAATGGCCGGACGCGTGGAGCCTGCTTGGCGTCCTCGTGCTGATCGGCGCCGGCCTGTATATCTGGCACCGTGAAGTGACGCTCGGCATTCGGCGATGATCTGCCGACGTGACCGGTCATTGCGCCGCCTTTCCGCGACTGCCATGGTTACGCGGCGCAAACGCCGTTCCGCCGGGCCATAACAGAGCGAGGCAAAATGCCATGAACGCCGACGCGACGTCCGATCCGCAATCGGCCTCCCGCATGACGACCTCGGATCGCATGAGCGCCTTGTTGGCGCGCAACTGGTGGGCCGTCGCCTTGCGCGGTCTGGCGGCTGTGGTGTTCGGCCTGATCGCCTTGTTCGTTCCGGGTGCTGTCTTGCTGACGCTGGCGCTGCTATTTGCCGCGTACCTGGTGGTGGACGGCGTGCTTGGCATGATCGCGGCGGCACTCGCAGCGAGCCACCACGACCGCTGGGGGTTGCTGTTGTTCGAGAGCCTGGTGAACATCGCTGTGGGCGCGATCGCCGCGGTGTTTCCGGCAGCGGCAGTGCTCGGCTTCGTGCTGCTCGTCGCCGCCTGGGCGCTGGTCACCGGAGCTCTCATGATCGCCGCCGCCTTCCGCCTGCATGTCAGCCATGGGCGATGGTGGCTCGCTTTTGCCGGCGTCGTCTCGGTGCTCTGGGGCGTGCTGCTGCTCATTGCGCCGCTGATGGGTGCCGTGGTGCTCACCTGGTGGCTCGGCGCCTATGCGATCATCTTCGGCATCATGCTGCTGGTGCTCGGCTTCCGCCTGCGCAAGCAGCATGGGTCGGGCGGCGTGACGGCGTAGGGCATTCGGCTCGCCTGCAAGCGCTGGCCCAAGACGCGTCATCACGAGGCGCCCGGCGGTGGCCGGCGCAAGCCGGGCCACCGCCGGGCGCCTCGCGATGACACGGGGTGCAGCGACACAGTCGCGGCGGAAATGCGCAGCGCATTCCGCCGCTTCACACATTGGCGCCATTGCAGCACGGCCCAGCCCGCGGCAGCATGCCGGGACCTGCCATGACCGCCACCATCGACCCTTCCGCTTTCGCTTCCGAATGCGCTCCGGTGCCGGCGGCAGACTTCATTTCCCTGCTGCTGGCCACAGGCTTTTCCGCCGAAGCCTATCGCGATGCCTACGGAGACCTGGCGCCGTTGCATTGGAACGCGACGCAGGCCCTCGGGCATTTCCTGCGTCACGGCCTGGATGAACGGCGGGATGCTCCGCTGACGCTGGACCGTCGGGCGCTGGTCGCGCTGGCACGGCTGAAGCTGCGCAATACCGGCTTCAAGGCGAAGCTGTTGACCTGCCTGAGTCAGCATTTGTTCGACGACGTCGCGCACCCCTACGGCCCGGCGATCGCCAAGCGATGGCCGGTCATCCGCGCCTTGGCCGGTGACGGTGCGCGCCCCTATTTCATCGCCGGCGACAGCCACTCGAACCAGTACCACCTGACCGGGGCACGCGACGACACGTGGCTGCTGCCGATCCATCTGCTGTGCACGGCCGGCTCAGCCAGGGGGCTCGCCAATCCCGCATCGCGGTCCGGCTACGGCGGCCATTTACGCCAGGCGGTGCGGATCATCGAGACCTTGCCCGGCTCCGACGAGATGCCGTTCTTCCTGCAATTCGGCCAGGTCGACATCGAGTTCGTCTATCATTTCCGCCGCGCGATGGATGGCCAACGGGCCCTGGACCTCGACGACTACCGGGCGTTCTGCGACGCGACTCTGGAACGCTACATCGCATTCGTTACCGAATTGTTCGTGCCGCGGAAGCGGTTGTGCGTCTTCCTCGTCGCGGTATTTCCGCCCGCACTGTCCGATGCGGCCTGGCATGGGGGCTACGTGAATGACGATATCGCGCAACGCGAGTCCATCCCGCCCGCCGAGCTGTCCGCCGCCATCCGTGAACTCGACATCGCCGACCTGCGGCAACGCACCGCGATGCACGCCTATTACAATGCCGGGCTGCGGACGGCATGCCGGCGGCACGGCTTCCGGTTCGTCGACGGCTTCACGCCGTTCCTCGGCGCCGACGGTCTGGTCGATCCGCGCTATGTCATCCCGGAAGCCAACGGCGCCGAGCACCATCTCGACTCGCGCGCAACCTATGACGCCCTCGCCGCCATGATCTGGCTCTGCATCGACGCGATCGGACCGGCCGAACTGCTTAAAAGCGACCCACCGCCGCAATCACCACGGTGATCAGCCCGAGGATCAGGTTGATCCCGATCAGCTTGCGGATGGTGTCGATGTTGGCCACCATGCGCGCGCGATCGGTGGTGCGGCGAAACCGCGCATAGGGCCCGAATACCAGCGCCAGGAAGATGATCGCCATCAGCACGCCGAGCCCCATCATCGCGTGCACGTTCCAGCTCACGCCCGCCATCCCGCCATAGAAGCCGAACAGGATGGCGAAGCCGGAGAGCAGCAGCAGCGGCATCACGTGCCACACCACCAGGAAGAAGCGGCGAAAGATCTGGGTGTGCAGCAGCAGGCGCTGGGGCGGCTCCAGCACCGACAGGCTCGGCCGCAGCACGACATAGGCGAAGAACATGCCGCCGACCCAGAGCACGGCGCAGAGAATGTGCAGCGCAAGCAGCCAGGACCAAAGGCTCATTCGGTGATCTCCCTGAGTTCGTCGAGCAAGGCGCGCAGTTCGGCTGCGGCGCTGGAGCGAGGCGCCGCCTCGGTGACGCCGAGGCCGGCGGCGAAGGCGGTGGCGAAACCGGTACGGTTGCCGATCGCCACGCGCAACAGCGGCAGGTTGCGGATGGTGAGGTCGGCCTTCACCGCCTCGCCGAGGCGCGACGCGGACGGCACGCGGTTCAGCACCACGCGGGCGTTGCGACGTTCGGCGGCGGCGAGCGCCAGCGTGCCTTCGGCCGCCCACACGTCGGGCGGGCTGGGCTGCACCGGGATCAGCACGAGGTCGGCGCCGCGGATCGCCAGGCGGGCGTCGGTGTCGATCTGCGGCGGCGAATCGATCAGCACGACGTCATGGGTGCGCTTCAACCGGTCCAGCTCCGCGGCGAGCCGCCAGCCGGAAACGTCGGAGAAGGTAAGCGGGCGTGCTTCGGCATCGCGCGCGGCGCGGATGGCGTGCCAGCGCGTCAGGCTCTTTTGCGGATCGATGTCGAGCAAGGCGACGCGGCTTGACGGCGCCAGCGCCGCGGCGAGGTTGGCCGCGAGCGTGGTCTTGCCGGTGCCGCCCTTCTGCTGCGCCACCGTGATGACGATCGCCATGACTGCGACTCCCTGCGTCGCTGCATGGTAGAGGATTGGAGGCGGGTCGCGGAAGCCGGAGCCGCTCGGGAGGCGGCAGCTTCGCAGCGCGTCGGCGCAGGCCGCCGGATCGCGGGTGCTACACCTGCACCACGACGGGAAACGGTGCCGACCAGCCCCCGCCGCCGGTGTTCCACAACACGCTCGGCCACCCCAGGCCGGGGAGAAGCCACGGCGTCAGGTTGTTGAGCACGAACACGTCGGTCTGGTCCGGCAGGCCGAACTGCTGGGATGCCGCGATGCAGCTTCCCGGGCCGATGGCAAGGGCGCTGAAACCAGGCTCCAGGATCGTCTGGGACCCGCTCCAGGGACCGCCGTTGACCGTGGAGAACGTGGTCAATGAACCGCGGACGTCGACCTCGAACACGTTGGTCTGCCCGGGACTGCCGAAAAGCGGCGACACCGCGACCGGCGTGCCTGGCAGGGCGTTAGGCGCGCCCGACGGGTCCGGATAGAACGCCGGGCCGATCGTGACACCGCGCCAGGCGCCGGCGTTATCGACCACCAATGCATTCAGTTGCCCATCGTTATCCACCACGAAGACGTTGGTCTGGTCGGGCACGCCGGCCAGCGGCGCCGCGGTTACCGGTGCTCCAGGGGGTGCGGAGAAGCCAGGTCCGCCAATCGGCAACGGTCCGCCCCAGTTGTTGCCCGTGCCCTCAGTCCAGAACACGTTCACCTGCCCGTTCGTATCCACAACGAATACATCTGTTTGATTGGCGATGCCGTATTGCTGGCTGGCAGCGACCCCGGCCCCCGGCGGGGCGAACCCGGCCGGTCCGATTGGGTGCGGTCCGGTCCAATTCCCCGTATCGACGACCGAGAACACGTTCAACTGACCGTTGTTGTCCACGACATACACGTCGGTCTGGCCAGCGGCGCCGAAGCGTTGGCTCGCCGCCACCCAGGCGCCCGGCGGTGCGGCGAAACCCGGCCCGCTGATCTGCAGGGGCCCGCCAACGGGAAGTCCGTTGATCAATGAAATCAGGTTTCCGGGCGTAATCCAGAAGACGTTCAAATGGCCGGTGTTGTCGACCAGGAAGATATCGGTCTGATCCAGCGCACCGAACTGCGGCGAGACGGCGATCGGCGCACCTGGCGGGGCGAAGGGCCCAGTCAGGAACGGAATGATCAGTGGGCCGAGCGGCGGCATCGATTGCCAGACGCCGGCCTGCTGGACGGAAAACACGCCCAGTTGGCCGGTACTGCCGATCGCGAACAGATCGGTCTGATTGGAATTGCCCGCTAGCGGCGAAGCCACCAGCCGGCCGCCCACCGGATAGGTCACCGTGGCGAAGGTCTGGATCAGGCTGTTGCTCGCAACGGAGGGCAGTGGGCCATAGGCGACGTTCGACGTCTCCTGGGTGATGGTGTCGAGCGCACCGGAATATGCCGGTTGTGACAGTTCAGCCGTGAGCATGGTTGACGCGCCGTAGCGGATGGTTCCTGCTCCCGAGAGAAGCAGCGTAGTCCCGCCACCCGTGCCCACGATATTGAGCTGATAGGCGACGATGGGCGACAGATCGATGGCCGTCACTTGTGCCGAAGGATTGTCGGTTACCAGAGCCGGCAGTTTGATGGTCTCGGTCATCACCAGGTTCTGGTTGTTGTCATGAACGGTGAACGTCGCGGCGTTGATATTGCCGTTTCTGTCATTCCCGAGAGCAATCTTGAGCTGATAGCCGGCCGGCAGTTTCTGGCCCGGGAGCCTGACGAATGCCTGGGCTTGCGTGTGATTGCTGAAGGGGACGCCGCTGTTGATCAAATCCCCCGGGATGTTATTGGTCTGGGCGAATGCGGCTGACGGCCAGGTTTCCACTGACGCGCTGAGGATGGCACCGGGCGGGGCGACAAAAGGATCGCCTCCGATCGATGCGGTGTTTTTGACCGTGAAGACGAACTGCTGCCACGCTGCGTTGCCGCTCATCGTCGAGTACGCATTCAACTGAAAAGTAAAGAGGGCGAATTCTGGGGTGATGCTGGCAGTGGTCGAGAACGCGCCGACCATGTCCTCGGTGATGTCAATCGTGACGTTGACGCCGGTCAGGAACTCACCGTTGTTGCACAGGAAGTAGTTGTGGTTGCTGCCGAATGACATGTGTCGCCTCCAGTGAGGATTGCTCCGCGGCGTCCGGTGGTTCCGAAAAGCGAGGCTGTCTGCGGCAGGATGGCATGCGGCGCCTGCACGGCATATGCCGTGCCTGGATGAAAGACGCCGTGCAAGGTGGCAACCGACGGAACACTACCGAGACAACCGTCATTGGGTCAACGCCATGATGCGTGTGGCCCGCTTACCAACGACGCATTGGTCTTCTATGATCGCGTGCACTGCCACGGAGAAACCCACGCATGACCACCCCGCTTGCCGGCATCACCGTGCTCGATTTCGGCCAGATCTACCAAGGCCCCTATGCCACGCTGCTGATGGCCAAGGCGGGCGCCGACGTCATCAAGATCGAGCCGCCGGGGGGCGAGCCGCTGCGCCGTCGCGTGCTCGCCACCGGCAAGGGCGACACCACGCTGCCGATGGCCATGCTCAACGCCAACAAGCGGGCGATCACGCTGAACCTGAAGACCGCGCGTGGCCGCGACCTGCTGTGCCGCATGGCGGCGCGCGCCGACGTGCTGCTGGAGAATTTTTCCCCCGGCACCATGGACGGGCTGGGCGTCGGCTATGACGTGTTGCAAAAGGTCAACCCGAGGCTGGTTTATGCGACCGGCACCGGCTTCGGCATCAGCGGGCCGGATCGCGACAATCTGGCGATGGACTTCACCATCCAGGCCGCGTCGGGGATCATGAGCGTGACCGGTGCGCCGGATGGGCCGCCGATGAAGGCCGGCCCGACGCTGGTGGATTTCATGGGCGGCATCCATCTCTACGCCGCGGTCGTCACCGCGCTGTTTCAGCGCGACCACACCGGCGAAGGCCAGCTTGTCGAGGTGGCGATGCAGGAGGCGGTGTATTCCTCGCTAGCCGCCAGCTACGATTACTACTTCCGCACCGGCAACGTTCCGCCGCGCGCCGGCAACCGGCAGGCCGGACTGTCCAGCGCGCCGTACAACACGTTCGCCACCACCGATGGCTGGGTGGCGATCCACGTCGTCACCGAGGGGCACTGGACGAACCTGCTGAAGGCGATGGGACGCGAGGACCTGAAGGACGATCCGCGCTTCCGCACCAACACGGACCGCACGGCCCACATGGCGGAGACCGAGGCGGTGGTCGCCGCCTGGACCGGCACGCTGCCGAAGGCCGAGGTTGTCGCGGCGGCCAAGCGCTACCGCATCCCCTGCGCACCGGTGCGCAACGCGGTGGAGGTGATGAACGATCCGCACATGCACGAACGCGGCATGCTGGAGCGGGTGGAGCACCCGGCGCTGGGCTCGATCGTCGCGCCCAATTCGCCGTTGCGGCTGCATGGGGCGGACCGGGTGAAGGCAGTGCCCAGCCCGTCGCTCGGGCAGCACAATATGGAAATCTATCACGGCTGGCTGGGATTGCCGGAAGCCGAGGTTACCGCATTGCAGCAAGAGGGGGTGATCTGATTACGACACCTCTCCGGCGCGCAGCGCGGGAGAGTTGGAAGGTGCGAAGCACCGAGGGTGAGGGTGATCGGGTCGGCATGTTAGAACGTGCAGCGGGGCGACCCGATCGCCCTCACCCTTGCCGCTGACGCGTCTCGACCTCTCCCGCTCTCGCGGGAGAGGTTAGGGCCGCGGCGAGTTCGGCGGCGCTGAACGGCTTCATCAGCGTGCGGTAGCCAAGCTCGGTCCACGATTGGCGCGCGTCGCTCTCGACATAGCCGGTCATCAGCAAAACCGGCAGCGCCGGCCGCAACGCCAACGCGTGCTCCGCAAGCTGGGTGCCCGTCATCTCCGGCATGGCGAAGTCAGCGAGCAACACATCGAACGCCGCCGCTTCGCGCAGCAACGCCAATGCCGCCGGCCCGCTCTCGGCCGCGGTTACCGTGTGCCCGAGTTCGTTCAGCATCTCCCGGGCGGTTTCGCGCATATCCGTGTCGTCATCGACCAGAAGGATACGCAGCGGCCGCCCCCCGGTGATCGTCTCCGCCACCGCCGCCGGCGCGCCTGGCTCCGGCGCCGCGCGCGGCAGGTAAAGCGTGACTGTGGTGCCTTTGCCCGGGACGCTGTCGACCGTTACCGTACCGCCGGCCTGGATAGCGAATCCATACACCATGGACAGTCCAAGCCCAGTGCCCTTGCCGACGCCCTTGGTGGTGAAGAACGGCTCGAACACCCGCGCCTGAACCTCCGGGGGCATACCGTGACCGGTGTCGGTCACCGAGACCATCACGTAGTCACCTTGTGGCAAAGTGGCCTGGTCAGTACCCGGCGTCGCTGCGACAACATTTCTTGTCCGGAATGTCAGCATCCCGCCCTCCGGCATTGCGTCACGTGCATTCAGGGCAAGATTGAGCAGGGCGACCTCGATCTGCACGGGATCGGCGAAGGCGGGCCATAGATCGGCGGCCAGATCGTGCTGCACGCGCGTCATCGGGCCGATCGTACGACCCAGCATGTCGCTCGTCCCGCCGATGACGGCGTTCACGTCGACCGGTTGCAGCACCAGGTCCTGCTTACGGGAGAAGGCCAGCATGTGCGCGGTGAGCCTGGCGCCACGTTCGGCAGCCCGCATTGCGATGTCCAGCAGGCGGTGTACCCGTCCCTCCTCCACCCGCTTCAACGCGATTTCCAATGCACCGATGATCGCCGCGAGCAGATTGTTGAAGTCGTGCGCGACGCCGCCGGTGAGCTGACCGAGTGCATCGAGTTTCTGCGCCTGCGCCAGCGTCGCCTGAGCACGTTGCCGTTGCTCGGCCTCGGCGGCCAGTTGCGCATTGGCTTCGGCCAGCGCCTGCGTGCGTTCCTCGACGCGATGTTCCAGGGTGGCGGCGAGTTCCAGAAGCTGGGTCTCGGCGGTGTCGCGGTCACGCTCACGGTCCGCCAGTGCGACTGCCAGAGCATTGAGTGCCTGTCCCAGGCGACCCAGTTCCGAGCCGCTGCGGGTGGGGCGGAGGTGGCGCGCATACTCGCCCTGGCGCAGGCGTTCGGCGGTCCGCAACAGCTCGCGCACCGGCAATTGGATGAAACGCCAGGCGATCAAGGTTGCGACGAGCAAAGCCAGGGTCAGGCCGGCGACGATCAGCACGATGCCGTTGCGCGTGGTGGCGTCGAGCGCGGCGAAGGCAGCCGGCTTGCGGCGTGCCGCCAGAACGCGCAGTCCGGAGTCGCCGGCGGGCACGGCGGTCACGATCAGCGCAGTGCCCGCCGGGTCGGTCACGTCGGCGGTTGCCGCCTGGTCCGCCTGGATCAGGGACAGCGCGTCCGACGGCAAGCTGGTGGCCGCACTGACAGTGCCATCCGCCATGTGCAGCAGCGCCGTGCCGTTCCGGTCGACCAGGGTCAGCGCGGTACCCGGCGGCAGCTTCGCGGCGAGGTCGCGGCCAAGCCGGTCGAGGTCGAGCGACAACACCAGCACACCAAGCACGCTGCCGTCGGCCGCGGTGATCGGTCGCGCCATCGGCAGCACCGGCGTATGGGTGACGGGCGCCGAGGCATAACCGCCGACAACGAAGCCGCCGGTTTGCAGCGCGGCCTGGAACCACGCTTGACCGGTTTCGTAGACCGCCTGTCCGGGACGGCTGGTGCAGAACCCGCGCCCGGACGGATCGGTAGCCACGATGCTGACGTAGATCGGATATTCCTGCTGAAGCCTGCCGAGCAAAGCAGAGCACAGTGGCGCATTGCGTTCGCGGATCGCCGGTGCCTGCTCCAAGGCGGTCAGGAGTTGCTTGCCGCCTTCGATAACACGCTCGACCTCGCCGGCACCGGACTGCGCCAGCACGAGGATTTCGCCCCGCACCTCTGCCTCGCGCGCCCGGCGCAACTGCACCTGGTCCATCGCCAGCAGCGCGATCGCCGGCAGCATGCACACGACGACAAGCAGTATCAGATGCAGGCGCAGGCTCATCGTCAAATACCTCTCCCGCGCAGCGGGACAGGTCAAGGCGCGACGCGACGCGGGTGGGGGTGTTCGGGTCGGTCCGTAGCAGGTAGAGCGAGGCGATCCGATCGCCCCCGGCCTCGCCGCTCACCCGTCTCGACCGCTCCCGCTCCCGCGGGCGAGGTTTTAAGGACGCCGGCGGGCGCCGTTGCGTCGCAACAGGAACTCCCGCCCCAGCTTCACCATCGGTACGCCGTCGTACTCGACAATGTCGGCCGTGGCATAGGTCTCGTGCCAGGAATCCGGAATGAAGCTGCCGGTGCCGACGACATCGATCGGCGCCCTGGCATCGGCCATCACCCGGCACTTGTCCACGCCGAAGCCGGACGATGCGACGATCCGCACTTTGCGATAGCCGGCCGCATCCAGCGCCTCGCGCGTGTGCCAGATCGCCGCCGCCGACACACCGGTGCCGACCAGGAAGCGCAGCTCGGTCTCGCTGCGATAGCGCCGGATCGCGCCGGGCGCATGGCGTTCCAACACCGCGTAGCTCTCGGCCGGACCGAGACCTTCGACGAACCGGCCGCCATGCGTGTCGAGGCGGAACGAAAGTTGGCCGGACGCGGCCAGGTCGGGAAAGTGCGCGCATACCGCCAGGGCGTCGGTGATCTCGCGACCGAAATAGTCCGCCAGCACGGTCATCGGCTCATCGGGAAAGGTCGCGCGGAACATCTCGGCGGCGCGCACCGTCGATCCGGCATAGCCGATCAGCGAATGCGGCATCGTGCCGAAGCCGCGCGACGCGCCGAACCAGTGCGCGGTGCCGTCATTGGCATTGCCGACGAAGCCTCTGGCGCCTTCTCGCTGTGCCGCCGCGCTGCCCACCGAGGCGGCATAGGCCATCATGTCCTGCATCTCGGCGCCGGCGCAGTGGCGGGCCTCCATCGCCAGGAACGCGACCTGCGGCAGCGCCAGGCTCATCTGGTAGGCGTTGTGTGCCGCCACGCAGGCCGGACCGATCTTCTGCAGCAGGATCGTTTCGAGATCGGAGAGCTGCACGAAGCTGCCGGTGATATAGACCAGCGGTTCGCCGGCGCCGACCCACGCACCCTCCGGATACATCAGGTCGATCTCGAACGCCGTGTCGCGTGCCGCCGCGACGGTTTCCAGCCACTCAGTCATCAGCCGCGGCGCGGCGATCACCGGGCGGCGCAGGAACACCGCGTAGGTGACTCGCTTGTCGCCGAAGCGGGCGACGATCTGCTTGGTGCGGTTGAAGTAGCTGTCGGCGCGGGCGGCGATATCCGCCGCGAGGCTGTCGCGCGGGCCGGCCGGATCATCCGCCATGGCGCTACAAAGGCCTCCCCCTCCCCTTGAGGGAGGGGATTGGGGGGAGGGGTGCGTACAGCCACCGGCCGTGGTTGTACGCACCCCTCCCCCCAACCCCCTCCCTCAAGGGGAGGGGGAGGCCTTTGCATCCCGACCTCGTTCCCGTGGCGCTCGCCATCACTGTGCTGCCACCTGCACCAGGCCGGGAGCCCGGCGCTGCTTCAGCTCCTCCGCCACCAGGAACGCCAGTTCCAGCGATTGCTCGGCGTTCAGCCGCGGATCGCAGAAGGTCTCGTAGCGTTCGGTGAGATCCGCTTCGGTCAGGCGGAAGGCGCCGCCGGTGCATTCGGTGACGTCCTGCCCGGTCATCTCCACGTGCACGCCGCCAGCCCAGGTGCCCGCGGCGGCGTGGATATCGAAGAACGACCGCACCTCCGACAGGATCGAATCGAAACTGCGGGTCTTCAGCTTGGCCACGGTGGAGATCGTGTTGCCGTGCATCGGATCGCACAGCCACACCACCTTGTGGCCGCTGCGCTGCACGGCGCGCACCAGCGGCGGCAGTTTCGCCGTCACCTTGTCGGCGCCCATGCGGCTGATCAGCGTGATCCGCCCGGGCTCGTTGGCGGGGTTCAGCACGTCCAGGATACGCAGCAGGTCGTCCGCCTCCTGGGTCGGGCCGACCTTCATGCCGATCGGGTTCTTGATGCCGCGCATGAATTCGACATGCCCACCCTCGAGCTGCCGCGTGCGGTCGCCGATCCACAGGAAATGCGCGCTGCAGCCGTACCAATCGCCGGTCGTCGAATCCACCCGCGTCAGCGCTTGTTCATACGGCAGCAGCAGCGCCTCGTGGCTGATGTAGAAATCGGTCTCGCGCAGGTCGCGCGTGGTGGCGCTGGTCATGCCGCAGGCCGTCATGAAGGACAGCGTCTCGTCGATCCGATGCGCCAGGTCGCGATACCGCTCGGCCAGCGGCGAGCGTTCGACGAAATCGAGGTTCCAACGGTGGACCTCGTGCAGATCGGCATAGCCGCCGGAGGCGAACGCGCGCAGCAGATTCAGTGTGCTCGCCGACTGGAAATAGCCGAACTCCATGCGCGCCGGATCGGGGATGCGCGCCGCGGGGGAAAAATCCGGACCGTTGACGATGTCGCCGCGGTAGGACGGCAGCGTGACGTCGCCCTGCGTCTCGGTATCCGACGAGCGCGGCTTGGCAAACTGCCCCGCCATGCGGCCGATCTTCACCACCGGCAGCGAGGCGCCGAAGGTCAGCACCACGGACATCTGCAGCAGCACGCGGAACATGTCGCGGATCACGTTGGCGGTGAAGTCGGAGAAGCTTTCGGCGCAGTCGCCGCCTTGCAGCACCAGCGCCTTGCCTTCCGCGGCCAGCGCGAGCTGCGCCTTCAGCCGCCGCGCCTCGCCGGCGAACACCAACGGCGGATAGCGACCGATGCGGGCCTCCATCGCGGCGAGCTTCGCCTCGTCGGGATAGGCCGGCACCTGGCGGATCGGGCAGGCGCGCCAGGAGTTAGGAGTCCAGGCGCGGGGGGTCGTGGCGGTCATGGCAGTGCTCCTCCGGCGCCGTTATGTCGCGATTTCGCCGGAATGGCTACAAGGGGGGAATGGCGACCGCCGCATGGCGGCACCCGGCCCGCCCGGCCGACAATGGGCAGATCGACAGCCGGACGGGGGATGCTTGCCCAGGACCAAGGATACGCGTGGCGCACGCCCTGTGGCGTTGCTGTTGGTGGCGGCGCTGGTTCCCCTGATCGTCTTCGCCATCGTCGCAACGTTCGTGTCGCTGCGATCCGAGCGGGCCGCGGAGGAGCGTGATGCCCTGGCACGGGCCCGCCGCATCTCGGCCCTGGTCGATGCCGAGTTGCAGAGCCAGCTCGATCTCGTCGCCGCCCTCGCGCGGCTGCCGTCGCTGGATACGCCGGCGGATGTGCCCGCCTTCGCCGAGATGTTGCAGCGCGAACAGGCGGCGCAACCCTTGTGGCTGACAGCCATGCTGGCCGACCCGGACGGCAATGTGCTCGCCTTCACCGACGTGCCACGCAAGCGGGTGGTCGACATCGAGGGTTTCCGTCAGGTGGTGCGGCTTGGCGTGCCGCTGATCGGCAACATTGCGCGCGGCACGGCGCTGGCGCTGCCGGTGCGGGCGCCGGTGCTCCGCGACGGGCAGGTGCGCTTCGTCGTCGTCGCCGCCCTGCGTCCCGACGCAATCCGCGAGCGCATGCTCACCGCGGAGGTCCCCGCGGCATGGACGGCGGCCGTCGCCGATAAGGCCGGCCGCCTGGTGGCGCGCACCCACGGCGACGAGTCGATGCTGGCGCAAATGGCAAGCCCCGTGGCGCTGGCGGCGCGCAGCCAAGCCTCCTCCGGCATCTTCTACGGGCAGTTGCGCGAGGGCGTTCCGAACGTCGCGGCGTTCTATGTGTCGCCCACCACGGGCTGGACGGTCTACATCGCCATCCCGCGGCCGCTGTTCGACGCGCCGCTGGTCCGGGCGACCTGGCTCGCCGCGGTTGGCGGCGCAGTCTGCATCGCACTGGCCGCCAGCTTCCTGACGCTGCTGTTGCGCGAGCTGCGGCTGCGCCGGCGCGAGTCCGCGATGCTGGAAACTGCCCAGCGCCTGGAGGCCCTCGGCCGCCTGACCGGCGGCGTCGCACACGACTTCAACAATTTGCTCGCCGTGGTCAGCGGCAATCTGGAGCTATTGGAGCGCCGATTGCCGGGCGCTGCCGGCCATCGATCGATTGCCGCGATCCGTGGCGCGGTAGACCGCGGCGTCAGCCTGACCCGTGGATTGCTCACCTTCTCCCGCAGCGGTCTCGGTCAGGGCACGGTCGAGGACGTCAATGCCTGCATTCGCGGCGTGTTCGGCATGATGCGGGAGACGGTCGGACCGAACGTCGAGGCCGAGCTGGACCTGCACGAGCCATTGCCGCCGGTCATGCTCGATCGGGTGCAGTTGGATCTCGCCTTGCTGAACCTCGCGGCCAATGCGCGCGACGCCATGCCGCGGGGCGGGGTGCTGCGCATCGCGACGCGTCCCGTGACGCTGGCAGACGGGGTTGCCGGCGTCGCCATGACCGTTGCCGACACCGGCGTCGGGATCCCGGCCGACATTCTGTCGCGCGTGTTCGAACCGTTCTTCACCACCAAGGAGATTGGCCGCGGCACCGGTCTCGGCCTGGCGCAGGTCTACGGCTTCGCCCGCAACGCCGGCGGAACGGCGGAGATCAGCAGCACGCCCGGGGCGGGTACCAGTGTCAGCATCAGCCTGCCGGCCACTGCGGCGTCGGTTGAAGCGATGCCGCAAACGAGTCAGACAGCACCGCGGGTGACCTGGACGGATCTCCGAATCCTGCTGGTCGACGACAACGCAGCGGTACGCGAGCTGACCGCGGCCAACCTGCGCGAACATTTCAGTCGCGTTGACGCGGCGGCGGATGCGACCGAGGCGCTTGCTTTGCTCGATGACGGGGATTTCGCCGCGGTGGTTTGTGACATCATCATGCCCGACGGCATGGACGGCATCGGCCTGGCGCGCGAAATCCGCCGCCGCTGGCCGGCAATGCCGGTTATCCTGGTGTCGGGTTATGCTGCCTCGGCCGGAGATGCGCGCGCATTGGGCGTGCCGGTCTTGCTGAAGCCGCTCGAATTGGCGCGTCTGGTCGATGCCGTACGCGTGGAAATCGCCGCCGCCTCGCGCGCCCGCAGTGCCTGAAACAGCCAAGGGAGAACCACGACCATGCCAACCGTCATCCTGTGCCGTCCGCTGCACGCCAGTGGCATGCAGGTCCTGCAGGCGCGCCCCGACATCACCATCCGCCAGCTCGCCCGACCGTCCGCCGCGGAGCTGGCAGACGCCGTGCCCGGCGCGCAGGCGCTGCTGGTCGGGTTGGAGCAAGTGGATGACGCAGTGCTCGGGCGCGCGCCGGAGATGAAAATCGTATCGCGCTTCGGCGTCGGCTACGACACGGTGGATATCGCCGCCTGCACCCGGCGCGGCGTGGTCGTGGGCGTGACCAACGGCGCCAACGACCTGGCGGTGGCGGAGCACACGATGATGCTATTGCTCGGCGTGGCGCGGCGCACGATCGAGATGGACGCGTCGGTGCGTGCCGGCAACTGGATGTTGCGCGAGGGGCGGCCGATGGGCGAACTGGCCGGACGCAGCATCCTGGTGATCGGCTATGGCCGCATCGGCACCCGCGTGGCGCGGCTGTGCGCGGCGTTCGGCATGCGCGTGCTGGTGCGCGACCCGGCCTTCCCGGTGCCGCGCATCGCGGCCGACGGGTTCGTGCCGGTGACGGATGTCGCCGCGGCGCTGCCGGAGGTGGACGTGGTGACGCTGCACTGCCCGCTCGACGAGGTCACCAGGCACATGATCAACCGCGAGATGCTGGGGCTGATGAAGCCGACCGCCTGGCTGATCAATGCGGCGCGCGGTCCGCTGGTGGACGAGACGGCGCTGGTGGAGGCGCTGTCGTCCGGCCGGCTGGAGGCGGCCGGGCTGGACGTGCAGTTGCGCGAGCCGCCAGATCCGGCCAACCCACTGCTGCATCTTCAGAACGTGGTGCTGAGCCCGCACAACGCGGCGGCCCCAGCGGAGTGCTATGAAAAGATGTCGGTGCGCGCCGCAAAGAACATCGTCGAGGCGTTCGATGGCACATTGGATCCGGGTTTCGTGGTCAATCCGGAGGCGCTGCCGAACCGGCGGAACGCGTAATACCGGGCGCCCGAAACACTGACTTTCGCATGGTTGGCACGGTCCGCCGCAACCCGTCATGGCCGGGCTCGAGCCGGCCATCTATCGCGGCACTGCGGCTGCATAGATGGCCGGGTCAGGCCCGGCCATGACAGTTGGGGTCGGACCGTGCCGTACGTCCCGACCGTCATGGCCGGGCTCGAGCCGGCCATCTATCGCGGCACTGCGGCTGCATAGATGGCCGGGTCAGGCCCGGCCATGACAGTTGGAGTCGGACCGTGCCGTACGTCATCTGTCGGACGGTTGGTATAACCTTTCCCGCGCGCAGCGCAGGCGAGGTTTATCGATCCAACACCTCGCGGATCTTCCTTGCCAGGTCCGCTTCGGTGAACGGCTTGACGATCAGCTCCATACCCGGCTCAAGCCGGCCGTGGCGCACGACGGCGTCGCGCGTGTAGCCGGTGGCGAGCAATACCTTCAGACCCGGCCAGCGCCGGCGCGCCTCATCCGCGAGCTGCCGCCCGTTCAACCCGCCGGGCAAACCAATATCGGTGAACAGCAGCCGCAAGTCCGGATGGCGCTCCAACGTCTGCAATGCCGCGGGACCGTTGGCCGCCTCGCGCACCTGGTAACCCAGCTCCTGCAACGTGTCGCGCGTGAAGCTGCGCACGTCGTCTTCGTCTTCGACGACCAGGATCGTCTCGTGCCGGCGGCCGAGCGGCACAGGCTGCGGCGCCACGGCGACCGCATCGAGCGTCTCGAGCTCGAAGAATCGCGGCAGGTAAAGTTGCACGCTCGCACCGTCTCCCGGCGCGCTGTCGATCCGCACATGGCCGCCGGACTGTCGGACGAAGCCGTACACCTGTGACAGGCCCAGTCCGGTGCCCTGGCCGATATCCTTGGTGGTGAAGAACGGGTCGAACGCCCGGGCCAGCACCTCCTTGCTCATGCCGACACCGGTATCGCTTACCGACACCAGCACGTAGTCGCCGGGCGGCACGTCCTCCTGCGCGCGCGCATAGGCTTCGTCCAGCCGCACGTTCTGCGTTTCCAGGGTCAACCGCCCTCCCCCCGGCATCGCGTCGCGCGCATTCACCGCCAGGTTCAGCAGGGCATTCTCGAGCTGGTTCTCGTCGGCGAACACGCGCCACAATCCGCCGGCCAGGACGGTTTCCACGTGGATGGTCTCGCCCAGGGTGCGCCCGAGCAATTCCAGCAGGCCGGCCACCAGCCGATTGAGATCCAGCGACTTCGGCGCCAGCGGCTGGCGGCGCGAAAATGCCAGCAGACGCTGGGTCAGCGTTGCCGCACGCCCCGCCGCGCGCGTCGCGGCCTCGATCAGGCGAAGCTCCCCACCTGCCGCCGGACGGCCACCGGGCAGGCGGTGGCCCAGCCGTTCCAGATTGCCGAGGATCACCTGCAGCAGATTGTTGAAGTCGTGCGCGACGCCGCCGGTGAGCTGGCCGATCGCTTCCATCTTCTGCGACTGGCGCAGCGCCTCCTCGGCCTTTTCCCGTTGTTCGATTTGCGCCTCGAGCGCCTGATTGGTGGCGGTGAGTTGCTCGGCGCGGCGTGCCAGTTCTTCGTTGGCGCGGCGCTGGGTCAACTGCATGACCCCGAGCACGGCGACCACCACGGAGGCCATCGTCATCAGCAGGCCGATCACGCCATAGCGCTGCAACCGCAGAGCAAACGGTTCGGTGAAGCTGCGCAGATAGACCGTGCCGAGCGATGCGCCGGCCTCGCTCACCGGCACGGCGACGATCAGCCGGTCGTTGACGAAATGCGGCGCATCGGGTCGCACGTCCGCCGGCAGGTCGCTCTCCGGACTCTGCTTGTAGCTGACGAACAGCTTGCCACCGGCGTCGTAAATCGCGGCCGCCTCGATCTGCGGATTGGCGCGGATGGCGTTGACGTATTCCTGCGCTGCCTGGCGGTCATTGAAGGCCACGGCCGCGGTGACGGTCGAGGCCAGCACGCGCGCCTGCACGCTGACTTCGTCCACTTCCTGCCGCGCGTTCGCCCGATCGACATAGCGTGCCATCAATCCGCCGGCGGTCAGCAGGGCGATCACCGTCGCCAGCGCGATGGCCGGGGTGAGTCGCCACAGGCGTGACGTGACACGCGGTGTCGGGGCCTGGGTGCTCATCGGCTGCCACCGTTCACGTGCAGCGCCAGGCTGAGCAGCTTCGAGCTGATGGTCAGGCCACTGGCCGCGGCGGCGCTGTTATCGATCTCGAAGCGGACCCGATCGTCCGCGATGACGAGATTGATGATGCCCTTGGCGGCAGGATCGGTGGCGCCATCGGTGACAGTGAGCACGGGCATGCCGCGTACCGCCGCCAGAGCGTCGGCGACCGATTGTGCATCGGAGCCGGTCGCAAACATCACCGAACAACCCGGATTGCCGGTCACGCGCGCCAGGCGCCGGACCGCGATGGGCCGCCCGGCGACGTCCTGGCCACTCACGGCGCGATCGAGCAGGGGGCCGAGCGGATCGTTGCCGACCACGCACACGGTAAAGCTGCCGCCGGGAAACTCGGCGGCCGGGTTCGGCCATTCGACGAAGGGCGCGAACTTGTGGAGGTAGGTCGCCTTCACGGCGTATTCGAGCGAGGCGCCCTGCGACCACGCGGCATGCAGGGCCGCGCACGCAACCAGCCACACGACGGTCCAAAGGGCCGGGCTGCGCAACAGGTGCGAGGGGGTGCGCCAGGACATGCTCAGTATTTCCAGCGCAGGCCGAGATAGATGCTGCGCTGAATCTCAAGCGGGGCGACGCCGGGCTCCACGGTCTCCACATGGTATGCGGCGAGCAGATTGTTGCCTGACAGCGATAGCTCGATCGCCGGCGTGACGTGCCAGGCGATACGGGCGTTGGCCTGGATATAGCCCTCGACCGTCGGATCGGGCAGCCGGTCCACCACCTGGATGCCAAAGTCGAATTCCACGTTGTGCGCCAGGTCCATCGATGAGCGGAACGAAAACTGGTAGCCGGGATCGTCGCCGCTCGAATAGTCGCGGGCGACGACGCCGGGGACGATATGCAGATCCTTGTGCATCAGGTTGACCCCGGCGCTCAGCTTCCACCACGGCAGCAGGCGCCAGTCGCCCCAGGCTTCGATCCCGTAGGTGTTGCCAGCCTCGTCGTTGCCAAGCTGATAAGGCGTCGCGCTGTTCGGGATATAATCCACCGTACGCAAGTCGCTGTACTGGTTCCAATAGAGCGATACGGACACCGACGATTGCGGCGTGGGCTGTCCACGATACCCGACTTCGTAGGCGACAAGCTTCTCCGACTCGAAATCCGGCGCCAATGCCAGGAAATGCGGCTCCTCCAGGTCGCGATCGAGGCGCGAGGGTGTGCGTACCGCGCGCGAGATCGCGGCCCACAGGAAGTTGGTATCCGACAGCTTCCAGCCGAGGCGGATGCTCGGCAGGTAATCGAAGCCGGTGTAGCTGCTGTATTGCAGCTTGGTGCCGAGCGTCAGCTTCAGGGTCTCGGTCAGCGCGATGGTGTCCTGACCGAACACGTCGCCGATGTCGATCAAGCGGCTGCCCGGCACGAACTGGGCCACGGGCGAGCTTTCCACCAGCTTGTCTTCCGTGGCCTGGAACTCGCCGCCCCAGACGATCAGGTTGCGGCCGGCGGTGAACGTATGCTGCGCCTGAAGGTCGTAGTTTGCGTCGTAGTCGCTGCCGCCGATGACGTAGCGCTGCTCCTGATCGTAGGAGGTCTGCACTGCCACGTTCGATCCGTCGTTCAGCTTGTGGTTCCAGCGGGCGACCAGGTCACCGCCGTATTGCCGGCCGTTATCGGCCGCGTCGTTGTTGCGGTAGAAGTCGCCCTCGACCATGATGGTGTCGACGTCGCCCTGCCAGTCGGTGCGGAAGCCGGTCTGCCCGCCATGCCAGCCGTCGTCGGCGCTGGCGCCACCCGGATGAACGGAAGGGCCGACGCCCAAACCCTGGCCATACACCCGATAGGTGCCGTCGGCGCCGAGTTTCCCCCCGTATTGCACCAGGCCATTCTGGTCCACCGGGCCGATCTTTGCATCTACCAATCCACCCTGCGTGTCGCTGGATTTCTTGGTGATGATGTTGATCACGCCGTTGACGGCGTTGGCGCCCCATTGGGTGCCGCCGGGCCCGCTGATCACCTCGATTCGCTCGATGTCATCCAGCGGGACTTGCAACTGGTCCCAGAACGTCTCGGAATGGATCGGCGAATAGATGCTGCGACCGTCGACCATGACCAGCAGCTTGTTGGCGTCGACCTCGGAATTGAAGCCGCGCGCCGAGATCGCGTAGATCTGGCCGCTCTGCTGCGCGACCTCCAGGTTTGGCGCCAGGCGCAAGACATCCGCGAGGCGGACGTAGCCGGAGCGGCGGATGTCCTCGGCGGTGATGACGTAGATCGCGGCGGCCGCGTCGCTCAATTGCTCCGGCCGGCGCGACACTGAAGTGACCGAGAGATTGGCGAGCTGGTCGATCGACATGGTCTGCAGGTCTTCAACCGACTGCGCCTGCGCCGCGCGAAACGGCAGCGCGCAAACGATCGCCATTGCCATCGACCGCAACGCGATCGACGCGGTGTCAGACCATCGGTTGCAACGGGTCCGCTCGCTGCCCGCGCTGTGCACCCGGCCCAATCCCCCTCCCAGGCCGCGGCGGCGCGCTGTTATCAAACCTTGCCGACGGCGCACGCACTCTGCCTGCCGTTACGGCAGCCGGGCAGGACCGGGCGGATAACAATCGGGTGATCGTACGGTCAGGCCAGGGCGCCGAGCGCGGTTTCGTAGGCACGCAGCACGTCGTCGCCGAAGCAGGCGAAGATCACCGTGTGGAGCGACGGGGCGGTTTCCAAACATGCGGCGGTGGTTTGCACGGCGATGCGCGCGGCCTCGGGAATCGGATAGCCGTAGATACCGCAACTGATCGCCGGAAACGCGATCGAGGTGATGCCGTGCCGCGCGGCCAGCGCCAGGCTGGTGCGGTAGCAGCTTGCCAGCAGTTCCGGCTCGCCGTGCCTGCCGTCGCGGTAAACCGGCCCGACCGCGTGGATCACGTATTTCGCCGGTAGCCGGTAGCCTTTGGTGAGTTTCGCCTGCCCCGTGGGACAGCCGCCGAGGGTCCGACACTCTTCCAGCAGTTGCGGCCCGGCGGCGCGATGGATGGCACCGTCCACCCCGCCGCCGCCGAGCAGCGACTGGTTCGCCGCGTTGACGATGGCGTCGACCGCCAGCTTGGTAATGTCGGCCCGGGTGACCTGCATCATGGGCTTGTTCTCCTCTCCCGCTTGCGGGAGAGGTTGGGTGAGGGTGGTGCGTGCGGCCCGATCACCCTCATCCTACCCTCTCCCGCTTCGCGGGAGAGGATTCGTTCAGTTCTTCGTCTTGTCCACCAGCGCGTTCTTGGCGATCCACGGCATCATCGCCCGCAGCTTCTCGCCCACTTGCTCGATCGGATGTTCCGCCAGCCGCCGGCGCATCGCCTTGAAACTGCTCTGGTTCACTTTGTTCTCCAGCATCCAGTCGCGGGCAAAGCGGCCACTCTGGATGTCGTCCAGCACGCGCTTCATCTCGGCCTTCGTCGCGCTGTTGACGATGCGCGGGCCGGACACGTACTCGCCGTACTCCGCGGTGTTGCTGACCGAGTAGTTCATGTTGGCGATGCCGCCCTCATAGACCAGATCGACGATCAGCTTCACCTCGTGCACGCATTCGAAATACGCCATTTCGGGAGCGTAACCGGCTTCCACCAGGGTCTCATAACCGGCCTTCATCAGCTCCACCAACCCGCCGCAGAGCACCGTCTGCTCACCGAACAGGTCGGTTTCGCATTCCTCCTTGAAGGTCGTCTCGATGATGCCGGCGCGGCCGCCGCCGATCGCGCTGGCATAGGACAGCG
>Ga0181521_10002373_pt1 | contig 22870 bp, 21 predicted proteins | sample PEATcosm2014_Bin_32_FD_119764 | JGI IMG/M metagenome (GOLD analysis project Ga0181521, IMG submission 119764) | Peatland microbial communities from MTU Mesocosm Facility, Houghton, MI, USA - PEATcosm2014_Bin02_60_metaG | ecosystem: Environmental > Terrestrial > Soil > Wetlands > Peat | place...
CCTCCGGTCGTGATCACCACCGGAGCCATTCCCTTTTGAAATAACTCGTAACCGTGGTCCAGCCGCGCCCGGTACACCGGCGAAGGACGTCCCACGTATTCGGCAGCTCCGAAAATTACAATCACATCCGCTTTTCGCGCGGGCGTTCCGCCGGCCGCGCCTACGATGCGCGACCCGGTGATGCCGAAAAATAACAACAGGGATCCCGCCAGCGCTAGCGCCAACAGCGGCCAGGAACGCGTCCATAAAGATCTTCTTGAGGCGGATGGATTGGGCATATATCAGATTTCAAAGTTTCGAGGTTGCACTGTTTCAAAGTTGGAGTCTTCGATTGACACGCTGATGGTCTACGGCTGGCCTTCCTTGAAACACTGAAACCTTACCACTCAAGACAACGCTTCGACGATCTCCTTGGAGGGAATCGCGCCTTCGCGAAGGATCTGCCAGCTGCCGTCTTCTTTGAACTGCACTATTGTCGATGCCATGGTCCGCGGAGACTGCCCTCCGTCCACGATGATCGAGATGCGCCCTCGCAGTTGCTCCTGCACTTGTTCCGCGGTGCTGCATTCCATCGCGCCGCTCAGGTTGGCGGAGGTCGCTGTGATGGGAATTTTCGCCGCCCGCACCACCGCTAGCGGAATTTCTGCCGCCGGCACGCGCAGCGCCACGTTTTGGGTATTCGCGGTCACTTTGAGGGGAAGATGCGATGCTGCCGGCACAATCATGGTCAGGGGTCCCGGCCAGAAACGCCTCGCCAAAAGGTGAAAATCGGCAGGCAAGGGACGAGCGAATTCTTCCGCCTGGTCCACGTGCTCGATCAGCAGCGAAAGCGGCTTGTGCCGCAGCCGCGATTTGATCTCATAAACGCGCTCCACTGCGCGCAGATTGAACGGGTCCGCCGCCAGACCGTAAAACGTGTCGGTCGGCATTCCCAGCACCTGACCGGCTTGAATTTGCTCGGCCGCATACTTGATCAGCGAAAACTCGGGCGTTACGGCATCAATTTTCAGGATTTCCGTGCGCACTCTGTTCCCTTCCCGGCGGTCGGCACGTATAAAGCCGGCATACATACTCTCGGTGTCCACTTGGTTCGGATGAACATTGTCTGGATAAACATTGTCTGGATAAACATTGTGTGCTCAAACATTGTCTACTTAAACAATGAAATGTACCATACATCCTGATTGCAGAACCAACCCATGAAGCAAAACGCCAAGGCGGCGCGAGTTCGCAGTCAAGCGGAGCGCCAGCGCCCCATAGCGGGCCGCCACAACCAGAGGCTGAAAGAATTGCGGCTCGCATTCCGCCGCGCCGAGCTGACGGCCCACGGTGAGTGTGCCATCGAAGGCGTCAAGCTGATCGAAGAAGCATTGCGCAGCGGCCGGCTGCTCGAGACGGCCTTCTTCAGCGAATCGGCCCGCGCGCTCGCCGAAAAGCTTTTGCCTCAGCTTAACGCCCGCACTGAAAAGCTTGTGCTGCCCGATGCGCTCTTCAACTCCATCGTGCCCAGCGACACACCTCAGGGCGTGGCGGCACTCGTTAAACTGCCGGATTATTCTTCCGTTCAGATGCTCGACCGATCGAGCATCGGTCCGTTCGTAGTGGCTGCTGGGTTGCAGGACCCCGGTAATCTGGGGACAATTCTGCGCTCTGCTGAAGCGTTTGGCGCTGCCGGAGTGTTTCTGACCGAAGGGACCGTCAGCGTTTATAACCCGAAAGTTTTGCGCGGTTCGGCAGGTTCGATCTTCCGCCTACCTTTCTTGACTATCACTTCCGCCGAACTGATTCCGCTCCTGCGCGCGCGAGGCATTCGCCTGCTCGCGACTTCGTCGCATCAGGGCACGCCACTTTCTAAGATCTCATGGACTCTGCCTCTCGCCATCTTTATCGGTAACGAAGGCGCCGGATTGTCCCGCGAACTGATGCGCCAAATGGACGAAACGCTCGTGATTCCGCAAGCTGCGCAAGTTGAATCGCTCAACGCCGGAGTTGCCGCGAGCATCGTATTGTACGAAGCCGCGAGAAACCGGGAATGAGATGCCTTACGAAAGAAGCACCCGAGGCTCTCGACTTCTAGCTGTTGGCTCTTAGCTAAAAGCCAAAGGCCAATAGCTAGGAGCTTTGCGTGGGCCTCTGTGTTGAAATGATCTTGTGAACCTGTTCCAATCCAACCCGCCGGAAGACTCGAGCCGTCTGGGAGCGCGGCCGCTGGCCGACCGCATGCGTCCGCGCACGCTCGATGAATTCGTCGGGCAGGAACATCTGGTCGGGCCCGGCAAACCGCTGCGTGTGCAGATCGAGCGCGATGATCCCACCTCGATGATTTTCTGGGGCCCTCCCGGCACCGGCAAAACAACGCTCGCTAAAATCATTGCCGGAATCACCAAGGCCGACTTCATCGAATTCTCCGCCGTGCTCGCCGGCATCAAGGAAATCAAGCAGGTGATGAGCGATGCCGACCGCGCCCGGCAATACGGCACGCGCACCATAGTTTTCGTCGATGAAATTCACCGTTTCAACAAAGCGCAGCAGGATGCCTTCCTCCCGCACGTCGAAAAAGGCAGCATTCGCCTGATCGGCGCCACCACCGAAAATCCCTCTTTCGAAATCAACTCCGCGCTGCTCTCGCGCTGCCGCGTTTACGTGTTGAACCCGCTCACCGAGGATCAGATCGTCGTCCTTCTGCGCCGCGCACTCAGTGACGCCGAGCGCGGTCTAGGCCAGATGCATCTCGAGGCGTCCGAAGAGAGCTTTAGCAAAATTGCCGCTTACTCCAGCGGAGACGCCCGCGCCGCCTACAACGTCCTCGAAGTAGCCGCATCGCTGGCGCAACAGGCCCGGGTAAATACTCTTGCCGAACAAATCATCCAGGAAGCCGTGCAAAAGCGGGTTCTGCTCTACGACAAAGGCGGCGAAGAGCATTACAACATCATCTCCGCACTGCACAAATCCGTCCGCAACAGCGATCCCGACGCCGCCCTCTACTGGCTCGCGCGCATGCTCGAAGCGGGAGAAGATCCGCTCTATATTGCCCGCCGCGTCGTCCGCATGGCGGTCGAAGACATCGGCCTCGCCGAACCGACCGCGCTCGCCCTGTGCATGGCCGCGCGCGACGCCGTCGATTTCATCGGCATGCCCGAGGGCAATCTCGCGCTGGCACAGGCCATCGTTTATCTTTCCATAGCGCCAAAATCAAACGCGCTTTACACCGCCTACGGAGCGGTCCGGCAAGATGTCGGGCAAACCGCCGCCGAACCCGTTCCCTTGCATCTGCGCAACGCCCCCACCAATCTCATGAAAGACCTCGGCTACGGCAAAGACTATCAATACGCCCACAACAGCGAAAAGAAAGTCACCAACATGCAGTGCCTGCCCGACAGCCTGCGCAATCGCGTCTACTATCATCCAACCAATGAAGGAGTGGAAAAGCGAATTCGTGAACGGCTGGAAGAAATCAAGCGGCTCAAGAAAAGCTGAGGTGAATTGATTTCCTCATCCAAATCTAGCCCGGTGCTCTTTCAAAATGCAGCGGTCCATCACGACAAAGATTCCGGCCTGTCGCGCTTTCGCAGCCGCGGGTTCGTTGATTACGCCTTCCTGCAGCCAGATTGCCGGAATCTTCAACTGGATAGCCTGCTCCACAATCTCATCCACGCACTCCGACCGGCGAAATACATCCACCAGATCGACCGTCTCCCGCACTTCAAGTGGTACTTCAAGTAACGACGGATACGCCTTCTCCCCAAGCGCCTCCGCGATCTGCGGATTCACCGGGACAATCTTGTATCCAGCCGCTTGCATGTAGCCGGCAACGCCGTGACTCGGCCGCGTCGGACTGTCCGACAATCCCACTACGGCAATTGTCTTCGCACGCGACAGCAGCTCGTAAATAGGATCAAATGATTTCAATTTGGTTGCCGACTTCCCGTAGGGACGAGGCAAGCCTCGTTCGTACATGCATTGCGAACGAAGAATAGCGAACGACGAACGACCAACGACGATTGCCTATCCTTTCTTCTCGATCTTCTGCTTAAACATGCGCAGCGCCACCTTGCGAATCGTGTCCGGGACTTCTTTGTTACCCGATAAATTCTTCAGGTCGTGGATCAGCAGGTTCTTCATCAAACCGAGCGAGAGATCGAGCGGCGTGCGCGGGTTTTGCACCAGGTTGCGCATGATGCTGTAATTCTTCGCGAACCGGCGCTTCATCGGAATCGCGCGCAACACCGCCTCCAGCACATTCTTCTGCAGCGCAAATCTCTCCACTTCCCCATCCGTAATCTTGGGCGACTCCAGCACGGCTATAGCCACCAGCTTCGTGGAATCGCGAATCAGGATCGACCGGTCTTCCTTGTTGCCCCGCATCGCCAGCGTAATCCGGCCTCTGACGTCGAGCTTGGCGATCTTCTGCAGCACGCTGTCGCGCTTTCCCTCCTCCCCGGGAAGCGGGCGCTTCTTGGCCCTGATCTCTGCTGCGGCCGCCGCAGCCTTTCGCGCTGCCAGCGTCGCCTCATCGACCTCGTCGCTCTTGGCCGCATCCGCACTCGTGCCCGCCTCACCAGCGGCCTGTGGCTCCGCTTCTGCCGCCGCTTCCACGTTCGCCTCGTCGTGCACCATTCCGATGGGCTGGAAGGGCTTGTCCTTTTCGGCTGCCAGCTCCGCCGCGTTCTCTTCCAGATATTTCGTGACTGTGGTCTCCACCACTTCGTCGGGCGCGTCCGCTTCGGGAAGTCCGACTGGCGGCGCCATTCCCAAATCAGCCAGCTTCTTTTCAACCTCGGAGAGTTCGTTCGGACGCAGGTTGGGATTCGTCTGCAACGCCTGCAACAGCTGCGGAGAGCGCATCACTCGCGCGCTCCTCAGCAACGCCTCCACCACCGAGCGCGCCCCCGACACCGCCAACCCGTCCACCGACTCTTCGCTGACCGAGGGATTTTCCAACAGCGCCGGCAGCAGACAGGTCCTCAGGTTCTCCAACGAAACGAAATATCCCAGCACCTCGGCGCTGGTCTTGGGATCGGCAGCCGCCGCCAGGCTGGCTTTTTCATCCCAACCGGCCAGCGTCAGCCGCGCCTGCGGACCAAACAACTTGTGATGAAGCGCCAGATAAACCAGGACCTCGATCGTCTCTTCCGGCGGCAGCGAGAGCGACCCGCGTGCCGCCGATTGCATCAGGTGCGAAGGGACCTGCGAGTGGCGGATCAAATCGATCATTCGTGGCATGGTTTATCTCCGGAAACTTGTCGCGCTCTTCTTCTTCGCGAATTCTTTCGTGGATTCTTGCGCATCCCGCCGCTTCTGGTTCTTCTTGCCCACAAGCCGCTCCAATTCCATGACTGCCAGCTCCAGTTCGCGCGTATTGCGGTTCGGATTCCGCCGCCGGTATTCATTGCTCAAGGCGCGATAGTACCAGAGCGTGCCTTCCCTTTTTCCCGAGAAGCGCGCCCAGATCGCTTCCCCGTCCTGCCGGTAATCCGCCAGAATCGTGCGGACATTATGCAGTTTGTCGGAGGCCGAAACCAGTCGCGTCTCCGCATCGGCGTGCTTCACTTCGCGCAGATAATCCTTCTTCCGTTCCACCCACTCCGGCTTCGGCTCGCCAAACGAATCCGTGCAACCCTCCACAATCTTCGCCACCCGCACACCAAACTGCTTGCGGATCTCGCGCAGCCGCGGCATGCCGCCGCAATCTTCGACCACATCGTGCAGCAGCGCCGCAATCGCCAGATCTTCATCGCCGCCCGCTTCCAGCACCAGCGATGCCACCGCCATCAGATGCGAAAGATAGGGCACCGCCGACTGCTTCCGCGTCTGCCCGGCGTGCTTCTCCGCGGCATAGCGAAACGCCCGTTGCAGACGGGGGCCCAGCTTCGGCGGACTAAGACGCGGGGGCTTCAACGCAGCTCGGCCCATGGTCTCCCCTTCCGGGTCACCGTTTAAATAACAGCAAACTCAACAGCCAACAAATCGCCAAAATGGCCAGTGCTCGAAAAATTTGCGGCCAAGGGCCATTCTCTTGGGGGCTTGTCTCAGACTTGATCTGTTTAATCTTTCTAACCAGAAAAACATTCCCGACCACGAAACATGCTCCACTGGCGATGAGAAATACCCTAAGGGGCGTTCTTCCCGGGAGAGTGTACCCAGCTGCGATGATGCCAGCGACCATCCCCAGTTCACTGAATACAATTGTCGATCTTTTCAATGAACAACACCTCTAGCGAATCCGTATTTCTTCTCGCTGCTATTTCTTCTCGCCTCTGCGCATCCGCAGATATGCCTGCATCAATGGCCGCAAATCGCCGTCGACCACCCGGTCCACGTCGCCTATCTCCAGCTTTGTGCGATGGTCCTTGATCATCCGGTAAGGTTGCAGAACATACGACCGTATCTGCGAACCGAAATCGATGTCGAGTTTTGAATCTTCGATCTTTTTCGTGACCTCGCGCTTTTTCTCCAGTTCGTATTCGTAAAGTTTTGAACGCAGCATGCTCATCGCCTTCTCTTTGTTCTTATGCTGGGAGCGCTCGTTCTGGCAGTTGGCCACCAGGCCCGTCGGAATGTGCGTGATCCGCACCGCCGAATCGGTCGTATTCACGTGCTGTCCACCCTTGCCGCTCGAGCGATAGGTGTCAATGCGAATGTCTTCAGGCTTGATGACGACTTCGATGCTGTCGTCAATCTCCGGCGAAACGTACACGCTGGCAAACGACGTATGCCGCCGCTTCGCCTGATCGAAGGGAGAAATTCGCACCAGCCGGTGCACTCCAATTTCGCTGATCAGATAACCGTAGGCATACTGGCCCTGCACGGAAAACGTCGCCGACTTAATCCCGGCTTCATCCCCCGGCTGGTAGTCGTACATCTCGGTCTTGAACCCCTGCCGCTCGGCCCACCTCAGATACATGCGCAGTAGCATCTCCGCCCAATCCTGCGACTCGGTGCCGCCCGCGCCGGGATGGATAGTCATGATGGCATTCAGGCCGTCGTTGGGGCCTGAAAGCAGCGTCTCCGTTTCGACCCGGTCCACCAATTCGTCGAGAGATGCCAACTCGCGCTGCAAGTCGGCCGAAACATCTTCCCCTTCGCCAGCCAAATCAAAATAGGCGGCGATGTCGCCGGTGCGGCGCGCCAGATCCGATTCAAGCGCCAATAGGCCCTCTAGGCGCTTCCGCTCGCGCATCACTTGCTGAGATCTTTCAGAATTCGACCACAGATTGGGATCCGACGCCTGCTTGTCCACTTCAGCAAACTGCTGGCGCAGCTTGCCGGCGTCAAAGATACTCCCGCAGGTCGTGGACCTTGCTCTTTAAGGAAGTGTATTGCTGTACCAGTTCATCCAACATTGCTTGTCACCGTGTTGATCAATGGACTTGTCTTACTTGGCTTATCGCTCGTGACCAGGAATTACAAAACGCGCCAGCAGCACGCCCGCTGAAATTATCGCACACAGATATGCGAACCAGTCGCCATGCCGCGTGTAGAACGTGGTACCCGTTGTCAGCGCGTAAGGCGCCGCCAGCGCGGTGCGGACTTTGCGCGGTGTGGCCGCGACGATCCGTCCGTAAGGATCGACCGACGCCGTCATCCCCGTATTCGTCGCCACCAACAGCCAGCGCCCATTCTCAATAGCCCTCATGCGCGTTTCCTGCAAGTGCTCCTTCCACGCGCCGCTGTCGCCGTACCAGCCATCGTTCGAGATATTCACCAGAACGTTGGCGCCCGCGAGCGAGAACTGCCGCACTTCATCGGGAAACATCGATTCAAAACAGATAAATGTCCCGACTCGTTCTTCCCCGGCGTCGAGCGGCGAGCGCGACGTGCCCTGCTGAAACTCTCCCACTTCCTTTGTCAGTCCACTGGCAAAAGCAAACAGCTTCGGGAACGGCAAATACTCGCCGAAGGGAACGAGATGCACTTTGTCGTAGCGCCCAACCCATTCGCCTTGCGGACTGACCAGCGCAGCGGAATTGAAAATCTCCGCGTCGCCAGCGTTGTGGATCGCGGGCTTGACTCCAATCGCGCCTGCCACCACCCACGTTCCCGACTGCCGCGCCAGCGCACTCACCGCGTCTTGAAACAGAGGATCGTTAGTGAAAAACGGCGCCGGCGACTCGGGCCATACCACCAAGTCATAGCGATTCCCTGCTTCTTTCACAGAGGAGGCGACGGCGGGTTGTCCTCCAACGGGATGCAAACTCGTCGCGGTCAGATCGCGCAGCGTGCTTTGAAAATATTCCTTCGTCCATATCGAGCCGTCTTGAATGGGAAAATTGGGCTGCAGCAGAATCGCGGTATGATCGGCCGTAACCGGAGGAAGCGTCAGCCACCCCCCCGCCTGCAAGATTCCCACCGCCGCACATGCGGCCACCAGCAGCCACTTCCGCCGCTCTTTCGCTTCCTTAGGTGATCCTCTGGGTGCGACCAGAAACGCCGCCGCGAACACGCTGTTCACCAGCGCGATTTCAAACGAAAGGCCGTACACACCCGTGAACGCCGCAATTCGCGTGAGCGCAAGATTCGCGGTCTGCGAGTACCCGAGAAACTCCCATGGAACCGCGATGATCCGTGTCCGGGCGAGTTCCATCGCAACCCAGAGAAACGGGGCCGCGCCGAGTGCCCGCCGGATGGATGCTCCCGATGCGGCGGGTTTCGTTGTGGATTTTGTTCCGCTGCTCTTCGATCTGGCGCTCTTCGTCCCAGCAACCAAGGCCAGCAGTAACCCGAAGATCCCGTGGAACACCCCGACGTACATGCAGTACAAAAACAGGGCCAACGCCGCTGCCGGAACCGGCAGACCGCCGTAGCGCCGCATGGTGACAAAGATCCAGTAACACGATCCTCCAACAAAGAGAATTCCGCACGCGTAACCCAGCACGAATCCCTGCCACGGCGTCGCGGGCAAGCGGCGCGTCTGGTGGCCATCGTCGAGTTGAAGTTGCAACGTCTCCGGTGCCCGCGCCCGCAAGATCGCGACCAGCAGCGGCGCCACCGCGATCCAAGCCAGCCCGTACAGCCCCGCCAGCGGAAAGATCGCCACCTGCAGGGCCGCCGACGCCAACATCAAGACCCACGCACTGCGTTGAATTCTGAGCACTGATCAGGATAGCAAACGAATTCCGAATTAGTGGCTCAACAAGCACCCTCCGAGCCGCGAACCACAACTCCGAGCCACCGGCTCGCTCGATGCTCGCGACCCAACAAAATCTAGAACAGAACTTCTCGCGAATCGGATACTATAACGAGGTGACCGTCAGCGTAGTGCTGGTAAAGATTCTGGAAGTAATGTTCGTCGCCGGATGGGCCGGGTCGGCAATCGTGCTGTTGCTGACGGGCTTCGAAGACGTAGAAACCCTATTGGATAGAGAGGACGAAAACAGCCACTAGGGCCCCCGTTGCATGTCGTCCACCTCCAACTCACCGCTCGGCTCGAACCGGGTTCGCATTGTCGTTGCGACCTCGGTGATGCTCACCTTCATCTCCTACTGGCGCGCCTCCGCCATCATTCTCAACGACCTCGGTTCTTCCGCCTTCTACGCCTGCGGCATTGCCGAACAAGCAATTGGCAAGAGCGCCCCATGGTTTGTACTGGCGGTGATGCTGTTCGCTTTCGCGGTGCGCGCCGTTTACGTCGAAAGCTGCTCGATGTTCGTGCGCGGCGGCGTCTATCGCGTCGTTAAGGAGGCCCTCGGCGGTACCCTCGCCAAGCTCAGCGTCTCGGCCCTGATGTTCGATTACATCCTAACCGGGCCCGTCTCCGGCGTTTCCGCGGGGCAGTACATCGCCGGCCTGATCAACGACACCATCGCCATTGCTGATAAACACGGCTGGATTCCCGCCGCCATTCACCACCTCTTCCACGGCACCCCGCAGTTCAACGGCAACACCACCGCCGTCATGTTTGCCGTCGCGGTCACTCTCTACTACTGGTGGGAGAACATCAAGGGCATCGAAGAATCCAGCGAAAAGGCCCTCTGGGTCATGCAAGTCACGACCGTCATGGTGGTGCTGCTGCTGGGCTGGTCTTTCTTCACCCTGCTGAAAGTCGGAGGCCATCTGCCTCCCTTCCCCACTCTCGCCAACATTCACTACAGTTCTGAATCGCTCGGCTTCTGGAAACACAGCAGCCTGCCCCACACTTTCGCCATTCTCGGACTGATCATCGGCTTTGGACACTCCGTCTTAGCGATGAGCGGCGAAGAATCCCTCGCCCAGGTCTATCGCGAACTCGCGCATCCCAAGCTCAAGAACCTGAAGCGCACCGCCATCGTCATTGGCATGTACAGTTTCCTCTTCACCGGCCTGGTGTCGTTCCTGGCCGTCATGCTGATCCCGGACAATGTCCGCACCCAAGTGTACAGCGACAACCTGATTGCCGGACTCGCCATGCACATGGTCGGCCCCGAGGTCCTGCGCCTGGCCTTCCGCGCGTTCGTCGTCGTGGTCGGATTCTTGATCCTCTCCGGCGCCGTCAACACCGCCATCGTCGGTTCCAACGGCGTTCTCAACCGCGTCTCCGAAGACGGCGTGCTCGCCGACTGGTTTCGCCGCCCGCACAAGCGGTACGGCACCACCTCCCGCATTATCAACCTCATCGTAGGGCTTCAACTTTTTACCATCATCGTCAGCTGGGGCAACATCTACACCCTCGGCGAGGCCTACGCCTTCGGCGTGGTCTGGAGCTTCGTTTTCAAGACCGTCTCCATGCTGGTTCTGCGCTATCGCTATAAGGGCGTGCGCAACTGGAAAGTGCCGCCCAATTTCCACATTTTTGGGATCGAAATCCCCATCGGATTGGCCTCCATCGCCATGGTCCTGCTCGCCACCGCGATCGTGAATCTCTTCACCAAATCGGTGGCCACGGTCAGCGGCATCATATTCTCCGTGGTTTTCTTCTGCATTTTCACCTTCTCGGAAAAGGTGAATCGCCGCAAACACGCTCACAACGCGGCGCAGATGCAGGAGCAGTTCCAGCTACAGGTGGCGGAAAGCGTGGAGCGTGAAACCGTCGGCATCCGCCCCGGCAATGTGCTCGTGCCCGTCCGCGACTACAACACGCTCAACCACCTGCGCTGGGTCCTCGATCGCACCGACACGCACGAACAGGACGTGGTCGTCATGACCGCCCGCACCAGCCAATTCGGCAGCGCCGCCTACGGCCTTTCCGCTGAGCAGATGTTCAGCGATTACGAACAGACCCTGTTTACCCGCGCCGTCTCCATCGCCGAGAGTTTTGGCAAAAGAGTTTCCCTGCTCGTCGTCCCCGCCCGCGACCCCTGGTCCGCCATCGTGCAGACCGCGCATAATCTCGAATCGTCATCGGTCGCTGCCGGCCTCTCCAGCAAGATGACCACCGCCGAGCAGGCATTCGCCGTGGGCTCGGCCTGGGAATCCACACCCGAACCCAAACGCCAGTTCGTGTTGCAGATCGTTCAGCCTGATGGCACGGTGGACACCTTCCGCATCGGACCGCACACGCCCACCATGAAGGACGAGGACGTCGTCCTGCTGCATCGCTTGTGGCTGAACATCACCCGGGAACCGGGTTTGGAAAACGTACATCACCACGACATTCTGACCGAAGCCCTGACCCGCTTCGCCCACGACTATGGCGAGCGCGACCGCGAAGCAATCGTCAAGGAACTGCAACGCCAAGCCGCCCAGGATGTCCCACCCGCCGTCCGCCACAGCGCTGATTCCATCCCCACCACCGTCCAGCCCGCACCGGATGATTCTCTCCGCGACGATAAACATCGCGAAGATACACCATCAGCACCCAAGGGCGACGGCTCCGACTGACACTGCCCAATCATCTCAACCGCGAATTGCCGCTGCTTCCGTGATTTCCGGATTGATGTCCACCGGAAATCTCACAGACCTGGCAATGAAGCAAAGGCGATGGGCCTCTGTGTGAAGATCGAGCGCCTTGGCTCTATCATCGCCAGCCGAAATTCTCGCCGCTGGTCTCAGCACCACTCGGACGAACTCTCCCGATCCGTCACCGCCTTCCTCGAGCACTCCAGAAGCTGAGTCCCGGTAGTCGAGGACAGTCACATGATTCACCGCGCACAGATGCAGATACCACAGCATGTGACAAGAGGAAAGGCTGGCCACTAAAAGCTCTTCCGGATTGTAGCGGGATCGATCGCCACGAAAGTTAGGGTCGCTTGAGCCCTGGATTTGAGGTTTGCCTTCACCGGCGATGGTGTGGTCGCGTCGGTATCCTTTGTAAGTCTTCGTGCCTTCACCATCGTTACCGGTCCATTCCACTCGAACTTCATAAGTGTGGAGTTTCATGATCTCCTCTTCCTGGGATCGATGCGCCACAAGGAAAATGGCTCACGGCAGAATGACGGCCTGCCTTTGCCAGACGAGCCCAACGGCGGCGTTCTCGACGCAATCGCGCCGCCCCGCTCACTGCACTTTTCACTGCACTTTCGGCGAATCCAGATCCGCGGCTTTCTGATCGTCGGCGTGAATCACTCCATTGTCTTCCGCATAGAACGAGCGGTGTTCGCTGTCCATGTGCTTGGGCGTCATGGTCAGAATGAACCCCTCGTGATTAGGACCTTCGTGGCGCGCGCGGAAGCTGGCCGTGTAATCCCCGCGGTCCGTGGAGTGCGCCATGCGCTTGGTAAACGAACCAGTGCCCGCCAGGGCCTCGAGCGAATCTGCAAACTGGTTGTGGCGTTTCTTGTATTCGTGCTGTGCCCGCAGTACGGTCCGCATGTAGCCGAGCGCCAGCGCTTCCGATTCCGAGCGCGCCGGATCGCCCGGAAATTTCGGCTGATACGCTGCCGCTGGCGGCGTTGAAGGTTGCGCTGGTTGCGCAGTTGGCGCCGTTTGCGCTGCAGGTTGCTCTGCAGGCAGCGCCTGCGTTTGCGCCAATGCCAGCCCCGCTCCTATCATGCCTACCGCCAGAATCCCCGCGCAATACCGCTCTATTCGTTTTCGCTTCACGGCAAAACCCTCCTTTGCTGCCTGACTTTGCTCCCAACTTGGGGGGTTACCCCCGTAATTTGTATCGATGACCAATCGTTCCAATTCTCCACTACTTCAGGCAAGCTTGAACAGGATGCAATCCTAACAGGAAAACTTTAATGAAAGCTGCCGTTGCCAGAAAACCGCTGATACGCGTCGCCGTAGTGGAGAGCGATCCACTGCGCTTTGTGGGATTTCGCGCCCTCTTCGATACCGAGCCCGATCTGGAGCTGGTCTCCGCCTCGCTGGCCGACCTTGGCCAACTGCAGGCCATCGATCTGGTCTTGCTCGGCAATCGCGGCGGCCAGAATCTGTACGACATCATGGCCAGCATGAAGGCCATCCGCCCCGACCTGCGCATCATCGTGACCGGCTCCGGCATGGACGATGAAAGCGTCCTCAAAGCCATCGCCGCCGGCGCCAAGGGCTACGTGGACGAGGCCGCTTCGCCGGCCGAGTTTATCCAGGCGCTCCGCGTCGTCAATCTGGGTTCGGTCTGGGCCCCGCGTCGGGTGCTCTCGACTTTCATCGAACGCGTCAGCGCTTCTCCGGGCCGCATCTTTCCCGCCGGACGGATTACGTTTACCGACCGCGAAAAAGAAGTTCTCGAGATGCTGGTGGCCGGCCGCTCCAACAAAGAAATCGGATCCGCCCTCGGCATCGAAGAACGCACCGTGAAAGCCCACGTGGCGAAACTGATGCGCAAAGTCGGAGTGCAGAACCGCATCGCCCTCTCTGTCCACGCCATCACACATTCACTGGTGACGGCCAGGTAGGTTTGCTAGTCACTACGTTGAATCACGAATGCTGGCAGCAGATGAACAAACGAGAACAATCGCGCGCGGAGTGGGAACAAGAAATTAGAGGAATACACCAGAACATCACTCCGGCGCCGGCACCGTGGGCCACCCATTATATGGCGAAAAAAGCGTCCACCGCCCCCATTCAAGACTTGACGCACTTCGTCGAACTCCTCTCGGCTGGCGTATTGCTTACGCTGGGAATTGGCGCTTTTTCGTCCGGCATTCCCCACAGCACCGGGTTTGCCGTTGCGGCTTTGACCGCTGGCTGTTTTCTCGGCTGGACAGGCTTTCGCTGGAATCGCTGACACGGGCAGACCACCAAAGTGTGATCCCGTTCTTCAACTCGCAATTCCCAGTTTTTTCATCCCGAGCTCAGCGGGGGATTCGCATTTTTCAGTAGATGAATGGAATGTAGGCGCGCGTGCGCAAGCGGTAGGCAATAAAAGAATCCTGAAAACGTTCGGCGAGCAAGCGGTCCTCCGCACGCACGCGAATCTCCGTGCCGGCCAGGAAAACGACCACCGCCGCTGCGAACATCGGCCACCAAGTCCAGCAGGCCCCTGTGGCCAGCAACATACCGAGCATCGAGGTGTAAATTGGATGCCGAATCCACCGGTACGGCCCTGTTTGGATCAGTTCGTGATCTTCGCTGAGAGCCGCTTCATAGCGCCACTGCTTGCCGAGATGGCGAGTGGCCGCCCAGGCGAGTGCGACCGAAGCAGGGCCGAGAATCATCGAATTAATCAAAGACAGCACGGATTTTTCAAAACCCGCGGGCCGAACGTACGACCACAAGAGCGCGAAGCTAACCATTACCAGAAGGATGCCCGCACGGGAGCCGGGCGCAATCGCCACTTTTTTCTGCGTTGCCGCCTGTTTGCGAGGCTTCACAAAAGCCAGCGACCAGGCGACCCAGCAGAAGATGACTTCCACGAGGGCGGCGATCTTGAGCATGGTCTTGATTATATTCCGGAGTGTTTTCCGGGCGAGTTTACGGTTTCAAAGCGGCCTTCCGCTGGGCTGCGGCACGCCTGGACACCAGACGCGCCTAGTTCGTGCGTGCGCTTCACTCTCGGTTACCACCGGCCAGTGACCTCGGTAATCTTGCCCACTTTCCGCACCTGCCACATACTCGCCTCACCTACCACAGAACCTGGGAGACGGGGCTGGAGACGGAGATTAGGGTCGCCGATTTCAGCCCCGCATTTTTTTGCCTGCTAGCAGAACCACCCTAATTACTTCCCCACCATCTCCCGTTCCCCGCCTCGCATCGAATAGAATTAGAGGCAATAGATCCATACTCTAATCTCCCAAGTGAGGCCCGATGCGAAATCTCCTCGTTCTGCTGCTGCTCGTTTGTTTGCTGACCCCGATTCTTTTCGCCGATGAAGGCGCCAACGCCTCGAAGGACAACACCAAGGCTTCAGGACGTATTGAAGCCGCAGGCAACGTGCTCGACGAAATTCAGGCCACTCCCGACAAAGGAATCCCAGAAGAAATACTTGGCTCGGCCGAATGTGTGGCCGTGGTTCCGTCGCTGCTGAACGGAGGCTTCGTCTTCGGCGGCCGTTACGGCAAAGGCGTGGCTAGTTGCCGCACTCCAAAAGGCTGGAGCGCGCCCGCTTTCTTCACCATCGGCGGCGGCAGCTTCGGCTTGCAGATCGGTGGCCAGGCAACCGATGTCGTCATGCTGATCATGAACAAAAACGGAATGAATCAGCTACTCGCCAGCAAGTTCAAGCTGGGCGCCGATGCCAGCGCCGCCGCCGGCCCGGTCGGACGCCACGCCGCCGCCGACACCGATTGGAAGATGCGCGCCGAGGTCTTGACCTACTCGCGCTCCCGCGGCCTGTTTGCCGGACTCGAACTCAGCGGCGCCGTCATCAAGCAGGACAAAGATAGCACCTACGAATTCTACGGCCACATGGTGCCTTCCAAAACAGCCCTGAAGGGGGAGATCGAAGCTCCCAAGGCCGCTTACCCCTTCTTGAACACGCTGGCCAAGTGGGCCCAGCAAGCGGCAAAATGAAAGTTCTCAGTTCCCAGTTCCCAGTTCTCGGTGAAAACCCTCGGCACTTACTGAGAACTGAGAACTGGGAACTGAGAACTACCGACCGTGCGACAACGACTTGAGTACGCTCTAGTCTGGCCCTGGATCAAGCTCCTGGGTTTGCTCCCTCGTTCCCTGGCACGCGCCATTGGGATCGCAATCGGGCTGGCGGTCCACGCTTTTCACCGGCGCTTGCGCCGCGTCGCCCTGCGCAATCTCGCGCTCGCTTTTCCGGAAATGCCGGAGCGCGAGCGCCGCCGCCTGGCGCGCGGCGAATTCATCTCCCTCGGACGCCAGCTCGCCGAAGTCTGCCTCTTTCCCCGGTACACCCGCGAGAATGTTTCTCGCGTCGTCGTCTATGACGGCTTCGAGAACTTCGAGCACGCCTACGCTCGCGGCAAAGGCGTGCTCTTTCTCACCGGCCATCTTGGAGCCTGGGAACTCTCCGCCTTCGCCCACTCGCTCAACGGCCATCCCCTTAAGATCGTCATGCGCAGGCTCGACAATCCCTATCTCGACGCCTTGATCCAGCGTTACCGCACCATGCACGGTAACCGCACTGTGGATAAAGACGATTTCGTGCGCGGCCTGCTCTCCGCTATGCGCGCCGGCGAAACTGTCGGCATCCTCATGGACACCAACATGACTCCGCCGCAAGGTGTGTTCGTGGATTTCTTCGGCATTCCCGCCTGTACCGCCAGCGGCCTCGCCCGCATTGCCCTGCGCACCGGAGCCGCTGTCGTCCCCGGCTTTACCGTGTGGGATTCGACCTTGCGCAAATACATCCTGCGCTTCGATCCCGCCGTCGAGCTGATTCGCACCGGCGACGACGAGGCCGACATTGTCGCCAACACCGCAAAGTTCACCAAGGTCATCGAGACTTTCATTCGCCGCTATCCCGATCAGTGGCTCTGGGTGCATCGGCGCTGGAAAACCCGTCCTCCAGGCCAGCCGCCGCTGTACTGATCCGTCACGTTTGCGTGGAAGCGTGTTCAAACCCCAGCTACTCTACCCGTTGTGCATACACGCCTTGGAAAGCGACAATAGACAACCATGAAGCAATCCCTGCGCGACCTTGCCCAGAAGCTCAGCTGCCGTCTTCTCGGCGATGGCTCCATTACCGTCGCTACCGTCTCCAGCCTGCAATCCGCCACCAGCGACAGCCTTGTGTTCGTGGAGGAGGCGCAGTATCTCGATTCGGCGCTCCGCTCCGCCGCCGCTGGCGTTATTGCCGGAGAGTTCGCGGCCGCTGATTCCGCAACTCATGCCTTCGTCAAGCCCGTTCTGATTTCCCCGCAGCCGCGGCTTGCCTTCGCACGGGCTGCGCGACTTCTACGCGATCCCGACTTCAATCGCACCGTTCATGCTTCCGCCATCGTTCCCGCTTCCGTCTTGATCGGCACGAACGTGGCAATTGGGCCGCGCGCGGTTCTCGGCGAACACGTCAAGGTTGGCGATGAAACCTCCATTGGCGCTGGCTCGGTGATCGGCGACAGCGTGATCATAGGAAGCCATTGCCGCATCGATCCGAACGTGACCATCTACTCCGGAACAATGATCGGCGATCGAGTGATCGTGAAGGCGGGAGCGGTCCTCGGCGGTGAAGGCTTCGGCTACGTTCGCGATGAGCAAACTGGACGCTACGAACAATCTCCGCAAATCGGACGTCTGGTGATTGAGGACGATGTGGAGATCGGCTCCAACTCGGCGGTGGACCGCGGCGCTCTCGACGAGACGCGCATTCGTCGCGGCACGAAGATCGACAATCTGGTGCAAATCGCGCACAACGTGCAGATTGGCGAGAACGTGGTCATCGCCTCGCAAACTGGCGTTTCAGGCAGTTCCATTGTCGAAGACAACGTCATTGTTGGAGGGCAAGTCGGCATCGCCGATCACGTGCGCATTGAAGCAGGCGCAATTCTCGGAGCGCAAAGCGGCATTCCGTCGAAAAAAATAATTCGCGGCAAAGGAGTGGTTTTCTGGGGAACGCCCGCTCGCCCGATTCGCGAGTATTTGAAAGAGTTGGCGTTTTTGGCGAGAGCGGTCAAAAAAAATCACTGAGTTATAGATGGCTTTTTGCTATTAGCTTTTGGCTATTGGCTTACGGGCGGCGGTGCGCTCGACTCGGTCTTCGTTCGGTTAATCCGCCCCGCTGCTTCGAAGGTACCACCCACATAATCTGGGGTACCCCCTCCTCCCCCCGGTATATTGGAATCAAAGACTTAGGAAGAGACTCCCGCCAGGTCTTTGAGTTTAAAGGACTTGCTTCTAAAGTCTTCCAGAATCAATAACTTAGCTAAAAAACCTCACCTAAAATCGATTTGGGGCAGCTTCGACAGCAGTGCTAGTAACGATCCTCGAATCTCCCCAATCGGATCTCGAATAATTATCGTCGCTCGTGGTTGGTCTTAAGTCAATGGAACTCGATCACGCCTGGCTTGGTGATGAAAAAAGTCAAAGGACCCGGCCAAGAGGAGCGTCGTATTCTGCGACGTTTACCTTTGCCGCTTCAGGTCGTATTCATGCTCGCCGTATCCATCCCAACGACCGCCGTCGCAGCCTGAGGCTAATATCTGGGACAGCCGCGATTCGGCCTCCATCGCCTCGTCCTTCAAAAAGATAACATCATCAAGGACAAAGTGGCTCTCTTTTCGCCGCACTACTGCTGCAACGCGCCAAATCTCCGGTCCCTCGGGATGCGGCCCCCACGTGAGGCTCACATTTACCCGAAAAGAGCCATCCTTCTCCGACTGGGTTCTTTCAATGTGGAAGGCGCGAGGTGAGGTTCTCTCGTTTCCGCCTGAAAAGATTCCGAATTCAAGCCAATAGAACGGTGGTTTTTCGTTGGGGTTTTGGTGCTGGCGAAAATATTCACTCTCGCAGGCTGTGGTCAAATCGATTCTGTGAATCAATGCTTTACTGAGATATGGCGTGAAGGTCGTCATGTTCGCGTCCCTTGGGAGACCGACCGGTTGACGAGCTACGACCTCACCATAGAGGCTCCGGACCAACGCTTCGGGCTGCTTGGGAGCAACCTGGCCAAGAGCCAATATCGTTGCGAACTGCACGAGAATGATGCACCGCAAACGAGTCATATCAGCCCCATCGGTTCTACTGCAGCGGCGTACTGACGCGCCTGCTGCCAATCTTCAATTGACTCAAGGTTGCCTGCACGAATTGGCTCAGCTCTTTCGATGCTTGCAGCAACGCCTGATTGCCGTCCGGCGCTGCCTGCGCGATGCATTGCAGGTCTCCACTGGTCTTGCCCTCGTACTCGATCTTAGTGGTGGTTCCGAAGGAGGCCGATTTCGGGCAGTGTCCGGTCGGGATCTTGCTGACATCGCCAATCTGCGCAAGCAACTGCTGCAGCGTTTTTGTATCCACGGTTCCGGCGGGAAACTCCCGTTTATCCACGATGGCGTTGGTGGTTCCGATAAATACCGACGTGGCGCTGCCGTCATTGTGTATGACCACGCTGTAGCCACGAGTGTTGGTGGAGCCCGATTGAATGATGGTTGCCAAATCTCCGGCAACGACGGGCTTCGTTTGCTGTGCCGGTGCTGCCGCACAGCCGAATAGGAGCAACGCTGCGAACGCGAGCATTAACGGGAAAGCCCTGACTAAGCCGGCAAGCGCAGCGAAACCATGCAACTTCCGGTGCAGGGACGTTGCGGACAAGCATAGGACAACAGGGGCCGAACGACTTGGGGTCTCCATAGGTCAACCTCCAAAGCGAAGTTTTTGTATTGAGTTGCTCGTTCACGCCAAAGCTAGTCCTCCTGTACAGTCGCGTCAACTGGCGGATGAGATCGAGAATCTTGGGAACCTGCGCGGGAGTACGTGTGGAGTAGGGGGCCCTTCGGCTGCGCTAAGGGCAGGCTCTGGTTCACCTTGCTGGTTCGGGGTCCCGAAGCGAAGGGGGCGATCAGAGTGAAGAATTTTCACATGTGAAAAGTTTTACATTGACACAAAAGGAGAGTGGCGGCACAATACTGCCAATTGTTGGGGTCAAAAAGGGGATTCCAGAGTGAAGCAGCTCTCGCTGCTTGATTGGTCCTGTCAACCGGGACCAATGGAAGAAAACTCATTTCGTCCATCTACGGAGGTCAATATGGGAATCGGTCTCTGCGGTAAGCAGTTACTCTCGTCGGCAGTTGCTTTTTCCGCCCTGTTGGTCACGTTGTCCAATCCAGGGCCCGCACAAGTCACACGTCCCGCCGCACCGCCAGCGCCGGGAAATGCCGCTGCGTCTTCCGCGCGCCTCAAGAAGCTAGCTCCGGAAGATAAGGCGAGGATTTTTGGCACAAAGCAAACCTGGCAACAGAAATACGACGCGCGCTTCAAGACCGCTCCGCCCGAGATACAGCAGAGAATCCTCAAGGAGCGGGCCGATATCCAAGCCCGCAAAAAGAGGTATGCCGTCGGCTACACCTCGATGTCGGGCCCTGCCAAGAAGAAAGTGACTGGCTTCGTCGGGCTCCCACCTGCCCTGAAAACGCCCCCGGCACACACTCTGGCAATTGCACCCGTTCAGCTTTCCTGTCTTGAAGAGGCAGCAGAACCCAACCAGCCTGCGGTGGACATGACCGATTACGCGATCGTCACGCCGGTCCGCGACCAGGGCGGATGCGGCGATTGCTGGGCCTTCGCGACCACGGCCGCGCTGGAGACGGCGGTGCTGCGGGCAAACGGCAATTACCAGGGCGTCACCAACACCAGCCTCGCACTTTCTGAAGAGCAGGTGCTCAGTTGCACCGGTCCCACTGACTTCATATTCGGCATCACCATCTCGGGCGACAATTGCGGCGGCGGCCTCCAGCCCAGCGCCGCTAACTACGTCCGGGGTCACGACATCGTGACGAACGCGGCGTGGCCCTACGCCGATCAGACGCAAACCAATCAATGCAGCAGATACCAAACCCAATCCACCCCTTACAGGGCCAAGGACTGGGGTTGGATCTGCGACCCCGGAGGCGGCGGCATCCTGGGTGCGTTAGCTGTCCTCACCGGCATACAGAGTTCTTGCCTTACCCCCAGCAATCAAGCCATCAAGCAGGCCATCGTTGACCACGGCTCGGTGGCTGCTTCGTTCAATGTGGGCGGTGACTGTCCCGGTCAGGCTTTCTGCGACTACAGCGGCGGCGTATTTGACGAGAACAACAACACCAGTTACCTCTCGGTTCCCGCTGTCGATCACGTCATCCAAATCATTGGCTGGGATGACAGCCAGGGGGCATGGCGCATCAAGAACTCATGGGGCCCCGATTGGGGAGAGAATGGATTTGCCTGGGTCGCATACAACACAAGTAACATTGGCAGCTATGCCATCTGGGTCGATGCCGAACAGTACAACAACGCGTGCGTCGTGCAGGCGGGATTGAAGTTCCCCAAAATTACCGTCTCCATTACCACCGGCGGTGATGACGCCCGAAGTGACAGCGAGATTTATGCAACCCTCAACAACGGTTATGAGTTCTGCCTCAAACCCAGCTCCTCCGGTCCCACGGCCCATTGCCGTCTCCCCGGAAACGTAGATCAAAACGGCACCAATGGTTGGAGTAATTACTACACCAACAAGAATCCACAAACGTTCAATTTGCCTGCGCAAGACCAATCACCTGAATCCATGACCATCACCTTGGTCTCGCATTCGGGTACTTTCGAGAGCCCCGACAACTGGAATATTCAGGCACTCACGGTCATGGGGTTCGATCAAAACGGCGGTGAACACAGGCTATTCACGCTGGGCAGCCCGGACGATCACAACGGCAACGACTGCTTCGCGCGGCTCAAGGACCAACCCAACTCCGAGAGCGTGACCCTGAGCTTGGACGGTACGAACAAACACACATACTCCGGAGGAAATGCAAACGGTCGAGTCAGCGCATGCGAGAACAATGGCGGCTGAGGCCACGAAAGCTGTGGCGCGCCAAATTGGCGATCTGCTCTAAAAGCCCGTGAGCGGCAAGTTTACTGCCCGATCGGGGTATAACCCTGGCAGGTCGCTTCGCTCACCGAGGCGCCGGTTGACGGACTGATGTAACGGACCACGTTATCTTCAGTGCCGCAGAAGCCCTTGACGCCCGTGGTGTCGAGGGTTTTTGGGTACGCGTTGGTAACGAACTGGGTAGTCGGAGTGCCGGTGGCGCCAAGGGTCGAAAACAGATATCCACTCTTGGTCCCCTGAGCCAGCACAAAGTCGATGATGCAGGCATTGGTTGAGGTCGGGGTGGTGCAAGCGGCAGCGCTCGGCCCGAGGGCGCCGATGGTGGCAGCATAGCCCACGCCGGGATAAGCGTCTTGATACGCCAATTGCGCTGTGCCGATGGTGCGAGTGGAAGCCGCGGCAGACGATTCATCGGCGGCAATTCGTGCGCGCAGCAGGTTCGGGATGGCAATCGCTGCGATGATCAGGATGATGGCGACCACGATCAAGAGTTCGATTAGTGAGAAGCCTTTTTGCTTCTTCATGGAAACTGTCCTCGTCAACGTTTAATCTTTTGATTGAATAGATTGAATGACCAACTCGCATTTACTATGGCACTCGTATTGCCAAACATCCGCGTAACGAAAGTCAGATGCCCCCTTGAAAGCAAGCCCAGCGTTTGCAGCGGCCTTCCGCCCGGTAGTAACCTCCGCAGTCACCTATGCCTCGTCGTGCATGGCACTTTTGGGGAACTGGAGTGACAGATACTGACAATCGGCGGGTGGTCCTCCTTGCCCAACCTTGACTGTCGAGAACGCGGCACCCTAAAGGGATTGCTCCTCTCAGGTTAGCGCGCAAAAAACGGGCGCTAACCCTTCGACATGCTTCGGGCAGGCTCTGGTGCACCTCGCACCTCCAATTATTTCGGCCAAGGCCAAAAGACAAACCCGCGTTATGCTTCCGCGTTCAAGCGGCCCACCCGCGAGATTTCGCACACGCGGGTCTCTGGTTCGTTTACAGTATTCAGGTTGAATCAGCACTGCGGCAAATCGCCGCAACTAGCGGACAGCAACCACGAGGGGCTTCGAGTCTGCGCGCTGCGGTCAGGGAGGC
>Ga0181521_10002374_pt1 | contig 22868 bp, 21 predicted proteins | sample PEATcosm2014_Bin_32_FD_119764 | JGI IMG/M metagenome (GOLD analysis project Ga0181521, IMG submission 119764) | Peatland microbial communities from MTU Mesocosm Facility, Houghton, MI, USA - PEATcosm2014_Bin02_60_metaG | ecosystem: Environmental > Terrestrial > Soil > Wetlands > Peat | place...
GATCGTAAGGGATGGATTTTTCTGACCGGCACGCCGGATCAGATCGAGAGCTTGCTGAAAGCCTACAAGCTCGAACGAGTCCGCGACTCCGACGGTACCGTCGAGCACATCATCGCGTTCTTTCTGCTCGGACCCGACGGCCTTCAGCGCCGCGAATACAATCCGAACGACGTGAAGGCCGAGGACGTGGCCCAGGACGTCAACAAGCTGGTGCCGCGCGGGTGAGCGATGGCCGCGATGCGCATCGAGCGGTTCATTTCCATGAAGCAGATGACGTTCGCCGCGGCGATCGCAATTTCCCTGGCCACGCCCGCGATCGCTCGGGCGGCGGACCCTGCGCCGGTGGCGCGCGACTACTCGCGCTACTGCGAGAGCTGTCACGGATCCAAGGGCCGCGGCGACGGCCCGCGAGCTCATCTGCTCGAAGCGCCTCCCGACGATCTCTCCGATTGCGTTGCGACGCGCAAAATTTCGGACCCGCAATTCTTCCAGGCAATCCAGCAGGGCGGAATGGCGGTGGGCATGAGCCCCGAGATGCCCGCTTGGGGCGGCGCGCTCGACCCGGCCCAAATCAAGGCGCTGGTGGCCTACGTGCGCGGGTTTTGCCGCAACCGCGAAGCGTCGCCGTCACCCCCGCGGACACAGTAGAATAGAATGCGATGAGTACTCTTCCATCCAACACTTCGATGGCATCTGCGCCGGACCTCACGCAGGGGCGAACGGAACCGGTAAGGCCGGTATATCTCCGCGACCTCGGCCGCGTCGTGATCGTGGCGCTGCTCGCCGTCCTGGCAGGGCAAATCCTGAATCGGGTTTGTAGTCATCCGCTGCCGATTGTCTACCAATCGCCCGAGCAACGGCTGGCGGCCGAGCTCACCAAGCTCATCAACGCGCCGCCCTTCCAGCCCTCCGATCTGCAAACGATTGGCTTGAGCGAGTTCCGGCCGATCGTTGACGGCTCGAGCGCGCTGATAGTCGACGCCCGCTCGGCGCCGTTTTATGAGCTGGGGCATGTGCCCGGCGCGATCAACCTGGCGCGCGACGACTTCGCGCACGATTACCAGGCACTCTCCAAAAGGCTGCAAGCGAGCCGCGACCGGCCGACGATCGTTTACTGCTCGGGCGGCGAGTGCCACGACAGCAAGCTGGTAGCCAGTGCGCTGCTCAGTCTCGGTTTCTCCAACGTCAAAGTATTCACCGGCGGATGGGAAGAATGGACCCAGGCCAACCTGCCGGTAGCAAAGGACTGATGGCATGAAAGCGATTACGCTGCGGTACAAAACCGTCGTGGTCTCGATAGTGCTCGGCGCGCTGTTCGTATACGCGGGCGCGATGAAGATCCGCGACCCGCTCGCGGTGGCCGACACGATCGCGGCGTTCGGAATTATTCCGCTCGCGTTGATCAATTCGTTCGCGCTGGCGATTCCATCGTTCGAGATTATCTCGGGCGCGCTGCTGATCGCCGGATGGTACCGCCGGATGGCCGCGCTGGGGCTCCTGATCGCGCTTGGCGCTTACACTGTCGCGATCGCCTCAGCCCTGGCTCGCGGCATCACGATCGATTGCGGATGCTTCGGCGTCGGACCCGGCACGCGCGGCGCGATGTGGTGGGACTTCGGCAGAGACCTGGCGATGCTGGCGGCCGCGTTTGCGGTCTACGCCTGGTCGATGCCGTCGCCAGCCGCAGTGCAGGATGAATCACGTGCTGCCTGAATCGAGCGCCGTGCGACAGCACCTCAGGTTGCTGATGATCGCCGCTTGTATCGTGGCCGCGGCCGGCTGCAAATCGGCGGCTGTCGGCGGCAGCGATCAAGCCGCGCCTGAGGCCGGCGCCGGCGGATACGACGTCGCGAGCAAGGACGACTGCCTGCCGAAGACCACCCTCGTCGATCAGGACGGCAACACCTTTTCGCTCGATTCGTTGAAGGGCAAGCCGGTGCTCATGGACTTCATCTACACGAGCTGCCCCGGGCCATGCCTGATGCTTACCGCCAAGCTCGCCAACGTCGCGCTGCGCCTTGGCCCCGACCTGGGCGGCAAGGTCGCGATGGTCTCGATCACGATCGATCCCGAGCACGACAATCCGCAGGCGCTGCTCAAGTATTCCAGGGAGCAGGGCGCGCAGGAGACCGGCTGGACGTTTCTCACCGGTTCGCCATCCGAGATCGACCACGTGATGAACCTGCTCAAGCTGCGGCGCGAGATCGAGCCCGACGGCTCGGTCGCTCACGTGGCGGATATGTTCCTGATCGGGCCCGACGGTCACGAGCTGAAGGAATACAGCGGCTCGATCGCCAAGCCGCAGGATATCGCCGCGGACATGAAGAAGGCAGCCGCCGCCGGCTGAGCGCCTCGCACGCAGCTCAGGGCGTTGCGCCGCTCAGGCTGACGCTCGCAGGCGAGATCGCCGAATCCGCCGTGACGCTCAGCGTTCCCGACAGCGTACCGGTCGCGGCCGGCGCGAATCTCACCGAGAACCTAACCCCTGGCCCCTTCCCGACACGGGAAGGGGAATCGTAGTACGTAGCGGGCTCCCCTCTCCGTCTCGGAGCCTGCACTGAGGCTGCCGAACGTGAGGGGCCGAGGGTGAGGTTGTCTCGCCGCCGGCCCGGTGGTGCGCGAGGGCGTTTTCAAGCACAATTCAGGGATCGTGCAAGCGACGGGACACCAGCGCGCCGGCACTCCGGCCGAGCCGGCGCCCCGGCGACGTATCATGATCGTCGCGGGCGAGGCTTCCGGCGATCTGCACGGGTCCGACCTCGCCGCGCGGATCCTGGCGCGTGCGCCAGCGGTCGAGATGTTCGGAATCGCGGGCGCCAAGATGCGCGCGGCCGGCGTTCACGCGCTGTTCAGGATCGAGGACATCCATGGGATGGGTGTCGCCGAATTGGCCTCGACGATCGCCGGGACCACGCGCAAGCTCTTCGCGCTGCGCGCGACCTTGAGAAACGACCCGCCCGACCTGCTGATCGTTATCGACTTCGCCGAGTTCAACATGGTGCTCGCCGGGATGGCGAAGCGGGCCGGTGTGCCGGTGCTGTATTACGTTACGCCGCAGGTCTGGGCCTGGCGGCGACGCCGAATCTCCAAGATCATCGATCGGGCCGATCGGCTCGCGGTGGTGCTGCCGTTCGAGAAGGATCTGTATGCGCGGGCCGGCGAGCGCGTTGCCTTCGTGGGCCATCCCCTGCTCGATCGCGTCACCGCCGTGCGTCCGCGCGCCGAGACCCTGGCGCAGCACGGCTTCAAGCCCGACGCTCGCTTGCTGGCGATCCTTCCCGGCAGCCGCCGGGCGGAAATACGCTATCTGCTGAGACCGATGGTGGCCGCGGCGCGCGTGCTATGCCGCGATCACAATCTCGTTCCGGCGATCTGTCTGGCGCCGACGCTGACCCCGGCCGAGCTCGAGCGCGAGGGGCGGACCGGCCTGTCTGGTATCCGTATAATCGAGGGCGACACATATAGTATCCTTGCGGCCAGCGAGGCCGCGTTGGTGGCCTCAGGCACCGCAACGCTCGAGACTGCCCTGCTCGGCTGCCCGATGGTGATAGTCTACAAGGCGGCAAGATTGACCTACGCGCTCGGACGGATGCTGGTCACAGGAGTCGATTATATCGGAATGCCCAATATCCTGGCGGGCCGGCAGATCGTGCCCGAACTGATCCAGGGCCGGGTCAACGAACAGAATCTGGTGCGGGCGGCCGAACCGTTGCTGAGCGGACGAATCCGGGCCGAGACGGTAGCCCAGTTGCGCGCGATCCGCGCGCAGCTTGGCGCGCCCGGCGCCGCCGCGCGGGTCGCCGAGATCGCGCTCGGCATGATGAAGCCCAAGATGCTCAAGGCCGATCAATCCGCATGACGATCTTCTCACCACTCTATCGACGCCTGTTCGGCTACATGCGGCGCTATCTGTTTCCGTATCTGGTCCTGCTCGGCCTCTCGATGCTGCTGCTGAGCGCGACCAACGGCGCGATACCGTTCCTGGTCAAAGGCTTCGTCAACCAGATGCAGGGCGCGAAGCTCGCCGGGCTCAAGATTCTCTCGCTCGAAGTGCTCGCGCTTTTCCTATTGCGCGCGGCGATGAACTTCGTCAGCGATTACCTGACCGCCTATGTCGGCGGCAAGCTCACGCTCGATATCCGGGCCGATCTCAACGATCACTTGCAGCGGATGCCGCTTTCGTTCTTCAACCGCACTCCCACCGGCGTGATTCTGTCGCGCGTGATAAACGACGTCGGCCTGATCGTGGGCTCGACCACCGACGGAGTTTTCTCGGTGATCGGCGACGGCACGACGCTGGTGGCGCTGCTGGCCGGCGCGTTCTACCTCGATTGGCAACTGGCGCTGATCGCCTTCGTGGTGTTTCCGGTCGCGGTGCTGCCGGTAGTGCGATTCTCCAAACAGATGCGCCGGATGACCAGGCGCCAGCAAACTCAGCTCGGCGGCCTGACGGTGGTGCTGCAGGAAACCTTCCAGGGCAATCGGGTGGTCAAGGCCTTCGGGATGGAGGAGTACGAGCGGCAACGCTTCAATACCGAGCTGCGCCGCCTGTTCCGGATCGGGATGCGCGTCGCGCGGATCAAGGCGCTCACCAGCCCGATGATCGAAGTGCTGGGAGCCGCGGCCACGGTCGGAATCTTGTGGCTCGGCGTGAGCTCGGTCGCCGCCGGCACGCGCAGCCTCGGCACCTTCGGCGCGTTTATCGCCGCGATGCTGATCGTCTACCGGCCCTTCAAGAGCCTCAGCAGCACGAACAACAAAATTCAGCAGGGACTGGTCGCGGCCGAGCGCGTGTTCCAGATGATGGACGAACCGACCGACGTTCCCGACGCGCCCGACGCGATCGAACTCCCGCCAGGACGCCATAGCGTCGCATTCGAGCAAGTGAGCTTCAGCTACGGCGACAATCCGCCGGTCCTCCATGACATCGATCTCAGGATCGGCGCGGGCGAAGTTGTTGCTCTGGTCGGGATGAGCGGCGGCGGCAAATCGACGCTCGCCGATCTGATCCCGCGCTTTTACGACGTGAACCAGGGGCGTATCACGATTGACGGGATCGATATGCGGCGCTACAAGCTCTCTTCTCTGCGCGCCCAAATCGGTCTGGTGACGCAGCACACTTTTCTCTTCAACGACACGGTCCGCGCCAATATCGCCTACGGCAGTATCGAAAAGGGACTCCACCAGGTGATCGCGGCCGCCAAACTCGCCAACGCGCACGACTTTATCGCGCGGCTCCCCGCCGGCTACGACACGATGGTCGGCGAGCTCGGCGTGCGGCTCTCGGGCGGCGAGCGGCAGCGGATCGCGATCGCGCGCGCGCTGCTCAAGAACGCGCCGATTCTGATCCTCGACGAAGCCACCTCGTCGCTCGACTCGGAAGCCGAACGCCAGGTGCAGGAAGCGCTCGAGCATCTGATCGAGAACCGCACCACCCTGGTGATCGCCCATCGCCTCTCCACCGTGCGCCGCGCCGACCGGATCGCGGTGATCGTTCACGGCCGAATCGTCGAGGAAGGCAGCCACGACGAGTTGCTCGCGCTGGGTCATGAGTATCGCAAGCTCCACGACCTGCAGTTGATGGCGCCCGCCGAGCTCGCCGGCAACCCGGAGTTGCTGAGTTAGCCGCGCGCCCGTCCGGCGCGAAAATCCCGAGTGCTCAGCTCTCTCTACAACGCGATCTGGTGTCCCGCGCTGCCGATCGCGCTTTATTTCTCGGGCGGTATCGAAGGCGACAATCGCCGCGAACGCCTGGGCCGAATCGACGCTCAGATCGGAAGCGCGGAAACCGGTGCGCGAATCTGGCTGCATGCGGCGTCGGTGGGAGAAATCGAAGGCGCGCGGCCGGTCGCGATGGCGCTGATGCGCGAGCCGGCGAACACTTTGGTGGCCGTCACCAGCATGACCGAGGCCGGACGCGACGCGGCGCGGATGCGTATTCCGGGAGCGCGATGCTATGCGCTCGCGCCGCTCGATTCGCCCTGCGTGGTCAGGCGATTTCTCGAGGCCACGCGGCCGGCGATCGTGCTGATCGCTGAAACCGAGCTATGGCCGAACTATTTCGTGCAAGCGCATCGCTTCGGCGCCAAGGTCGCGATTCTGAACGGCCGTATCTCGGCGCGATCTTTGAGCCGCTATCAGTGGGTGCAGCCGCTCTTCGCGCAAGCGCTGAGCGTGGTTGACCTGATCCTCGCCCAGACCGAAGATGACGCGGCACGCTACCGCCAGCTCGGCGCGCCGGGCGATCTAATCGTGGTCGCGGGCAATACGAAGTACGACCTCGAAAGCTACCGGATCGAGGATGCGCCATTGCGCCCCGAGCTCGAAGCCTTCGCCCCGGCAAGGCGGCTGCTGGTCGCGGGCTCGACCGCGCCCGGCGAAGAACAGCTCGTGATCGAGGCTTACTTGCACCTGCTCCAAAACTTCCCGGATTTGGGCCTGGTGCTGGCGCCGCGCCATCTGAACCGCGTGCCGGCGGTCGAAGCCGCGCTCCAGGCCGCCGGACTGCGTTACGTCAACGCGACCGCGCTGCGAATCGGCGAGCCAGCGGCGCCGGCCGTGCTGATTCTCGACACGATGGGCGATCTGCGGGCGCTCTACTCGCGCGCGGCGATTGCGTTTGTCGGCGGCAGTATCGCGCCGGGCCGCGGCGGCCAGAGCGTCGCGGAACCGGCGGCGGCGGGGGTGCCGGTGATGGTTGGTCCGTTCCACGAATCGCATCAGCAGTTGGCCTCGGCGCTGGTCGCCGCCGGCGGCGCCTGGATCGTCAATGACGCCGAGCGGATTGCCGAGGCCTGCGCGCCGCTGTTGGCCGATGAATCAAAGCGGCGGGCCGCCGGAAATGTCGCGCGCGCCACGCTCGAGGGGATGGCCGGCAGCGTCGCGCTCAGCTTGATGCGTCTCCGGGCGCTGGCTAGCCTTTCCTGAACGATGCTCGGTCGCTCGCTGGTGCGAAAACGTCCCTTCCTCGAAAGACTCTGGCGCGAAGAACTGCGATGGTACGAGCTGCCCTTGTGGCTGCCGACCGTGCCGGCCGCGGCGCTTTACGCCTGCGCTCTCGCGATGCGCAGTGGCGCATGGCGGCTGATGCGCAAGCGCCCCGCCCTTCCCACAATCAGCATCGGCAATCTCATCGTCGGCGGAAGCGGCAAAACGCCGTTCACGCTCTTCCTGGCGCAGAAGCTCGCGGAGCGCGGCGTGTCGGTTGGAATCGTGAGCCGCGGCTACCATGGCCGGCTGGCGAGCGGACGCGCCGCACTGGTCTCCGACGGCGCCGGGGTCCTGCTCACTCCCGAGCAGGCGGGTGACGAGCCGGTGATGATGGCGCGCCAGTTCGACGGCCCGATCGCGGTCGCCCGCCGCAGGACCCATGGCATCGAGTTGCTCCAGCGCTCCGCGCAGGTCGACGCGGTCGTGCTCGACGACGCCTTTCAGCATATCCGCCTCAAGCGCGACTTCGACCTCCTGCTCGTCAACACGGAGCGCGGACTCGGCAACGGATGGCTGCTGCCCGCCGGACCGATGCGCGAGCGGATTAGCGCCGCGCGCAGGGCCGACGCGATTGTCCTGATCGGGCGAGATCGCGCGGCCGATTCGCTGACGCCCGCGCAGCGTGCCAAATTGGATCGGTTGAAGCGGCCGGATCTGTTTCACGCCACGATTCGCCCACGATGCCTCGTGCATGCCGAAATGGGACGCTGGCGTGAGACTCCGCTCGCGATCGTGGGACGGCGCGTGCTCGCGGTGAGCGGCCTGGCCGAAGCCGGCGGCTTTTATGAGATGCTTCGCGAGCACGACGCGGAACTGGTCGGCGTGCTCGAATATCCGGACCATCACAAGTACACCGCCGCCGACTGGCAGGCGATCTCGGACGCCGCGCGCGACGCCGAGATGGTGATCACGACCGAAAAGGACCTCGTCAAGCTCGAGCGGTTTCCGTTTCCGCGCGATTCGCTGTACGCTTTGCGGCTCGAAGTCGCGATGGACGAAAAAGCGGCCGCCCAACTGCTCGACATGATCGTCGCTGCAATAATGTTCGGCGGCGGGTACACGCCGCGGCGGGTCGTTCCCGCGTGACCGCGCTCAAGGAGGAAATTCGCCCAATGGCAGTCAGTCAAGATCTGCTCGATATCCTGGCCTGCCCCAAATGCAAGGGAAACCTGCGGCTGACCGACAAGCAGGACGGACTTATCTGCGATGCCTGCAAGCTGCTGTATCAGATCAAGGACGACATCCCGATTATGCTGATCGACGAAGCCCAAGTGCTTAAGTGAGGGTGACGTGGCCGCGCCTCGCCCTACCCGGCCCGCCTCGCCAAGTCCCGCGGTAACCGCGCGAGCCGCATCAGGGCTCGATCCTGACCTGACCGCATTCCGGTTCGGCCGGCGGATGCTCTATCTTCGCAAGGCGCTGGCGCCGCTCTCGGCCGCGATCGTAGCTGCGCTCGGAGAGCTGGCCGCTTCGCGTTCCGCAGGCGAAGGCAACCGCCAGAGCGCCTATCGGATCGCGATACCGGGGGCGCCCGAGATGGTCGCGCGGGCCTCGCGCCGGGGCGGACTGATGCGGATGCTGCTGACCGATCTGTATATCGGCGTCAACCCGCGGCAGCTTCGCGAACTCAACCTGACGCTGCAAGCGCGCCAGCGCGGTATCCCGGTCGCCGACCCGATGGGCGCGATGGTCGAGTGGGTCGCGCCATTCCTGTATCGCGGGTTCTTTGTGACTCGCGCGATCGCCGGGATGACGCTGTGGGAGTTTCTGCGCACCGACGACGATCCGCGCGTGCGCGACCATGTGCTCGAGCAGGCCCGCCTCGCGATCCGGACCATGCAGGCGCGGGGACTGTTTCACGCCGACCTCAACCTGCACAATCTGTTCGTAACCAAGATCGGCGAGAGTTTCGCGGTGATAGTTCTCGACCTCGACAAGGCGCAACTGTTCAATCCACCGCTGCCGCCGGCACTCTGCCGCAGGAACTCGAATCGCCTGCTACGTTCCGCCCGCAAGCTCGACCCCGCCGGCCGCTACCTCGACGCACGCGCCCTCTCGATCCTGGGCTGAAGCCCGCCGCCGCACTTTTCGGATCGCAGAGGCCGGGCGGTGGATGCTGAAAAAACTCGTGCCACGACGAGCAAACCCGTGCTACAATTTGTTATGGGGGCCGGAGGTGGGAGGTATGATGTCTTCGGAAGCTGCGTCGTTTCGCCGGCGTTCGCGACTTGGGGCATTGGCCGCAGGCTGCGCAAGCGTCGCCCTGATTACGATGCTCGCGATCGCGGGCACGCCGGCCAGCGTCGGCGATACCACCGCCGACGTGGTTTTGGGGCAGGTCGATTTCGCGCACAACATGCTGAATCTGGGCGGCCTGGGCGCGCTGCAAAATCCCCAGGCAGTGGCGATCGATTCTCAGGGCCATCTCTATATCGCCGACACCGCGAACAATCGCGTACTCGGATGGAAAAGCGTGGCCGGGCTCGCCAACGGCGCTTCCGGCAATATCGTAATCGGGCAACCCGACAACTTCTCGAATTCGTGCAGCGGTCTCTGTGCGCCGGACTCCGTCGCAGTTGATTCGGCGGGTAATCTCTACGTCGCGACGGGCGTACAAGTATTCGAGTATAACTCACCCTTCAACAGCGGCTCGACCGCAGGCCAGCAGGCCAACGTCACGTTTGGCCAGCCCTCTCCGCCATTTCTCAATATCGCCGCCCTGACGGTCGATCAGTCGGGCAATCTCTATGTCGCCGACAGCGGCAACAACCGGGTGCTCGAATACAACACGCCGCTCTCGAAGACTGCTGTGGCTGGGTCGGGCGACACCATACCCGACCTGGTGTTCGGGCAGGACGGCAGCTTCAGCTCGACCGGATGCAACGACGGAACCAACCTCGGCGACGCCAACGGCGTGGGCGCCGACAGTCTTTGCGCTCCGACTGGTATCGCGGTCGACTCGGCGGGGAACGTCTATATCGCCGACACCAGCAACAATCGCGTGCTCGAATACGACACCCCGCTCGCCATCACGGCCGTGACCGGATCGGGCGATACCAACGCCGACGCGGTGTTCGGCCAGGCGGGTGCCTTTGCCACCGGATGCGGCGCCACCAATGCAGGTTTGTGCGGGCCGCAGGGACTCGTGCTCGACTCGGGGAACAATCTCTACGTTGCGGACACCGGCAATAATCGCGTGCTGGAATACAACACGCCGCTGACCAATAACATCGTGCCGGGCTCGGGTGATTCTATCGCCGATAATGTCTTCGGCCAGAAAGGCAGTTTCTCCGCCACTGCCTGCAGCGACGGCGTGGGCGGCAATCCCGCGCCGAGCTCCACCGGCCTTTGCGGACCGCTCAATGTCGCGACCGATCCCGCCGGCGACCTGTTTGTCGCCGACGCTCCCAATAACCGGGTGGTGGAATTCAATACCCCTCTCATCTCGACCGGCGTGCCAGGCTCGGGCGACACGACCGCCGACTTCGCCCTCGGGCAGGTAGATCTCGCTCACAATATCGTCAACTTCGGCGGTTCCCAGGCGATGGCGCTGACTACCGCGTACGGGACTCTTTTCGCAGGAGCGGCGGTTGATGCAAGCGGCCATCTCTATCTGGCCGATGTGCTGAACAACCGCATCCTGGGATGGAAGAACGTGGCGGCTGTGACCAATACAGTCGCGGCCGATCTCGTGATCGGACAACCCGACGCCTTCACGTCGAATTGCGCTGCCACGCAGACCGGCCTTTGCTTCTGCAGCGCGGGGCTCAACGGTCTCTGTTCCGGGACAGGCAAGAGCTCCCAGGATGTCGGCGGCGGTGTAGCCGTCGATTCCGCCGGCAATCTCTACGTCGCCGACACTGGCAACAACCGCGTGCTGGAATTCAACGCGCCCTTCAGCAGCGGTACGCTCGCGGGTCAGGCGGCCAACCTGGTATTCGGCCAGGGCAGCAGCTTCACGGCCAGCGCCTGCACCAGCTCCACGGTTGCGAAGGCGCCCAAGACCAGCGTCAACGGCCTTTGCGCGCCGACCGGCGTGGCGCTCGATCCCACCGGGAATCTGTACGTCGCGGATTCGATCAACAACCGCGTGCTGGAGTACAACACGCCGCTCACCAAGACCAGCGTGTCGGGGTCGGGCGATGTCAAGCCCGACGCGGTCTTCGGCCAGCACGGCAGCTTCAGTCTTGATTCATGCAACGACGGCGTTGCTGCGGGCGACTCGCACGGACTGGGTCCCGACAGCCTCTGCGGCCCTCAGGGGCTCGCGGCCGACTCGGCGGCCAATCTCTATGTCGCGGACGACATCAACAACCGCGTGCTGGAGTACACGACTCCGCTCTTGAATCCAGCTTCGCCCAATACTACGGCCGATATTGCGTTCGGCCAGGGCGGAAGCCTCGACGGCGATACGTGCAGCATCAGCGCCGCCGGACTTTGCAAGCCCGAGGGCGTGGTGCTCGATTCGGCCGGCAATCTCTATATCGCTGACACGGGCAACAATCGCGTGCTGGAATACAACACGCCGCTAGCCAAAACCATGGTCGCCGGCTCTGGCGACGCTACGGCTGACGGCGTGTTCGGCCAAGCCGGCAGCTTCACGACCAAGGGCTGCAGCGACGGCGTGGGCGGCGACCCTGCGCCGAGCGCCGACGGGCTTTGCGATCCGACCGGCGTCGCAGCCGATTCGGCCGGCGACCTGCTGGTCGCGGATCTGCCCAACAATCGTCTGTTGAAATTCAACCAGCCGCTGGCTGTTCCAACCGCAAGTCCGACACCGTCACCGACACCAACGCCGGGACCGTCGTCAACGGCAACCCCGACTCCTACCCCGAGCGCCACGCCGGCTCCGACTGCGGCGCCCAGCGGCAGACTCTCGCTCTCGACCCGAGTCCTCAACTTCGGAGTGATCGGAACCGATACGAACAAAACGCTCGCTTTCAAAGTTGCGAACGTCGGCAAGGGCACTCTGAGCGGCAGCATCGACGCGAGCTCCCTTCCCCTGGCCTTCAGCCTGACCGGCGGCGGTTCTTTCAGCCTGCCCACCAACCATGGACAGCGCGTCGAGGTGAAGCTCGCGCCAACCGCGCCAGGTTCCTTCGCCACGGAAATTAAAGTGACGAGCAGCGATCCAAAAAATACCCTCGTCGACGTGCTGATCGAGGGCACAGCCAACCCGGGAAGGATCAAGGCACCGCAAATCTTAGCCTTCGGTCAGGTCAAAATCGGGGCAACGTCGACCAAGACTTTCAAGGTGACCAATCTCGGACCGGGTGTGTTACACGGTCAGGCCGGCACTCTCGCCGCACCGTTCCAGGTGACGGCGGGTGAATCGAGCTTCACGCTGCCGGGGGGACATGCGGCCTCGATCAGCGTCGAGTTCGCCCCGACGTCGACTGCACTGGAAAACGCGACGCTCACGATCACCAGCGACGACCCGGTGCATCCTTCGATCGGGATCCTGATGAACGGCAGCGGAAAGTAGGCGTCCGCAACGCGCGGCTGATTCATATTGAAGGGGAGGCAGGCTGATGGCGATCGCGCCTCAACCGATCTTGTCGATACGGGGCTTACGCGCCCTTGCGGCAGCGGCGATCCTCATCGTCGCGGCGATGTCGCAACAGGTCCTGGCCGGCGAGCCGGCCGTAGTTCTGATGGGCAACCATCCGGTTGCTGATTTCACTAACTTTGGACCGGCGGACAAGGACCGGCGCCTCGACCTCGAGATCATCTTTGCGCTGCGCAACAAGTCCGCGCTGGACGAGTTGCTCGCCGCGCAGCAGGACCCCAATTCACCGGATTATCACCATTGGCTTACGCCGAACGAGTTCAGCGCGAAGTTCGGTCCGAACTTGAGCGATGTCCGGGCAGTCGCCGAATGGCTCGAAGCGCAGCGCTTCACCGCCATCTCGGCCGACAGCCAGGACCGCTCGATAAGATTCAATTCCACGGTGTCGGATGCAGAGCGCGCATTCGGCGTCGCGATCGTCGCGTCGGCCAACGGCCTGATCTACGGCAACACTTCGGATCCGATGATTCCGGCGCGCTTCGCCGGCGTGATCGCGCGTATCGAGGGGTTGGACAACATGCGTATCGTGGTGCCGCTGAGTCCGGCTTCGCGGCCCGGGGTGGTGGCAGCGCCTTCGCCTTGATCGTCTATCGGATAGCAACGCGAAGAGGAGATCAGGAATGGCGATGGGCGATCGCTTCGATCTCGACCCGTGCGCCTAGCGGCAACGCCGCGACTTGCACGGTGGATCGCGCCGGGTACGGCGAAACCATCTCGGCGCCGTAGATCCGGTTGACCACCGCATAGTCGTTCATGTCGGCGAGAAAGATCGTGGTCTTGACCACGTCCTCGACCACCAGGCCGGCGGCGTGGAGGACCTCTCTCAGATTTTGCAAGGCGCGATGCGCCTGCGCTTCCACGCCTCCCTCGACCAGTTTGCCTGAAGTGGGGTCAAGGCCAATCTGACCCGAGCAGAAAACCCAATCGCCGAACTCGATCGCCTGCGAGTAGGGCCCCGCTATCGCCGGCGCCGCCTGGGTATGAATGCTTTTCTTCATCGTGCGGTCTACCTATCCGATTGGGATTGCTGATTGGAATTTCTCAAGTGCGATTGCCGTTCTGCTCGCTCATCCGCGAGACGCGCATCACGCCGTCGATCGCCGCTATCGAGTGCATCAGGCTGTTGAGCTGGCCGGCGTTGAGAACGTCCATTTCGAAAATCGAGAGCGCGCGTCCGTCCACGCTTTTTACCTCGGCGTGCCTGATGTTCACGCCGGCCGCCGCGATCGCTTTGGACATCGCGGCCAGCAGCCCGGGCCGGTCGACGCACAGCACTTCGAGCCTGATCGGCCGCGGGCTCTGCTCGCCTTCCTTCCATACCACCGGCACGCGGCGCTGCGGATCGGCCTCCAGCGCGCGCGAGCATCCCGCGGTATGCACGGTCACGCCGCGGCCGCGCGTGATAAATCCCGTGATCGGCTCGCCCGGCAGCGGATTGCAGCATCGCGCGAACCGCACCATCATGTCTCCGATTCCCGAGATCACCACCCCGCCGCCGAGCGCCTTGCGCACCTCGCGCGCACGCTCCTTGTCTACGCCGTCGGCCTGCGGCTGCTGCGGGGTCTTGCCGGCCCGATACAGCTTGAGCTCATCGGGAGTGAGGACCTTGCTGAGCACCTGCGCGGCAGTGACGATTCCGTAGCCGACCGCCGCGATCAGGCTTTCGGCGTCCTTGTGCGAGAGCTCCTTGAGCACCGCGTCGAGCCGCCCCTCGCGCCTGAGCTGGCCGACCGTCAGCCCCAGCGGCTGGAGCTCGTGCTCGAGGATCGAATTGCCCATCTGGACCGATCTTTCGGCCTGCAGCGTGCGAAGCCACTGGCGGATACGGCTTTTGGCCCGCGCCGTAACGACATGATTCAGCCAGTCTTTGCCCGGGTTCTGGCGTTCGGCCGTGATCGCTTCGACCGCATCGCCCGATTTGAGCTTGTAGCGCAGCGGCACCATCCGGCCGTTCACGCGCGCGCCCGCCAGATGCTGCCCGACCATCGAATGAATCCGGTAGGCGAAATCGATCACGGTCGCGCCGGGCGGGAAATCAAGCACCTCGCCCTTGGGCGTGAAGACGAAAACCTCGGCGGGAAAGAGATCGTCCTTGACGGTCGAGAGGAACTCCTGCGGGTCTTTCAGATTCTGCTGCCATTCGATCAGGCGCCGCAGCCATGCGAACCGCTCGGTATCGCGCAGGCCCTGCCCGTGACCTTCCTTGTAGGTCCAGTGCGCCGCGATTCCCTCTTCGGCCACGCGATGCATCTCGCGCGTGCGGATCTGCACTTCCATCCGCTGCCCGCGCGGTCCGATCACCGTGGTGTGCAGCGACTGGTACATGTTGACCTTGGGCAGCGCGATATAGTCCTTGAATCGCCCCGGCACCGGCTTCCAGTTGGCGTGCACGACGCCCAGCGCCTCGTAACATTCGCGCAAGGTCCCGACGATGATCCTGAAGGCGACCAGGTCGTAGATCTCGTCGAAGGTCAGCCCTTCGTCGCGCATCTTGGTGTGGATGGAATAGAAGTGCTTGTGGCGGCCGGTGACTTCGGCGTGCACGCCGGCGCTCTCCAGCCGCCGCCCCAGGATCTCGGTCACGGTCGCGACGTAGCCCTCGCGCTCCTCGCTGGTCTTGGCGACGAAGTCTGCGATGGTCTGATAGTTCTGCGGGTTGACGTAGCGGAACGCGTAGTCCTCGAGCTCCGACTTGAGCCAGTAGATGCCGAGGCGATGTGCGATCGGCGCATAGATTTCGAGCGTCTCCCGCGAGATCTCGAGCTGCCAATCGGGCTTCAGATGGTCCAGCGTGCGCATGTTGTGCAGCCGGTCGGCGAGCTTGACCAGCACGACCCGGATGTCGCGCGCCATCGCGATGATCATCTTGCGGAAGTTCTCGGCCTGCTTCTCCTCGCGGCTCTGGAACGAGATCTTCGAGACTTTGGTTACCCCATCCACCAACTGCGCGATCTCCGCGCCGAACTGGGCCTGCACCTCGCCCAGCGATGCGGGCGTATCCTCGACGACGTCATGCAGCAGCGCCGTGACGATCGAGGGAACGTCGAGCTTGAGCCGCGTCGCGATCAGCGCCACGTTCAGCGGATGAATCACGTAGGGCTCGCCCGACTTGCGCTTCTGCTGCGCGTGCATCCGGGCGGAATACTCGTAGGCGCGCCGGATCAGCGCGTCGTCGGCCTGCGGATTGTACGAATGGACCTGGTCGAGCAGCTCCTGGAGCTGATCGGAATAGTCAACGGTGGTGGCTTGCGCTAGTTCTGCCACGGCGCGAACCCCTCGCGCAGCCGGGCCACCTTCAGGCGCTCGGCCCCCACCACCGCGGCCAGCCGCGAGATCGATTCTCCGATGTCGGCGTTGACGATCAGGTAGTCGTATTCAGGATAGGCGCGGGCTTCTTCGCGCGCGCGGCGCAGGCGATGCGCGATCGCGGGCTCGGCCTCCGTGCCGCGCCCGCGCAGCCGCTCCTCGAGTTCGCGGAAACCCGGCGGCAACACGAAGATCGTGACCGAATCGTTGGGGTAGGCCGCGCGCAGTTGGCTGGCGCCCTGGATGTCGATATCCAGCAGGATATCTTCACCACCGGCCACCGCGTGTTCGAGCGGCTGGCGCGGCGTGCCGTAGCGCGAGTCGAATACCAGCGCCCATTCGGCCATCTCGCCGGCCTCGAGCAGGCGGTCAAATTCGTGGTCGTTCACGAAGCGATAATCGACGCCGTCAACTTCGCCCTCGCGCGGGGTGCGGGTAGTGACAGAAACTGACGCCGTAAGGCCTCCAATCTCCTTGAGCGCGCGGCGTGAGATCGTGGTCTTGCCCGCTCCCGACGGGGCGGAAAGTATGAATATTATACCGCGCCGCAAAGGCGAAAAGCACCCCATTTTGTAATCTATTCAGGCAAGCTTTGATTTTGCAAATGCCCGCGCCTCTACCTTAGCCCTCGCCCTACTCGACGTTTTGCACCTGCTCGCGCATCTTTTCGAGCCTGCCCTTCACTTCGACCGTCAGCCGGGAGAGCTCGGCATTCTGGGCCTTCGCCCCGATCGTGTTCACCTCCCGGTTGACCTCCTGAAGCAGGAACTCGATCTCCTTGCCCACCGCGCCGTCCTTGCCGAGCAGCCCGCGCAGCGCCTCGGTATGCGCGCGCAGCCGCGCCAGCTCCTCGCTGATATCGGCGCGCGACGCGGCGCCGGCCGCTTCCTCGTGGAGGCGCTTCTCGTTGACCGGCAACTCCTGCAGCAGGTGCCGCAGCCGCTCTTCGAAGTTGGCGATAATCTCGGCGCGCGACTTCTCGGCCAGGGCTGCGATCTTCGGAATTAGCTGCTCGATGCGCTTGAGATGGCCGGCCAGATCGTGCTGGAGAATCCGCCCCTCTCGCGCGCGTTCGGCCTCGACCGCATCGAGCGCCCGCTTGAGCGCCTTGAGCCCCAGCTCCACGCCGGCGCTCGGGTCGGCCTGCTCCTCGATCGACTGGAAGATTTCCGGCCGCGACAGAACCGCCTCGACGCCCAGATTGCCCGACAGCCGCAGGCGCTTGGCGAGGCGGCGCAGTTCGGCGACGTAATCTTCCGCCAGCCGATTGTCGACGTGCAGCCGGTTTCGCGACGGTCTCAGTCCCAGATGCCGGATCGCGACCTCGACCCGGCCCCGCCCGATCACGCTTTGCACCAGCTTGCGGATTTCGGCCTCGTGCTCGCCCCATCCGCGCGGCAGCGCGAGTTTGATTTCGATGAACCGCTGGTTGAGCGCGCGTACTTCTGCCTCGATCTGGAGGTGCCGGCTTTTGACGGTGGCCCTCCCGAACCCGGTCATGCTGCGCATCGCGTTCAGATCCTCGCCTTGCCCGCGGTCTTTCGGTCGAGACATTCGCGATAGAGCGCGAGCGTCGCACGGGCCATCGCGGACATGCTGAATTTCTCCATCATTTTCTTGCGCGCTGCTGCGCGTAGAGTCTCCCGTGTCTGAGGCTCGGCGGCAAGCCGGGCCAGCCCGGCGGCGAGCTCCACGGCGTTGCCCGGCGCGACCAAGAGCCCGGTTCGGCCGTCTTCGACCACGTCGGCAATTCCACCGGTGCGGCTGGCCACGGCGGGAAGTCCGCACGCCATCGCCTCCAGCAACGCCACGCCCAGCCCCTCGCGGGCCGACGGAAAGGCGAAAATGTCGAGCGCCCACAGCAGCGCGCGCGGATCGGCGATCGCGCCCAGCAGGCGCACCCGATCCTCGAGCTTGCGGCCGCGCACATCCGCCGCGAGCTCTGCGCCACACGATCCGTCGCCCGCGATGAAACATCGCAGCCGCGGCCGAGACGCCTCTCCGGCGGCGATTGCGATCGCCTCGACCAGGTATCGATGGCCTTTGCGCGCTTCGAGCGCACCAATCGTGCCGATGGCAATTTCGCGATCCTCCAGGCCGAGCGAAGCCCTCGCGGCGGCGCGCTCGGAGGGCGACGGCGGGCGAAAGCGTTCGGTGTCAACGCCGCTCGGAATGATCGCGATCCGATCGCGCGCAACCCGGGCGGCGGCCAATGAGTCCGCCACGCCGGCGGAAATCGCGGCGACCGCATCGACCGCCAGATTGTAGAAATAAGGAGCAAAAAGCCGGTTCGGCCGGTAATCCATCCGGCGCGTGACGATCAGCGCGCCCGCCGCTCCGCGCGCAAACGGCGCCAGCGAATGCGCCCGCGAGGTATGAAAGTGCACCACGTCGTAGCGCGCGCCGCGCAGCAAGCGGCGAAGACGGATTCCTGCCGCAACGTCGACCGCGTTGCGAATCGGCAGCGGATAGCACTGTACCCCGGCCTCGGCCGCCCGCCGCCATAGCGCTCCGCGCGGGTCGCAGAACAGCTCCGCGCGATGGCCATCGCGGATGAGCTCCAGCGTAAGTCCGAGCACCTGGCTTTCGCCGCCGGCGAAGCCGAGCTCGGGATCGACGCCCGCGATTCGGAGCGACGCGGCGCCGGCCGTGTCGGGCTCCGGCGATGAGGACAAAGAGGCCGCGGCAGCGCCGCCGGTCGGCGTCGCGGGCATCAGTCGAAGAACCTGTAGTAGATGATAGCGGCGAGCGCCGTGACCGCGTCGCGCCATCCGATCTTCTTGCCTTCCTCGTAGCTGCGGCCGGAATACGAGATCGGCACCTCGTAGATTCGCCATCCGGCCCGCGCGGCCTTGATCGTGATCTCAGGCTCGAACGTGAAGCGGTTGGCGCTCAGCGTCAAAGCGGCGAGCTTCTCGCGCCGGAACGCCTTCATGCCGGTCTCCATGTCGTTCAGATTGAGGTTGCTCACCACGTTGGTGATCAGCGTCAGCAGCCGGTTGGCGACGTAGTGCCAGAACAGCAGCACGCGATGGGGCCCGGCGAGAAATCGCGAGCCGTAAACCATGTCGGCGCGGTCGTCGATCAGCGGCGCGAGCACGCCGCGATAGTCCTCGGGCGAGTACTCGAGATCGGCGTCCTGCACCACCACAAACTGGTTCTGTGCGGCGGCGAAACCGAGCCTGAGCGCGGCGCCCTTGCCCTTGTTCTCCGCGTGATAAAAACGGCGGACTTGCGGATGCTCGAGCTTCTTCAGGTACTCGCGCGTCCCGTCGGTCGAGGCGTCGTCCACCACGATCACTTCGGTATCGAAGCCGCACCTGAGCGTCCGCTCGATTATGAGCCCGATGGTGTTGATCTCGTTGTAGACCGGGATCACAACCGAGATCTTTGCCGCTGCCGTCTCCGCCATGACGCTCACTCCTCAATCCGCCGGATTGTGCCGCCGGATCGGCGCGCCCGAACCTGCCAGCTTCGCAATCGGCGCTCCCGGGTTCGCCACCGCGCGCGCCGGCGATCCGGCGCTCTTGATCCGCGAATCCCGTGCGATCCTCAGCTTAAGCATCTTGAACCCACGATGCATCACGCGGTCGCGTCGTTGCAACTCAAGGCCCGCCGACCACGCGTGAAAGACTCGCATGCGATCGGCCGCGGTCAGGCGCGGCAAATCGAAGCGCAGAAGCTGCACGAGGTTTCGCAGTTGGCGCCGGCGGCGGCCGGGCGCGAAAGCCCGCCGGGTGCGGTCGTGATCTATGAAGGTAAAACGGATTGGCGTGGAATCAGTCACAAAGACATTATGGGGAGTCAGATCGCCGTGGATGAAGCCGGCTCGATGGAGCGCCGCGACCTCCGCACCGAGCGCGCGCAAGACTTCGCGCTTTTGCAAAACCCTGCCCTTCTGTCCGGCCGGCGATCGGGGCGGCTCGGCCAGGAAGGCGGCGAGCGACACTCCCTCGGCCCGTTCCGCCACCAGCATCGTACGCCCGGTCGCAGGTTCCTCGCCGCACAGAAGGATCCGCGGAGCGTTGATGCCGCTGGCCGCGAGTAACGCGGCGGCGCGGGCCGCGCGTGAAGCGCGCGATCCGCCCAACAAGCGCTTCAGCCGATCGGAACTGCGCGGCGGATCGTAGACCTTGACGAACGCGTCAAATGCCTCCGGCGAGGCGCCGCCGAGCCTGATCTGGTAAGTCGCGGCATAGCGCGAGCGGCGGTTAGGCGCTCCGTTCTCGCCGGCGGCGGACGCGACCGACAATCCGATCAATTTGTCGCGTATCACGTCTGAAAGAATAGAGGCGTCGGCCGAGAGCTCGAGCCGCCAGCCGGCTCGATCTGTGACGGTCCCATCTGTAACTTCACTCCGCGCCGCCATCAGTGCGCATCCTCGCGGCTGTCGCGTGGCGGCGCGGCGCTATCTTCTCCTGCGTGCTCCGATTGCGATGCTGTCGCCGGCGGCGCGGTCAATGCCAATGCCCGGCGCACGGCCGCGGCTACATCTTCGGGACGGATTCGCCTCATGCATTCGCGCCCGATCGGACATTCGCGCAGATAGCACGGATGGCAGGGGATCTCGCCGCGGATCGCGAAGTCCGCAAACCCCCACGGGGCCGAGCGCTCGGGAGCAGTCGCGCCCCAAATCGACACGACCGGGCATCCGACCGCCGCCGCGATATGCATCGGGCCGCAATCGGGCGCGAACGCAGCCGCGCATTCCGGAAAGATGCCGATCAGGTCGCGCAGCGTCGTGCGGCCCGCCAGGTTGAGGACCGGCTTGCCCTCCAGATGGCGCACGACTTGCGCAGCTAATCGAGCCTCCTCGGGGCCGCCGATCAGGACTGGAAACAGCGCCGGGCCGCCGTCGACCGAAACGTTCAGGGCTCGAATCGTCGCGGCTATCAGCTCGGGAAAGTAGATCCGGCTCGGCCATGACGAGCCCAGAACAACCGCGAGCCTCGGCGCGGGCGCCTCGGCGAGCATCGACTTCGCACGGGCCAGCTCGCTGTCGGAAATTTTGAGCCCGAATTCGATCGGCGCCGGAGCGATTCCGAGCGCGTCGCCAAACGCCTGGTACTGCAGCAGCTTGAGCCGCATCGCGGGTTGCGCGGCAATCCGGCGGGTCGAGAAGAGCTGGTTGAATTCCTTGGCGTTGGCGGATGCGAAGCCGATTCGATCCGGCGCTCCCGAAGCGAGCGCAGTGATGCCGCTCTTCAGAAGGCGCTGGAGATCGAGCACCAGATCGAAACGGCCGGCGCGAACTTTCATCAGAAACGGTATGAATCCCCACGGCGCGCGGCCGCGATCGTGAACGATAATTTCGTCAAGCCATGGATGCGCCCTCACGATCGGTTCGGACTTGGGCTCGACCGCCCACGCTATATGCGCGTCAGGGTAAGCGCAGCGAATCCGGCCGAGCAGCGGCAAGGCCCGCACGACGTCGCCGATCGCGCCGAGCAGTACGATCAAAATCCGGCGCGGCGGACCCGCACTAGAATCGGCGGCGGAAGACGCGGCAGAGGCCATTTAACGATGATATCGGCGCGCCCGCCTGCGGCAAAGTCCCACCCGGCGGGGACAGTGAGCCTGCCCTTGAGCGCATCGCGCCAAGGTTCCAGATGTTGGTCAGTAGCAGAGGCTCTCGCATATATCCGGTCATTTCGCGCCGAGTTGCTTGTCGCCCTTGAAAATGGACGCTCACGATCATATATATTCTCCAATTGGAGAAGATATAAGGGAGTCCGCAATGACGACGCAAGAACAGCCGCTTTTCACCGCAGCCGAGGCGGCGGTGCTGACTCGCCTTCCCATTAAGGTGGTCAATAACGCAATCGACAAAAAGACTATCGCGGCTCGTGTCAGACGCAGGCGCGGGGCCAAATCGCTTCGGCTGGTCGACGAGCCCGCGCTCGTTTATTTGTCGCTCGAGCGCGAGCTTGTCGGTGACACGACACCTTCGTTCCGCCAAAAGCTTTTCAAAGCGATTAGCGCTGCCTTGGCCCAAGGCGTTCAGAGCGTTGCGGTGGGAGCGCTCACTTTGGATCTCCGGCCGTCCTGGCGGGACGTAGTGCAGCGGATTAAAGACCTGCGGCGGGCCGAAGGACTGGCCAGCGCAGACCCGGAGGTTCTTGGAGGCGTTCCCGTCTTTCGCGGCACACGCATCCCGATTCACATGATCGCGGAGCTTCTGAGCCAAGGCGAGACGCCGGGAACAGTGCGCCGCGGCTATCCACGGCTCACCGATGAAATGATTCGCCTCGCGCCGCTCTATGCCGACGCCCATCCGCTGCGCGGCCGGCCGCGCAAAAGACCGTGGTCGGGCTGCGTCAGCGGTCGCACTCGCCGCCGATCATGTTGATCATGCCGAAGGTGGTGATGATGTCCGGGATCATCCCGCCGATGAGCATCTTGTTGAGCGCGCTCATCGCCAGAAAACATGGCGGCCGCACTCGCACCCGATAGGGCCGCCCGCTGCCGTCGCTGATCACGTAGAAGCCCAACTCGCCGTTGGCGCCCTCGACTGGCTGGTACACTTCGCCGGCGGGCACCTTGATGCCTTCCGTGATCAGCTTGAAGTGATTCATCAGGCCTTCGATCGAGTTGTAGACCCGCTCCTTGGGCGGCAGCACTACGTGCGGGTCCGCGATCTCCACCGGACCCTCGGGAAGCTGCGCCATCGCCTGCTCGATGATGCGTTTGGACTGCCGCATCTCGCGGAAGCGGACGTTGAAGCGATCGTAGTTGTCGCCGTGCTCGCCGAGCGGCACTTCGAAGTCGACGCGATCGTACACCAGGTACGGGCTCGCCTTGCGCACGTCATAGTTCACTCCGGCCGCGCGGATCAGCGGCCCGGTCACGCCGTAGGACTTGAGCTCGGCGGCGTCCATCACGCCCACCCCCGACATCCGATCGATGAACACCCGGTTGCGCGAGAGCAGCTTGTCGCAGTCCATCAGGATGGAGTCGAGATATTTCAACGCCGGACCGAGCCGGTCGGCGAAGTCCACCGGCA
>Ga0181521_10002377_pt1 | contig 22862 bp, 22 predicted proteins | sample PEATcosm2014_Bin_32_FD_119764 | JGI IMG/M metagenome (GOLD analysis project Ga0181521, IMG submission 119764) | Peatland microbial communities from MTU Mesocosm Facility, Houghton, MI, USA - PEATcosm2014_Bin02_60_metaG | ecosystem: Environmental > Terrestrial > Soil > Wetlands > Peat | place...
CATAACGCCGTAGCGCCAAACCGGCTCACTTCAAGTCGCTCTATCGAAAACGCTCCGGCACCGCAGAGACGCGTCTTCCCGAACTCATCCTGCCGGAGCGTTTCCGATACAGCCCTAGGACTTCGCGTCCAGAATCGCAGCAGCGAACGCCACGGCCCGTCAAATCGAAGGTCAGCGACGTTGCAAACCTATTTCAGTTCAACACTCTGAATGCTCATCCGCCGTTCACCTGCCGCATATGCAAGACCGCCGCCGTCTGGATGAGCTGCGAGGTGGCGCATAGCTGAGTGATTGTTGCCCGGCATTAACCTTTGGCACTAATGAAGGCTTTGAAACGGGGTTTACAATTGCCAAGGAGCGCATTTATCTCTTGCGCACGAAGGAATGCTGAATCGGAAGACGGCAGTCACCGCATTATCCTTGGCGGTAATCTGCGGCGCGGCCATGCTTTGGCCGGCAGGCCAGGAAAAACCGACGCAGCGGGAATCCGCTCAGATGGCGAGTCAATACCGCGCGCGCGCCGAGCGCGGAGACGCGGATGCTCAATACCACCTCGGCTGGGCGAATTACTACGGCAGCGGTGTGCCCCAGGATTATGCGGAGGCGATCCGCTGGTTTCGGAAATCCGCCGAGCAGGGAACCGCCAAAGCTCAATACGCCCTGGGCTACTCCTACTTCTACGGCCGAGGAGTGCCCCAGGATCTCGCCGAGTCGACCCGCTGGGACCGGAAGGCCGCCGATCAGGGCTATCCCCAGGCCGAATGCCAGCTCGCATCCCTCTACTACGAGGGCCAAGCAGTACCTCAAGACCTTGCCGAATCTATTCGCTGGTACCGCAAGTGCGCCAATCACGGTGATGTAACGGGTCAGCGCAGCCTCGGCTACCTGTACGATCACGGCGAAGGCGTGCCGCGAGATTCCGTAGAGGCCGCCCGTTGGTACCGTAAGGCAGCTGAACAGGGTGATTTGGCCGCAGAAGTGTGTCTCGCCGCTGCGTATCGCAAGGGGCAGGGAGTCCCGCAGAGCTACATTCAGGCCACCCGCTGGTATCTGGCAATTGCCGCATCCACTGCGCCACGCTGCGCGCGCCGCATGGGCTGGATACCGTTCGTCGCACTCTTCGTGCTCATCGGCGTGATCTTAGTGCCGGAACGGCTCTGGGGGCGTTTCTTGTGGATGTCCTGGGCGCTGATGTCCATTGCATGTGCGGCATATGCCTTCCACCTTGTGTCCCGCGAGGTTTGCAGCGGGTGGTGGCGCGTTTTCGGTATCGGCGCCTTAGGCGTACTCTCGGCCTTGTCCGCCTCCTGTGCGGTTTACGGAGCCATCCACCCACGGAAGAGAGGAGTGGATCCGGGTCAGCATTCGGAGGCACCCAGGGAAAGCCCTGGGTAGCACGTTCGCGGTCCGGTGACGATGCTAGAGCCACTTGGCTAGTTTGCGGTTGCTGAGAGCTTCTTCGGCTCCGGTTGGTAAACGGGGTTATCGGTAACTGAACCCCCATGGTCAGAGTGCGCCTGGATCTATTGTCGCCCACTCGTAGGTTCGCTCCCTGAGGAGTGGTCGTCCTCCGATCCTATCCCCCGAACTTCCCGACCGCCAACTCCTCCACAGCCTCAAACAGCTTAATATCCGTCCGCAGCGTGGCCAACGTCCGAAACAGAAATGCCCGATCGCGCTCCGTCGCGAGCGTCCGCGCGAGAGCACCGGCGTTGGCCACATCCACGTGCCAATCGCGCACATCCAGCGGAATCGATTCCAGGTGCCCGAACTTCGCCAGCACCGCGGCGGACGATTTCGGGCCCCAGCCCGGCAAGCCGGGGTAGCCATCGGCCGAATCGCCGACGAGCGCCAGGTAATCGGGGATCGATGCGGGCGGCACACCGAATTTCTTCCCGATTGCCGCTTCGTCGAACACCGTGCGCGTGCGGCGATTCAGTTGCACAATTCGTGAGCCGCGGACGCATTGCGCCAGATCCTTATCGGGCGTACAGATGACCACCTGGTCGACGCGCGGATCGCGGGCGGCCGCGACTGCGCCGGATGCCAGCGCGTCGTCGGCTTCGAACTCCACCATCGGCCAGACCACGATGCCGGCGGCGCGGAGCGCGTCCTCGAGCGGATGGAACTGCCCAAAAAGATCGGGATCGACGCCTTCGCCCGTCTTATATCCCGGCCAGAGCTCGTTGCGGAAGGACTCGATGATGTGATCGGTGGCGACCGCGATGTGCGTGGCGCCGGCGCGAATCATTCCCTGGATCGACGCCAGCACTCCGCGGAGCGCCGCTACTTCGCGCCCTTCGGCATCGCGCGCGGAGGGAAGCGCGTAGTAGTGGCGGAAGAGTTCGTATGTTCCGTCAACCAGGTGGATGGTCAAGGGTCCGCCGGTGGCGGCTCGGCGGGGCCGTGGCCGTTGGTTACTTCGCGCTGGACATCGGACAGTACATCCCCCGCGAGGTCGGAGTGCAGTTCCGCGGCCATTCGCCGTAAAGCCACGCCGATCACGTCGCGATGATGGAGCTTGGCCCCAGGTCCTTTGGCGCTCAACTCCAGCCACAGCCGGTGCGCCAGTTCGATATCCTCCGGCCACAGGCGGGGCGGATGCGGACCCAGGTTCAAAAACACCGCGTCGTTGATGTTATCGAGAACGATTTCGAGCGAGAGCGACGGCCGCGGTTCGGGCAATTGCTCCCAGAAATAGCCAACTTCGGCGCCCTGCTCGGAAGCGGTGAGTTTGGGCGAAAGCCCCATCACGATGCGCGACGATTGCAGGCGCGCGGCTGTCTGCACCACCGCTTCGTAGGGATTCGAGCCCGGCACCACCATCAGCTCGACGTGTTTCCCCGCCTTCTCGGCCAGCGTGACCACGTGCGTGAACACGTTGGTTTCATCGTCGGAGAAAATCTGGTTAACCTCGAGCGAGTGCTCGCCCGAGGCGGCTTGCGTGACGCCGCGTACCGAAAGCACCACGATATCGATCTTGCGCGTATCGGTCTTCTGAAGCACGCGCTGCAGGTGATGCAGGCGATTGGGATTGCGGACCGCCACCAGCACGTTTCCCGGCCGCACGCTCACGCCCTGGCAGGAGACTTCATCGCGCGTGACCAGGCGGAATTTCTCCATTTCGTGGCCGTGGAGGCTTTTGCGCTTGCGGTTGGCGATATCGGAGAGCTCGAACGTAATGAAGAAGGCGATGGTGAAACTCACGCCCGAAATGGTGGCGACTTTCTTGGTAAGGACGTTGATGGTGGCCAGCGCGAAAAGCGCCACGGTGATGAGAATCAGGCCCACCGGGATTTCGGTCTTGCCGAAGTGGAAATTCAGCGGCACCTTCCATTCGCGCCCTCCCGGCTGTTTATAGCGCAACACCAGGACCGAGAGCGCCTTCATGGCGAAGCTCCACACCACGCCGAACGCGTAGGCCTCGCCGAGCATGTAGACGTCGCCGCGGCTGATGACGATGGTCACCAATTGCAGAATGACGATCAGGTTGATCAGCCGAGACGTAGTGCCGAATTTCTTGTGCGGATGGCGGAACCAATCGGGCAGCACGCCATCCTCGGCCACTCGATTGAGCACGCCGTTGGAGCCGATAATGGCGGTGTTCACGGCTCCCGCGAGTATCAGCGTGCCGACCAGGACCACGAATCCATGGAACAGCAGGCGGGCGGCGACGGGTCCGGCGAGATACATGGCCAGCCCGCCGATCAGGTTATTGAGAAAGCCCTGCCGCGCCGAATCGGGGATGATCATCACCGCGAAGAACGAGACCAGCGACGTGAAGAGCATGCTGTAGACGAAGATCACGAAGCCCGCGCGCTCCAGATTCTTCAGCTTGGGGTGCGCGATTTCGCGATTCACTTGCGCCAGGCTCTCTTCGCCGCTCATCGCCAGCAGCGAATGGCCGAGCCCGATCATGACCGCGATTACCGTAATGGACGGCGCCAGCGTGCCGCGAAGCCACCCCAGCGCCTCGGGGCTGAACTTCAGGTTTGCCGGAACGGGCAGCGGCACCGGCTGGTAGCCGTTCTTGAAAATCGTGACCAGGCACCAGGCGATGAGGATCACCACCATCACGGTAGTGACCTGCATAATCCGCAGCGCCTTTTCGCTCGACTCGTGAATGCCGATCACGTTCTTGCGCCAGAAATACAAGACCACGATCGCTGCGAAAACGGCGGCGAAATATGGCGGATAGACGTGCATTCCGGCAATGTGCAGATGCTCGCCGGTCTCATTAATCAGGCCGCCGAGATAGAGGCCGGCGCTTACGGCGCTGATCGGCCCGGTGAGCACGTAATCGAACATGAGCGCCGAGACGGAGAATTTGGCCAGCGTGCCGCCCATGGCCTCGTGCACCACTTTGTACACGCCGCCGCGCACAAACATGGAGCAGCTTTCGATATAGATGGCGCGCACCGCGTAGGAAAACAGCATGATCGCCAGGATGAACCACGGCGCGGCTTTACCGATGGCGGTTTCGGCGATGCCACCGACGTAGTAAGCCGAGGAGGCAAGATCGCTCAGGACAATGGCGGCGGCGCGCCAGAAGGAAATGAACGACAACATGACGGTGGTGGCAACCACCACCTTGACGGCTGCCGCCCGTTTTCCCGGTGTCACGAAAAGTCAGTCTCCAAGGTCCCGTTCCCCGCGATAGGCGTGTTCGGCACACCATATTAACATAGGGTCAGGAACCTTCATGGAAGCCGAGAGACTGGCACGCGAAGTGATCGCCAAGCTGCGCCATGCGGGCCACCAGGCGTACCTGGTGGGCGGCTGCGTACGCGATGTGCTGTTGGGCGGCAAACCCCAGGATTTCGACGTGGCGACCGACGCGCGCCCCGATCGCATCATGAGTCTTTTTCCCAATTCCGGATGCGTGGGCGCCCACTTCGGAGTGGTCCTGGTGCGGGACCTGCTGGCGCAGGTGGAAGTGGCGACATTCCGCAGCGATAACGACTACAGCGATGGCCGGAGGCCCTCCAGCGTGCATTTCGAGCGCGATCCGCGCGAGGACGTGCTGCGCCGCGACTTCACCATCAACGGCCTGCTGATGGATCCCGACACCGGAGCCGTGCTCGATTACGTGGAGGGCCGCGCCGATCTGGAGCGGCGCGTGATCCGCGCCATCGGCGACCCCGCGGTGCGGTTCCAGGAAGATCACCTGCGGCTTCTGCGCGCCGTGCGGTTCGCCGCGCGGCTGGGGTTCGCCATCGAGCCGGCGACGTTCGCCGCCATCCGGCGCGATCACGCTCTGGTGCGCAGCGTGGCCGCCGAACGGGTGCGCGACGAATTGGCGCGCATTCTCACCGAAGGCGGCGCGCGCCGCGGGTTCGAACTGCTCGACGAGAGCGGGCTGCTGTCTGTCATCCTGCCCGAAGTGGCGGCGATGAAGGGCGTGGAGCAGCCTCCCGAATATCACCCCGAAGGCGATGTTTGGGTGCACACGCTGCTGCTGCTCGAAGGCATGTATCATCCCACGCTCACGCTGGCGCTGGGCGCGCTCCTGCACGACGTCGGCAAGCCCAACACGTTCCGGGTAGCGGAGCGCATTCGCTTCGACGGCCATGTGGAGGAAGGCGTCCGGCTCACGCACCAGATTCTCTCGCGCCTGCGATTCTCCAACGACGATATCGAGAAAGTAGAGGCCCTGGTAGCCAATCACATGAAGTTCAAAGATCTTCCGAACATGCGCCAGAGCACGCTGAAACGGTTTCTGCGGATGCCGGATTTCCTGGAGCACCTGGAGCTGCACCGCCTGGATGCGATGGCGAGTAACAAGCGCCTCGAAAGCTATGAACTCGCGCGCCAGAAGTTGAACGAATTCCCGGACGAGCATTTGAAGCCCGCGCCCCTCGTGACGGGTACCGATCTGATCGCCGCCGGATACCATCCGGGGCCGATTTTCGCGGCCATCCTGAACGCCGTGGAAGACGCGCAGCTCGAAGGGCGCATCCATACCGCCGGCGAAGGTCTCGCGCTGGTGCGCGAAATGTTTCCAATTTGACGCCCGCAGACAGTCAGCCGATAATTTGGGTGAGAGAAGAGCGATGAAAGCCCGTTTTGGCGCATTGCTCGCGTTAGCAAGGCTCGCCTCCACCGCCCGTTCCTGGGCCGCCACATTGCCCGACTCCTGCGGCGACGACAAGATCACATTCGATGTGAAAGCTAGCTGCTAGTCGCCCGATACCAGACTGGCAGGGGCCTCGGTTTTCGTGCGGCGGCGTTCGTTGTGGGCGTTGCGCCAGTTGACGCGCGGCAGGAACAGCGATTGATCGATTCGATCGGAATATCGCATGGCGATATTCAGGAGGGAATCGAGCAGCGACTCGGAGAGCAGGTGCGGCTTCAACCCGAGTTCCACCAGTTTGGAATGGCGGGCGTTGTAGTAGTGCTCTTCGGCTTCCACGCGCGGATCGGGCAGGTGATTGATTTCGACCGTGAGCCCCATTTTCCGTCCGGCGGCTTCAACCAGGTGGGCCAATTCCAGCACCGTGAATTGCTCGGTGAACTGGTTATAGACCCGGCATTCTCCGGGGCGCGCGGGATTCAGGCAGGCGAGCTCGATGCATCGCACGGTGTCGCGGATGTCGAGGTAGCCGCGGGTTTGTCCGCCCTTGCCGTAAACGGTGAGCGGATGGCCGACGGCGGCCTGCGCGCAGAAGCGATTGAGCACGGTGCCGAAGATTTCGTCGTAATCGAAACGGTTGATGAGGTCTTCCTCCATCGCCGATTCGTCGGTCATGGTGCCGTACACCACGCCCTGATTCAGATCGGTGGCGCGCAGGCCCCAGATCCGGCAGGCGAACATCATGTTGTGGCTATCGTGCACCTTGGAAAGGTGATAGAAGGAGCCCGGCTGCTTGGGAAACGGAAGCACGTCCTTGCGGCCATTGTGCTCGATGGCGATGTAGCCCTCTTCGATGTCGATATTGGGCGTGCCATATTCGCCCATCGTCCCGAGTTTCACCAGGTGGCAATCGGGGCGGAATTCGCGGAGGGCGAACAGCAGGTTCAGTGTGCCGACGACGTTGTTCACCTGCGTGAACACGGCGTGCTTGCGGTCGATCATCGAGTAAGGTGCGGCGCGTTGCTCGGCGAAATGCACCACGGCATCGGGCGAGAATCGCTCGATCACGCCGGAGAGGAAATCGTATTCGGTGATATCGCCGGAAAAGCTCTCGATATCCTCGCCGGAGACGCGATTCCAGGTTCGCAGGCGCTCGGGCAGAGTACGGATGGGCGTCAAGGTTTGAACGCCCAGTTCAAAATCCCACTGGCGGCGCGCAAAGTTATCGACGATGGCAATCTGATGACCCCGGCGTGAAAGAGACAAAGCGGTTGCCCACCCGCAGTATCCGTCTCCTCCCAATACGCAGATTTTCATAAAAGAATGTGGACCGCTCCTTAGATATCTCCCATCTTACCGGTGAATGTGTCAAGGGCACCGATTCGCCGTGTCAAGAACTTCGCCTATTTTAGCAACAGGGGTGCGTTCGACGGGTAGCTATAATGGGCCAGATGCACCGGGCGAAGTAAAAGTGGCATCGAAATTTATTGGAACTTTGTGCAAATTGCCGGATTTGACGAAATCGAGAGTCTGCCTCTGCGCTCGCGGACACCGCTCGAATGGGGCGTGGCGGTGCTGGAAGATCCGTGTCGACTGCTGATCGACCACGCCTTTCTGGAAAAGAAAGCCGCTACGAATGCCCTGGAATTATTGACGCGCTGGCCGAACGAGTGGATGGACGGTTGGGTGGAAGCAATGACAGGGGTGGCGCGCGACGAAATGGCGCACCTGTCGCAGGTGGTGCGTATTCTTTTGGACCGGGGCGGGCGGATGGACCGCTTCCACAAGAATCCGTACGCCAATGCGCTACGGGATCTGGTACGAAAAGCCAGCCGGCAGGAATTGCTCGACCGGCTGCTGGTAGCGGCGCTGATCGAGGTAAGGTCGTGCGAACGGTTTTCGGTGTTGGCCAAGGCTTCGGCGGACGCGGATCTGGCGGGATTTTATGGCGCCTTGTTCCGTTCCGAGTTGGGACATTACCGGGTGTTCCTGCATCTTGCGGGGAAATTCACGAGGAAGGCGGAGTTGGACGCGCGATGGGAGGAGATGCTGACGGCGGAGGCGGAGATCATGGCGGCACAGGCGCCGGGGCCGCGGATCCATTCGGGGGTTCCTTCGTCTAACAGGTCGAGCCTTTAGCTTTCAGCATTCAGCGCTGACCGGTGAGCGCTAAGATCTTACAGAGCCGCGACCGCAAGCAAGGGAGCGGTGCTTTTCGCGCGGATGGATCGAACGGCGCCGCATGGAGGGCATGGAGGGATGAAGATATTCGGGCTGGCGTTATTCGCGGCTGCCGCGTTTGGACAGGCGGGAGCGCCGGAATTTGACGCGGCGTCGATCAAGTTGAGCACGGCGCCGCCTGGCAGTTGGTCCGGCATCCCTACCGACACGGGGCGGATTGCGGCGCGAAATGTCACCTTGAAGCGGTGCATCCGCGGGGCGTATGACATTCCGGAATCGCGGATTGTGGGCGGACCCAGATGGGCGGATGAAGACCGCTTCGATATCGACGCCAAGGCGCCCGGACCCGCCGACGACCACGAATTGATGGCGATGCTGCAGCAGTTGTTGGCGGAGCGCTTCAAGCTGGCGATTCATCGCGAGACGAGGCCGCTTCCGGGATACGCGCTGGTGGTGGGCAAGAAGGGGATCGCGGCGAAACCGTCCGCGCCGGATGAGCGGTCCAGTTCCAGCGCCTCGCGGCACAGCATCGATGCCACGGGCTGCAGCATGGGTTGTCTGGCGATGAAGCTGTCGGAGGTTCTGCACACGCCGGTGGCGGATGCCACGGGGATGGACAAAAGATTCGACTTCAAGCTGGAATGGACGCCGGACGAATTGCAGTCGCAGGTTTTCGCGGCGATCGAGGAGCAGCTCGGGTTGAAGCTCGAAGGACGTAAGGTCTCTACGGAAGTGATCGTGATCGACAGTGCCGAGAAGCCATCGGAGAACTGACCGGGCGTGATTGCGTACGATGCCACGATCTGCCGCGATCTCGACCGCGCTTCGTGGCGGAATGGCTGGAGACGAACGGCCTCGGCGGATACCCATCGTCGACGATTTTGCGGCGTGAATACGCCGCGCCACCACGGATTGCTGATGGCCGCCACCAAACCTCCGCTGGGCCGGATGGTGCTGTTCGCGAAGCTGGAGGAAGTGCTTTTCCTCAACGGAAAAGGCTACGAGCTTTCGGTGAATCGGTATCCGGGGCGATCCATCCGAACGGTCATGGGCCGCGACTGTGTATACTCTCTAGGAGCCCTTTGCCCTCGCCGGTCGCGACCGAAAATACGACGGTGGTGGTCCCGACTTTGAACGAGCGGGACAACATCGCGAAGATTCTCGAAGCTTTGTTCGATCTTTATCCCGCCATCCATGTTCTGGTGGTGGACGACAGTTCGCCGGATGGCACGGCCGGGGTGGTGCGGGAGATGCTGAGCCGGTATCGAAATCTCATGCTGCTGGTGCGGACTGACAATCGCGGGTTCGCACCTTCGTACCGCGATGACTTTCGCCAGGTGCTGGCGGAGGCGTGGTGCCGGGCCGTGGTCACGATGGATGCCGATTTCTCGCACGACCCGGCGGTGATCGGCAAAATGCTCGGCAGGCTGGCGGCGAGCGAGGTGGTGGTGGGGTCGCGGTATATCGAGGGCGGCAGCGTTCGAAACTGGAATTGGCGCCGCCGGATGCTGAGCCGCGCGGCCAATTATTACGTCCGCGCGGTGTTGCGGTTCGGCGTGCGCGACACTACTTCGGGGTTCGTCGGCATGCGGCGGGAAGCGCTGGAACGGTCCGGGGTGGAGCGCACAGCTTCGGCGGGATACGCGTTCATGGTGGAGATGAAGTACCTGTTGTGGCGCACGGGCAGCACGATTGTGGAACATCCGATTTCGTTCGATGAGCGCAGGGAAGGCGAGTCGAAGATGTCTGCCGGCAAGGTGTGGGAGTCGATCTGGTTGCCGTGGCGGATTCGGCTGAAGTCGGGGAACAGCTGAGGGCCGGAGAGGGTGATGGCGCGAAGGCGTTTGGCGATGACGAAATTCAAGGTGGGTTGGTTGGTGGGGATTTGGCTGTTGCTGTGTTGCGGATGCTCGGTGCGTTATCCGGCCGTCGGCTCGATTGGAAGCGGGCCCGCGCCGCCGCCGCCGAGCCATGTCAAGCGCCCGGGAGCGGGGAGATTCGCGCCATGGCGGATCTTGGAGAGGAGCGCTTGGGCGCCGCCTCCATACCGGGCACGGGCTTGAACCGTATCCACGCATCGAGAATAACCGAGATGCCGCAGGCTGCAAACCAATTCCAGGTCGGGGCTGTTTCGAAACTACAAGAGGGGGGCAAAAAATCTCGGAATCTCCGGCCAGGACACCCGTGGGCATAAACCAAGCTTAAACTGTCCGCCGACGCGAATGCCCTTCCCTTCCCAACAGAAGGACGGACTTGGGGGGAAGGGAAATGGCGGCGCCGGTTTCGGCCGGTAGCCGGAACCACCTGACAGGCAAATGCTAAACTTGGAGTAAAGATGAAATTGGGAATCCGCCTCGGCGCCCGGTGGCTATTGCTGTTCTTGCTGACCGCAACACTCGGGCGAAATTTGCAGTCCGCCGACCCCTCACCGCGCGACTACCGGCTGCGCTTTTACAACACCCACACGAATGAGCGCCTCGACATTGTGTATCGGCGCGGCGACAGTTATCTGCCGGAAGCGCTGGCCAAACTGGACCGCTATCTTCGCGACCCCCTTACCGGAGCGGTGCATCATTTCGAGCCCCGGCTGTTCGATTTGCTTTACGATCTCACCGCGTCGCTGAACGATGCCGGAGGCGAGATCGACGTGATCTGCGGATATCGCACTCCGCAGACCAACGAATTTCTGCGAACCCGCAGCGCTAATTCGGGTGTCGCGGTCCACAGCCTGCATATGCAAGCGGAAGCCATCGATATCCGCCTGGCGGGGGTTGCGACCTCGGCCGTGCGGGACGCGGCGCTCCGCCTGCAACGCGGGGGAGTGGGTTACTATCGCGACTCGAACTTCGTGCACGTGGACGTGGGCAGCGTCCGCCGCTGGTAGCCGCGTTTTATTCCACTCGAGTCCAGGAACCGTCAGGGTCGAAGCGAGCGACAGGGACCAGCGCTTTGCCGGCAGCGGGCTCGATATCCTTCTCGAAGACGTGGCCTTTGTGGTTAACGATGAACGTGTGGATGCCGGAGACTCCATACTCAGCGGGCCAGGCCACCAGACCGAAGCCGCCCATCAGCTTGCCGCCCACTTTGTAAGCGTGCGCTCCGCCGGGAGCATTCGGACCCTGCTCTTCCAGAATGCGGAAATAATATCCGTGGTACGGCTTGGAATTCGCCTGGGCGAGACCCTCCGGAATTAGAGGTTCGCTGGCGCCTTCCCAATACAACCCGTCATGCTGGCCCGGGGTGCTCATCAGCCGCGCCGCATACTCGGGCGCGCCGTTCTTGCCGTGCTCCTCGGCGTATTTCTGTTGGGCTTCCACGTAGCCTTTGCAAATCTCGATGGCGTCCATCTCGTCGGCGCCGATGTGGCGCGCGCGCATCTCCACGTCGGCTTGAGAAGCGTCGAAGCTCCATTTGCCGCCGGTGCGCACGATGGGGATGGGAAACGGCCAGTCCGCTTCGCCGACGGAGAGAATCACGCGATTCTCATCGAGGGGGCACGGTTCAAGCTGGTGTTTAGTGTGCGCGAGGTTGGCGAATTCGGTCTGCTCGGTGCGATCCTGAGCGGGATCGCCCGAAGTCAGAATGGCCCGCGCCTCCGCGCCCAGAACTGCCGTGAGGCGGGCGGAGTCATGATTATTGGCTGCGTCGATGACAGCCTGCGCTGCCGCCTCCGGAGAATCGAAGCGCTCTTGCGCCATCGCCGGCGCAATTGCGATTGCTGCGTAAACGATCCAGAATTTGAGTGTCATTGAGTTATCGCCTCCTTCCGCCGCCGAACCCGCCGCCAAATCCGCCCATGGTGCGGCCGGCTCCCATGCTGGAGAAACCGTGGTCGCTCTGCATGCGCGTCATGCTGCCATCGTGATATCCGCCAAAAACGCTGTGGTTCCCGGTATACCCGCGCTGCTCGAAGCCCCGACTTCCTAAACGAGGCGAGCCGGCACTGCGATTGAAGGCCGCCGCGCCCCCGAACCGCTCGCCGCCGCCGGCATACCGGCCAGCCACTTCGCGGTTGGGATAGGGCGCGCCGAGCCGATGGCCCGGATCGTGGGCCCACGCCCCGCGGCCGAGTTCCCCGTGGAATTCGCCGAAACCGTAGCGGTGAAAGAAGGAATAGTCGATGAAGAGGCCGCCACCGAACCAATTCGGCCCCCAGCCCCATCCTCCCCAACCCCATCCGCCCCAGCCGCCGAAATAAAGGCCGATATCTATGCCTGGCAGGAATCCGAAACCTACTTCCACGCCCGGGTAAACCAGCCCGGGATAGACTCCCCACACCGGCGGTCCCCAGATGTAGAGGGGATTGTAATAAGGCACATACCAGACCTCGGGATTTACGGGCTGGATGGTGATTGCGCTCTGGCCGTTCTGCTCCTCGGTGCCGACCTTTATCTGTTCGGTAGAATGCAGCGTGCCCTTCGCCTCGGCTTGGGCTCGCATGCGCTGGACGGCCTGCATCACGTCGGCTTGCTGGGCTAGAAACGCATTTCCGAGCTGAGTGGTCCACGTCAGATCCTGGGCCAGCATGGTGAGCACTTGCGGGAACGCGACCAGCGCTTTGACGCTGGGGTCCCACTTTTCTTTTTTCGCCTCATCCATGAGCTTGGCCCCCTTCCATTTCGGGTGGTCCTTGACCCATTGCTCGGCCTCGGCGATTTCGACCGGGTAAGTGGATGCAGCTAGCACCTGGGCGACCAGCGAATCCGGGTAGAGCGCGATGGGCGCCACCAGATCGTCAAGCTGCTGGGCAGGGGGCGGGGCGCTTGTCTGCGCGCCGGCCCGCGGGGATTGGAAAAGCAGGAAAACGGCGAACAGGGCCGCGCCGTATCGGCAACGTGTGAGTAACATCTCGACAGTAGGATGCAGGAGGCGCGATCCGGTTTCCCGGTTCGACCTTATAAAAGTGGCGAAATTACCAGGGATAGGGATATCCCTTAGCGAGGACCTTCTGGAGGGCCGCATCGTGACCGTAGATATCGTCGTAGAAGTGGACGAGGCCGTCATCGAGAACAACCACCGTGGCATAAACGATCAGGACCGGAATCGGGTGAGCGAGATTGACCTGCTGGGCGTCCGGTCCATTGGTCATGGCCGCGTGAATCTTCTCCGGCGTCCATCCCGGCTTATCGCGCAACACCCATGCCGCCATCTCAGCCGGCTTTTCCAGCCGGATGCAGCCATGGCTGAAATCCCGCCGCGACTGCGCGAAAAACTCCGTCGCCGGGGTGTCGTGCATATAGATGGCGTAGTTGTTCGGGAAAAGGAATACCGCCAGGCCAAGCGAGTTCTTGGGGCCGGGAATCTGCCGGATGAAGAGCTTCCCGGCGCGTAGTTGTTCGATCATGTCGCTGGTCACCGGCCCCGTGCTCACCGGATTGCGGCGGCTGTCCACGATCTGCAAGCGATCTTTCGCAAGATAATCCGGATCTTTCTCGAGGTGGGGAACGATTTCCGCCCGGGTGATGGAATACGGTACGTCCCAGTACGGCCGGAAGATCAGATACTGCATGATTTCGCTGAATACCGGCGTGCCATGTCCGTAAGCCCTCCCGACCACCACGTTCATGGTCAGGCCGACATTGAAATTTTCGTCGTAAGCGCGCACGCGAAACTCCGGTATGTTCACCACGATGGGAGCTTTTCGATTGATGTCGGGCAGCCAGCGCCAGCGCTCCAGGGTCCATTGCATTTGTTCGACGCGCCGGCTGAGCGGCACGTTCAGGTCGGCCAGCGTCTGGGCGCCGATTCGTCCGTCCACATCGCGGCCGAGGCGGCGCTGAAAGTTCTTCACCGCGTCGACCAGCGGACCGTCGTAAATCAGCCGGTCGGGAGCAACGTTGGCGTCGGCCGGAAGGTCGCCCACCAGACGGAGGAGACGCGTGAGGCGCGGAACACCCGGCCAAGTGTCGCCCGGCGCGATGGTTTTCTTGGGCGCGGCAGGCTGGGGAAGCTGTTCGCCGTCGTCTTTCTTGGACAGCTCGACGTAAGTCTGAAACGCCTGTAGCGTATGGCGGTAACCGGGGTATGGGGGCTCAACTTGCGCCAGCGCGCCCGCGACGTCGCTCGCGCTGACAACATTGTCCCGCAGGAATTCCGGCAGATCGTATTTCTTGGACTCATCGTCGAGCTCGAATGCCAGGCGCTTGGGATTCACTTTGCCGATGTGGAGATCGGAGATGTAGCGCATCACCGAAATCGTGAGGGCCAGGTCGAATTTCACCGCGGCTTGCGAAGCGGGCTGGCCCGCCGCGGCTTTCAGGCTGGCCAGACGATCGTTCCACCGCGGCCCATCATAGTCGTCTGCCGAGAGCCCTTTCTGGGCGGCCTGCTGCAGCAGCGCGATCGCCTGCCGCGCCTGCGGCGTCGGCTCCATCCCGGTGACCCACCAGAGGGAATCGCTGCTGAAGGCGTAGAATTTCTGCAGATGCTTACTGTAATCGCTGAAGTTGGGCCAGCGCAAATCGGCGAGCGTCCCGCTTCCGATGGTAGTGTCAAGCCAGGCTCGATCGTTCCCGCTGAGCGCCACCTGGGCATGGACAGTAATGACGAAAAAGAGGATCCACAGGAGTTTTTTCATTCGATTTGTTCCACCCTCCCGTCGCCATAAGAGTAGCTCACGGTCGGCGGTTCCTGCAAAACGTTGGCGCTTCATTGGCCACACTGCCGAATCAAGCGGCCGGCGGGCAAATGAGGGAGTTGCAAAATTCGTTGTTCCGTGAAAGGCACCGCTCCCTCGGAAGCTGTGAAGAAATTGATGAGCCACGACCGCGAGGGAGTGGTGCCTTTCATCGAGCAGACGCACAAAAAGCACCGCTCCCTCGCGGTCGCGGCTCAGTAGGTGCTGTCGTTTCAATGCGCAATGATGAGCCGCGCGCAAGCAAGCGGTTTTCACGGCCGCGCCAGGTAGCGGCTCAATGCCGCGACCGTTTCCTTTGTGACTGTCTGAAGGTTCCGATCGAGAGATGCCACTACGTCCGGGACGCTCTTGCTTTCGACGGGCTCCTGATGCCGCACGAGATCGCCCCAGACCACCTGTCTGGTCTTCATATCCACGAGATCCACTTGTAGCCAGATGCTGGTCTGAATGGTTTCGCGATCCACCTCGTCGAACTCGTTGAGTCTGCCGCGAAGGATGTAATCGCCGGCCGCCGCGCTGCTAGCTTCCATCACGCTTCGGTACTTACCAGAAGCTCTGAGCGCCCGCACCAGCGATTCGGAAACCATCGTTCCCGGGCGGTCGATCCAGCGGTGGAATTGGTAGGCACCCACCTCGTTCGAACCGATGCGAAAGTGAATCCGGTCGTCCTGCAGTTCCAGCGGCACCGAGATATTGCCGACTAAAAGCGCGGGTCCCGACGGCGCAGCCGGAGCCGGCGGCGCGGGTGGCGTTTGGAGGGTGTAATAGTGTATCGGTCTGCTGTCGAGGCAACCTGTATCGAGCAGACCCAGAACTGCGATCGCGCAGATGGAAATGGCACGCATTATCATTCCCCTTTCTACTTGCGAATCTCGCCCGGCTGCCGCTCCACCGTTCTGACGCCGCGAATCAGGCTCGCCGGTGAGTGCGCCACGGTTTCAGTCAAGGCCCGCAGATTTTGGGCGGTCATGCTGAGGTTTGCCAGCAGAACGTCTATGTTGTCCGAATTCTGGTCGAGCGTCCGGTTCAATTGGTCGAGCAACGTGGCCGAATTCGCCGCCGTCTCGCGCAATCCCGCGACCGAGGCGCGGATATCCGGACGGTTCTCCACCAGCGTGGCGTCTAAGTTCGCCAGCGTCTGGTTGGCCTGGGCCGTGGTGGTCTTGAGATCGTTAAGCAGCGGATCGAGTTTGGCAGTAAGCTGTTGCACGTTGGTCAGGCTGGCGGACACCTTCGGACGGGCATCGGACAGCATGCCGTTCAGGTTATCGAGCGAGTCCGCGACTTTTGGCCGCGCTTCCGCCACGGTTTGCGAAATGCCGCTCAGCGTATGCGCGATATTCGTACGATTGCTGTCGCTCAGCAAATCGTTGGCGCGCGCGACGGTGACCTGCAGGCCGTCCAGGTTCTGATTGAGCTTCTGCAACGCCTTTTGGAGTTCCGGCACCATGGTCTGCGCGGCATCGCTCAACTGCGGAAGACCGAACGCTTCCGTCGATTGTAAGATGGACCCAGGCTGCGCCGGTGCCGCGCCCTCGGTGCCCGTGGAAATCTCGATGTAGTTATCGGTCAAGGGACCGAGGGTGGTGATCTTGGCGACGCTATCGGTTTTCAGCGGCGCATCCTTGTTTACGGCGATGGCGATTTCGATTCGCGTGGAGTTTGTTGGGTCGACACGCACCCGCGTCACTTTGCCAACCGCCAGCCCACCGAAACGCACCGGCGCGCCGGGCTGTACTCCACCGGCAAACTTGAAGTAGGTCCGATGCGGAACCGTCGGGTTTCCCACGCCGCTGGAAAGCTCCAGCAGCGTACCGAACAACAGGCCTCCGGCGATCAGAACAAACAGCCCAACCAGAGTCCGCTCGCGATTCGCTTCCATGGTCTTCACCTGAGTCCTTCCGTGAACATGCGGAGATGGTCCATATCATCGTCCTGGGTGGTGTCGGCGACGCGGTCCAGGAACTGGCGGACGCGCGGATGCCGGCTGTTCTTCACTTCCTCCACCGGCCCCATGGCGGCGATGTTGCCGCGGTCGATCAGAATCATCCGGTCGGCGATCAGAAAGGCGCTCGCCAATTCATGCGTCACCACCACCATGCTCAGCGAGTAGGCTTTCTTGAGGCTGAGGATGAGATCGTCGATGCCGGCCGCGGTGATGGGGTCGAGGCCGGCCGAAGGTTCGTCGAAAAACAGGATCTCGGGGTCGAGGGCCATGGCGCGCGCGAACGCCGCACGCTTCTTCATGCCTCCGCTCAGTTGCGAGGGGCTGTAATGCTCGAACCCGCTCAGCCCTACCTGCTCGAGTTTGATCCGCACCATGACTTCGATGGTGCTGGGCGCGAGCGTGGTATGTTCCAGTAGCGGCAGGGCGATATTTTCCCCTACCGTCAGCGAGCCGATCAGCGCGCCGCCCTGGAATGCGAGGCCAATTCTCTTGCGAATGTCATCCATCACGCGCGTGGGGGCAGTGGTGATGTCCGTCCCTTTGATGTGGACCTGCCCGGAAGACGGGTGCTCGAGCCCCACCAGGGTGCGCAGCAACGTACTTTTCCCCGAGCCGGAACCGCCGATTACCACCAGGGTTTCGTTCTGCCGCACTTCGAAAGTGAGGCCGTGCAGAATTTCCCGCTCACCGAAGCGAACGCGGAGATCGCTAGCCGCGATGACGGGGGCAGACATTTCGTTACCTCACTCCTCGCGCCACGTAGAACAGGATCGTAGAGAGGAGATCGATCAGCACCAGCAGCAGGAGCGAAATCACCACCGCCCGGGTAGTGGACCGGCCGACTTCCTCGGCGCCGGCGCCGGTCGAAAAGCCCTCATAACAGCCCACCGCCGTGATCGCCATTCCGAAGACCACGCTCTTGATGCAACCGCTGGTGAGATCGCGGAATAACAGCGCATCGGAAGTGGCAATCAGGTAGCCGCCGAACGTGAAACCGCCGCCGATCACGCCAAAAAGACAGCCGCCCAGAATGCCCATAAGGTCCGCCCAGATGGCCAGGCAAGGCATCATCACCGCCATGGCCAGAAATTTTGGCGCCACTAGAAAAGCTACCGGATCGAGCGCCATGGTTTCCAGCGCGTCCAGCTCTTCGGTGACGCGCATGGTGCCGATCTCAGCGGCGAACGCCGAACCCGATCTTCCAATCACTACAATGGCGGCGATCAGCGGCCCGAGTTCGCGCGTGATGGAGATGGCCACCACCGAAGCCATCAACTGCATCGCCCCCAATCGCTGCAGCTCGTAAGCTCCCTGCAGGGCGATGATGACTCCGACAAAGAACGTGATCAGGGACATGATGGGAATTGCGCCCACGCCCGCGGCCATCGCCTGGTGGATCGCGCGATCGAACATGCGCCTGCGCTTCAACCGCGAAAGGACCAGCGCCCGGGTCGACCTGCCGAAGAGCTGGGTCAGGCCACCGAGATAGCCTACCTGCCTCTCGGCCGCTTCGCCAATCGCCGCGACCCACATCAGGCGCCTCCCCCGACCGGCTTGGCCGGCGCGTCACCCAGAGCTTCCTGCTCGCTCTGCACGATCCGAAAGATCCGGATGACATGGGTGAGCCGGAAGACCTCCTCCACCGCGGTACTCAAGCCGAAGAGCACGAACTGCTTATTGAGGCGCCGCGAATCGTTCAGCACTTCGATCAAGGTTGCGATGCCGGAACTGTCGATGTAGCGGATCGCTTGCAGGTTGAGTGCCAGAATGGACGTCTCAGGGAGCGCCGCGAACAGGGTCCGGCGGAGAGTGCCGGAAGTGCCCAGGTCGACGTCTCCGTCCACTTCCACAATCCTGGCGGGTCCCACGTCTCGAATCGAAATCTTCATGTTTTTTTCCGCAGCCGCTTGGCGGCCAGAAACCGGTTTCCGGATTCGGTCCGCTGATAGCTGACCGAGTCCATTACGTCCCGGATGATATGGGTCCCGAGGCCGCCGGGCTGGTCGCAGCCGACTTCGCGCGCGCAGATTTTCGACGGGTCCGGAGGCTCGCCCCTATCCAGCATCGAGATCTCAAGCCCGTCCGCGCTCTCGCGGCATTCCAATTCGATCAAACCGTCCGAACGGCCGTGATACGCGTGGCGGATGATGTTCGCGATGGCCTCGTCGAGCGCTAAGACGATCGCGCGGCATTCGGCTTCGTCCCAACCGATCGCCGCGGTGAGCGCGCCGACGGCTCCACGGACCACCGGCAGATAACGCGCGTCGCTCGCCATCGCAAATCTTGCCACGAATCTTGTCATGCCGCTCCTTCGCACAGAAGAGCCACGACGGTCGCGTCGTCTTCCGGTGGCGCGTTTCCTCGAAAATGCGCCACGGCCGCCAGGAGTGCTTCGCCCGCGGCGGTCGCGGAGCCGACGGGCAAACTGCGCGCCATCGATAGCAAACACTCCAACCCGAGTTGATCGCCGGCTTCGTTTTCGGCTTCGTTGATGCCGTCGGTGTAGAGAATGAGCAGATCGCCGGGCCCCAGCCTGACCGCGCTCTGGTGGTACCCGGTTCCGGGAATCAGCCCCAAGGGCAGATCGCTGATCTCCTTCGGCGCAGGTATGAAATCCTGCAAGTAGCTCCACTCTTGAGTCGCGGCGCGGTACCAAAGGGGAAGCATGTGACCGGCATTGGTGAAAAGCAGATCTCTCGAATCGGATGCGAAACTGCCCAGAAAAGCGGTCGCGAACTTGACGCGGCGTTCGTCCCGAAAGAAGGATTCGTTCAGGTCGCGGATCAACACCGACTGATCCCACAGGTCGATGTGTTGCCGCAGAGCGTTCCGCAAACGAACCGCGGCGGCGCTTACCGTCTCGCCGTGGCCCGAAACGTCGGCGATCACCACACGGGCAATCGATCCGCGGCTGCATGCCGACAGGTAATAAAGATCGCCGCCGCGCTGAGACGGCAGCAAAGGATTGCAGGACACCCAGGCGGTCAGCCCCGGCAGTCGAGCCGCGTAGGTGGCCAACTGATTTCCGCCGCGCAGTTCCAGGCACGCGAGGCGCTCCACCTGGCCGGCGCTTCCGGTCATTGGCCCACCCGCGACGTACGGACTTCCCCAGCCTTGGTAGCCCCATGCGCTACCGTGTCCGCTCCCTCACGGTCGCGGCTCTGTAACACATTGCGTTTACTGAGCCGCGCGCGTAAGCAAGCGGACCGGGGAGTGCCGAGGGCAATCGAGCACTCCATACTGCGAAGCGCGCACGCCAAACGCCGCCGCGCCCGAAAGTGACTGGACTTCGCTGCCGATTCCGAGAGTTCGAACGCCTCCGCCGTCTCCGTGAGGCTCAATCCGTCGAAATCGCGCAGGCGGATGGTCTCACGGTCCCGGTCGGAAAGCCGGTCCATGCCGGCCTGCAGCCGCTCCAGGAGCTCCATTTGCTCGACTCTTGCCAGCGGCGACGGCCCGCAATCGCGGGAGTCGATCTGTGGGAATTCGTCCAACGAGATGGTAGGCCGATCGGTCCGAAAGAACATGCGGACTTCGTTCATCGCGATGGAACACAGCCAGCTTTTGAATTTCGAACTGGCGCGCAATTGATCGCGGTGCGCGAATGCGTGTAGCAAGGTCTGTTGAATCACGTCGTCCGCGTGATCGGAAGCCCTCAACCGCGTTTGCACGAATCGTCGCACCGATTGCAGATTCGGGGCCAGCAGGGCCTCGAAGGCATCTCCGGTCATGTTTACCTACCCTCCTCGAAAGTTCGTTGGGAAACTCTGCAACCAGTGCAAGCATTCACCCTGCCACTGCGTCGCACCCTCATCTGTTTGAAAACACTGGTTGCCAAGCGTTCGCCCGTGCCGGTTGCCGGCCGGCCGCTGTCGAAATTTCGGCAGTCTGCCGGACGACGGGCAGACGAATCAGGCTCGTGCCACGCGGGCTAGCGGCGTATCCACGGGAAAGCCGAGCGCCCGCCAGCCGCAGAATCCACCCAGCAGCGCATGAAGATGCGTCACGCCATGCCGCTTCAATCGGAGAGCCGCTCGAACACTGGTAATTTCATCGGGACATGAGCAGTAGAACACGACTTCCCTCGATCCGATGACGGGCAGCAGAGAATCCAGATCCTGGTACGCCACAGCCATTGCGCCGGGAATTCCCCCGTCCTGCCTCTCGAAGTCTGCCCGCAGATCTACTACCACCAACGGCTCGCCCGCCTCCATGCGCTGCTTGAGTTCGCCAGGCGTCATGCGATGCGTCCGGTAAGCGCGGTAGATCCGCCATAGGCGAACGAATTTGAAAACCAGATACGCCACCACGCCCGCGCCCAGAACGATTCCGATGGTGGCGCCGAATCTGGACAACGCGGCGACGACATCTTCCAGTTGCCTGCGAAACACCCAGCCGCTTGCGATATACGCTCCGGCCCACAGCAGGGCGCCGCCTGCATCGATGAGGAGAAACTTCCAGATGACCAGATTGAACATTCCGGCCAGAGGCGGTCCGAGGGTGCCAAACCAGGGCAGAAACTTGGAAATCAGCAACGACTCCGGGCCATAGCGCAGGTACGTGGAATGAGTCTTGGAGACACAGGTATCCGGCTCGATGGATACCCGGCAGACAAACTTCAGTACCGAGCCTCCCCGCCGCCTGCCTAAGGCAAACCAGAGAGAGTCGCAGATCAGCGAAGCGGCCACTGCCAGCGCGAGCGCCGGCGCCAGGTTGAGGCGGTGAAACCCCACCAGGGCTCCCGCCGCCAGCAGCACCGGGCCGGATGGAATCGGCAGACCGATCTGTTCGATGAATACCGCAACGAAGATCACGACGTAGCCGTGCCGCAGCAGGAAATCCATCGCACTATGCATTGCCGTCACCTCGGGCGCGGATCCTAATCGAAGCTTCCGCTCACGCCTTGGAATCTCCTCCCAGCCTGTTTCAGAACCCAGCGAGGGTGCGGCCGAAGGTGACCATCAGCACTCCGGCAGCCGAGGCTAGTAGCGCGACAGTGCCCAATCGCGTGTCGTGTCGTGGTGAGACCGGCATGCTCGTATCCCCTGACTGAGTTCTCCGCAACGGCACCAAAGCACCCCGATAGCCAGACTGCCCCGGAGCGCCATGTGTCTGAAAAGCGGGCTCCCGGCAGGTTGCGGTGTCGTTCTCGCGCCGGGACAGATGTCGGTATTTCGTCAATTGCCGGATAACCGGCCGGCTATTCCTCGGCGGGTTGCTCGCCGGCTTTGCCCGCCTCCGCTTTGCCGGCAATGCCAGCATAAAACTGTTGTCTGATCGGAAGGAAGCATTTATCATTGGACGGAAACAGTGTCTTAACTGCTTGTGTCAGCCGACGGGACAAGCGCAATTGGCCGCCTCAACTACATTTGCCTACAAACGACCAATGTGTGACTAAACGAGGAACTCAGAATGGCAGTCCCGTTAAACAGAATCGCCCTCTGCTCTTGCTCGATAATCCTGACCCTGGCGAGCGGCTGCAAAATGGCACCGTGGGATTCCCTGACGCCGCAATACTCAGATACGGCCCCACCCCACCTCGATTCGGTCCGCTTGCTCTCCCACAATGTGAGCTCGATTTTTGCAAGTCCGGATGGAAGCCTGTGGGCCGTGGGCGACGGCGGCCCGATTCTGAAGTCCGGGGACCAGGGCGATCACTGGACAGCCGTGGCCGCCGGAACAACGAACTACCTGTCTTCCATTGCGAGCAGCAGCGATGGACAGCGCCTGTGCGCCGTGGGCCGGATGGGCACGATTCTGAAGTCCGACGACCGTGGCGATCACTGGACGGCCGTGGCGAGCGCAACGAGGAACGATCTCTCTTCCGTTGCAGTCAGCAGCGATGGGCAGCGGATGTGGGCCGTGGGCGCCCAGGGCACGATTGTGAAGTCCGAGGACCGGGGGCGATCACTGGACGGCGGTGGCCAGCGGAACGCCGAGCACGCTCAATTCCATTGCGGTCAGCAGCGATGGGCAACGGCTGTGGGCCGTAGGCACGAGCGACACGATTCTGAAGTCCGAGG
>Ga0181521_10002379_pt1 | contig 22856 bp, 16 predicted proteins | sample PEATcosm2014_Bin_32_FD_119764 | JGI IMG/M metagenome (GOLD analysis project Ga0181521, IMG submission 119764) | Peatland microbial communities from MTU Mesocosm Facility, Houghton, MI, USA - PEATcosm2014_Bin02_60_metaG | ecosystem: Environmental > Terrestrial > Soil > Wetlands > Peat | place...
AACGCCAGCGACGACGCCGGCCAGCACCGGGGCTGGCTCCTCGGGCACTTCATCAACCCCGCCGCCGGCTCCGCGCGGGCAACCGGCGCGCTGGAAGTCAAATGGGGCATCCACCCCGCCGGGCAGCAGCGACCTGAATGGACCACTGACGAGCAGCGATCCACGCTCGTGCTCCTGGTCAGCGGCAAGTTCCGCGTCGACCTCACCGCCGGCAGCATCACCATGGACCGCCAGGGCGACTACGTCACCTGGGGCCCGGGCATCGACCACTCGTGGCAGGCCGAACAGGACTCAGTAGTCATCACAGTCCGCTGGCCATCCATCCCATGATCACCGAGCACGCACATGACGACAGAGCGACCCACCTGCGCTATCCGAATGACCGAAGCGGGCCTGCGGTAGCTACAGGCTGATAGACGAGCACGAGAGCGCAGAGCAGCCAGCACCGGTAATCAGCCTCGCACTGGCCCGATATTGGCGCAGCTGGATGAGCCGTACGTACTGCAGCGGAACCGGCGGCATTGATGCCGACGTCTTCGGCGAGGTAGTGACCACCTGCGATCTGTGCCTGGGGACTGGCGTAGTGCCCAGGCCGAGAAACTAGCCGCGATGCGCGTCTAATAGAGCTTGCCTGCAGGCCCTCCGAGAAGCTTCTCGACAGGCCGGAACATGATGACGGCACACGGTCGAGCGGGATAAGGCCAGGCGCGCCTGATCAACTGGCCGCCGTCCCAGGATGGCACGTCACGCCGCAAACGGCCGACCTGTTAAGGGAATGCTCAACCTTTTGGCGAATCCGGGTTGTCGGCAGGCGGCGTAGGGTGGCCGCCGACGCTTGAGCACCCATCTTCGGTTGCGGCTGACCAGGACGCTGGCGCCCGGCCGACCGTCGATGCGGTCATCTTGGCTGCGCTGTCAGTACAGGTTTCTAGCATCCTCGTCATGAGTGAAGATTCGCCTGCCAGCGTCGCGGTGATCATCGCAGGCCGCCAGCCAGCCGAATTCGAGCTGGCACATGCCCAGGCCGCTGGCCGTGCGTGCATCTGCTGCAGCGACACCAGTCCCGGCGAACTGATCCCGGTAGGCGTCATCGTCCCGCCTGTCCATGGCAGCGGCATAGCTATGGCATGCGAACAATGCGCCCCAACCCTCTTCACGTTATGACCAGGACAACGACGCTCCCCTACGGCCGCTCGCCCCCGAGCTGACCGGGCCGAGCTGTCGTTCCCCTGAGCGCCAGCCACCAAGCTGTGCCGCGCGAGGCTCGGACGCCGACATCAAGCGATTGCCGTACATACGCCACGGAGAACCTGGCTCTCAGCCAGGAAGTACCTACCTTTCACGCACATGCCGAAAGTAGGGCGTTACGGAGATGCATACTTACGCGCTGGCCGTAATACACTTCCGCGAACTGGTCAGGCAGGCGCAGACCCGCGGAGAGCTAGCGGGCTCACGTCCCTCGTGGCATAAAGCACGCATAGCGCCGACCGTGGACCTCCGGTGACCATGCCCCCCTCACATATTTGCGGCGCCCCGGAATGTTCAGTCCGCCGTCCTGTCAGGCCGATCGTCCTGGCCTGGGGATTACGTCGCGTCATACGAGGACAGGGTGAGGCACGTCTGCCATGCGGCCGCTTGCCGAGCATGCGGGAGGACTGGGCAGATCCAGAGGGTGGCGAGCTGCCAGGACCGGAGCTGTTGCCCCTTACTTTGCGGCTCGCATTATGGCGCTTTTGGTCGGTCAACCTGATAATAGAGCAGCCGCCAGCGGGGCGGCCACAAGAGGCGAAAGGGACATAATGGCTGATCCGTCGCCCTGGAACAGCCTGGAAGTCGCGAAGCTGATCGTGGATGGGCTGACTCCCGTGGCCGTTGTTCTCCTTGGAGTATGGGTTTCTCGTGCGACGAGGCGCGTCGAGGCGAGTCAGTGGGTGAACCAGAAACTCATCGAAAAGCGCATCGGGCTTCTCGAGAGGATTCTTCCCTATCTCAATGACATTTTTTGCTATTACACATGGATCGGGATGTGGAAAGAGCTATCACCAGCCGACATCATCCAGCGCAAGCGAGACTTGGACAGGTTATTCTTCGCGAACCAGCCGTTCTTCTCCGCTGATGCCCTTTCCGCGTACCAGGTATTCACCCAGGCACTCTTCCTGACCTATGCGAAGCCCGGTGCCGACGCGCAGCTCCGTACGACCGAGGTATCGCCCGACGGCAGCAGGGCCACCTCCTACCCTGGGACCTGGAAGCCAGAATGGTCTGGCATGTTTGCTCAAGCCAAGGATCAGGTGCTTCGCAGGACCGTCAGAGAAAAGTATCAGTTCCTGACCACAGTCCTGGGCGCCGAGATCGATATGTCAAAAGGATGAAGAATGATTATACAGTGGTGCTGTAAAGGGATCCGGGATCTCCCCGAGCGTGATGTCCGACAGATGCTAATGAATCGCGTGGGTCTGCGATGCAGGTACTGGATCGGGTGCGATCCCAATCCATTTCCGGTGGCCGACGCGATGGAAGGGCTAACCGAGCAAGGCCTGGACCTTCACGTCAATCACTACGACTACCAAGACCCTGCGACCGGAAGGCCGTACTATGAGACCACGCCATTTATTTCCCTGTCAGCAGGGTGCGTTGACCGGAACACTACCGTGCACACCAATAAGACCTACCGAGCTTTCCAGACAGCGCTTGACTTCGCTACTATCATTGACCACAGCCAACCCGCCGCGGGACGGCGTCCGGGCTGGGTCCTCGTCTGCTATGTGCTCGTCAGCGTCAACCCAGCGGTAAGCATCCCTTCGGTGGCCGAAGAGATCAGGGAACTCAATCACAACCGCGCATACTCACAGTGGTACTGGCAAGGCGAGATCACCGCAAAGATCAACGTGCCGTCAGCTCAGATCCTCAGCGCGGCGCGCTGGGAACCACGGCCAGCGAACACCTACGTCGCAACCAACCTGCTGCTCAACCGCAGATTCGTGCACCCAGCCGCACTGCTCGACGAACGGAACATGCTATGAGCCTTCCCGACGAGCTGTGGCAGGCCCTAAATCTCGACCCGGCGGTAGTCGCGGACAGGGCCAGCTTCCTCGCTGCGTACGCAGGGCTCGAGGAGCCTCGGCCGAACGTCGGCGACCTGATCGAGCTGGCAGCAAGCGGTCAAGCCTCGGACGGTAAGCCAGTCGTGGACCTGCTCGACGATGACGACCATGAAGCGCGGGCCATCCGCGAGCGAGCTGGATCGCGGGACCGCGGCGAGCCCATGGCCCCGTGGGCCCGGACCGGCGAGCTCGCCAGCACATGGTCCGAGTGCGCCGTGGCGAGACTAATGATCGGTGCAGCCGGGGGCCAGGACGCGCTGCTGCGGGCGGCCCGCATGTACCAGACACTCGGGCTGCCATTCGGGTCCCTATTGTATGCCGCCGTTACAGGAGCCTCGGCGAGGACCGCAGCCTGGCAACTGGCAGCGCTTGTCGCCGACCGGCCTCAGCGCACTGTCGCCGACCAGGAACAGTTCCAGGACCGCTATCCCGAGGAGGGCCTGATCGGCTGGCAGCACGTCAGCGGAGCCCCAACGCAGCAGATCTCGATACTCCTCACAGCCGCTGCAGATCCGGAAGTTATCGAGCAGAACGCGCAAGTCATTGCCGACCTGCAGTACGCTCCGCAGGCCAGTGGTATCACGCCCGTCGGAACGACAGCACAGCCGATCGCACTGTGGTGGGCGGCGGGCCTGGGCCTTGCCGCCCTCAGCCGCGGGGACGGCGACGCCAGAGCCGGTGTCCTTGACCAGATCACGGAACTGGCGCAGGCCCACGGCCGACAACTCCGCTACGCCCAGCTCGACACCTACCATTGGCGCCGCGCCCAAGCTCAGGTCGACCTCGTAGACCTCCATCTGGCCGGGCTCGTCGCCCTGACCGACCGGGCACTACGCAACTCGCGCCTAGAAGCCTGGAGCGAGGACGAATTCCAGGCCATCCTTCCACCGCTAGCGCGCGTATCTCTCAATCTGGGCCTGGAATTGTCCAGGGGCCAATAGGCCACAGGTCAATAGCGTCGCCAGTCCCCGGTTCCGTGGTCGAATAGAACACCGCGCTTACACCAGCCGCACAAAACCCTGGCCAAACCTCCAGCATCGGAAGATCTGGGCCTCCTCGGGAGCGGCGGTGGCAGATATTGGGGTCGAGTAGGTCTTCTCGCCGTTTGTGCGACAGGCTGATTTATTCATGATCCCCCGCCCCCGGCATGCGCGCTCATGGCCGAATAGCGGACATTGCGTGCCCCGCATACCTATGCGTTGACCTGCATGCAGCACCGCCCCGGCGACTGGCCACGCGGCATTGTCGTTCGCGGTCAGAGCGCACGGAACGCCGAGTAGGTGTGCAGGTCACAGCATCCAACGGCCGCCTGACCTTGCGCAGAAGCGCGCGATCTGTGCCGCTCCGAACGCATCAACGGCTGACTCGTCCAGCACGCACGATAGCGAACTTAACGTCACTCTCAGCGCTTGGGCATCCAGAGCTTCGGCGTCGCTGGAACAGGAAGGCCGCCGCGCCAGGCGTTCGAGGAATTTCCTGTCGAGGACCCCTACGCCGCTGGGCTGGTGGTTCCGTCAAGTTCCGCGCCCCGCCGAGCCCCGGTCACTGCCCGAAGCCGAGACCGCCGGAGCCGACTTAACCTTCCTGACCAGCCGCAGGCGCAGCCCCGGCTTCTTCTTCCTCGACGCCCAGGTCGACGCGCATCTTGTCGTAGAGTTCCTGTCGCTGGTTATAGATGTAGTTGTCCCGGTCGAACTCGCGACTGCCCAGGCGGTCCGTGCCGGTCTCCGAGGCAACATCTTCAGCGGCCTTTCTTACGGCCTGGCCAAGTCGTTCAGGTGCAATCAGCCTGACTGCTGCTGTGGCTTTGTACATCGCCGTCAGGGCGTTGTTCAGGTCCGCTTTCCCCGTCGTGCGCGCGTCGGATCGCACTGCACGCACGACTACCTCATCTAGCGTTCCGTGGAACTGCGAGTAGACGCGCAGCTTCTCTGCTTGGAGAGCACGCTTGTCCGCCGCGCCGATGCCGGCCTGCAAGTCGCCCGACGCAGCCTCGCGCCCCCGCTTGGCCTGCCACGCCGTCCCGCCGATGCCGAGGACAGCGGCGACGCCGGTCACGATCGCGGCGATGATCGCGGGCCAGTCCGTCCCCTTCGTCACTACGTCGATGACCGGAGGTAGCACCTGATTCACGCCGGTCATATTGCCACGGTTCACGGAGCCGGGTATGCCGACACGTTAGCCACGCCGGGCAGCGGCTCGGGCGAGCTATTTTTGGCAGATGCCCCGCCTTCGCGCGACTCGCGCCAACCCGCCAGGCATGACGGCGACCGACGCAGACCGCCGGGATAGTTACGACGCTGCGCTCCAGCAGTTCGACGAGCTCATCGTCGCCGCGACGGCCGTCGGGCCGGTATCGCGCCCGCTGCCTCTTTATTACGCGGTGCATCAAGCCGGGAAGGCCATCGCCGCGGCCGGGGCGACGGAAGGCGACTTGCAGAAGATCGGTACTCACGGTTTGGCGCAGGACAGGCGTGTCGATGCCGGCAAGACCGGACCCCGGGCCGTGGTCGACGCAGTCCTGGCGTCTGGTCATGCCAATCAGATCAGGGCGCGCGCCGCCGGTCGCGGACAGGTACTCGCCGTTACCCAGGCGCTCCCATGCGTGTGGCATGTCGAGTTCGGCCCAGCGACTGTAGTCAGGATCGTCTTTGTGTGGGCACTCGCGGAAGTGGGCCATGTTGTTGTTAGGCGAGATCAGCACGCTGGAGGCGCTCGTACTCACAGCTCGACGTCGCTCGGCCAGGCCGTGCTCGCAGGGGTCGCGATCCATGTCACATCGCTCGCAGTACGTCACAGATCTGCGTCGCAGGTGGGTCGCCCCTCGCCGCATGGATTGTCACGCGTAAGTCACGCCAGCGACCAGACGGCGACCGGACCGGCTCCGCTAAAGCTCAGCCTGCACGCAACAACCTCCAGCTTGACGACGCCGAGTGGACATGCTCAAGATTCCGGCCAAACCACGAGCCCCTGCAGAGACTCCTGTCTACGGCTCCATTCCGGCAAAGCGGCGGCCCCGGCCGGCGTAGGAGCGCGAGGACGCGCCCGGCCCGCGCGCTTGGTCGTAGAGGCCGCGCGCGTCCGCGACTCGTCGGGCGTCGCCAAAGACACGCGCGGCGATCCGTTCCCATCGAAGCTGGCGCTCATCGCGGAGTGCCGCGACGCTCTCAGGACTGGCCGGGAACGCGGCAAGCTCATTCTCAAGCCGTGCCTCTTCCTCGATGGCCGTCAGCCAGTACACACGCTTGGCTCCCATCGCCTCGTAGACGTGGTCCGGCGTGAGGCCTGATCGGAGCTGCCGGCGCACATGCTCGCGATCGGCGAAATCGATCGTCGGGCCGGCTGTCGGATGGAAGCGCTCGGCGATCTCGACGACAGGGCGCAGGTCGGGAATGACGTCGAGCGGGCCGAGGGTCCAGCCCCATTCCCGCTCGTCCTCGTACCAGCTTTCCTCGAGGTCCGGATACGGGTTGACGAGTGACAGTGCCGCGGGGTTATCCGGCAGCTTGACAATGAGCCGTGGTGTCTTGCGCCACGACATGTCAATGAGCAGCGTGTTGTAACCGCCACTTCGCTGGTAGGCGACGTAGCCCTTGCGGAACACCGGCTGCCACGGCAGGTTCCTTTCGGCGATCGCCTCGCTGAGCAGGTTCACTAGCTCGTGGCCGACCGCGAGCCGGTCATCGGGGAGCCCGAGTTCGGCCGCGTAGCGGTCCCAGTCCCATTCCTGCTGTCCGACGAGTTCAGCTGGCCGGCCATCGCCATCTTCGGCGGCATCGTCATCGAGGAGCCCGATCAGCTTGGACAGCTCGGCGGCGGTGATCCGCTGCGAGAGCTCGGCGGCGCCGTTGCCGTCGAAGCGGACCCCATCTTCTCTCAGCACATCGGTCACGTCGCGGACGTCATCGGGGCTGTCCCAGCGGAAGTCGGGGCGCGGTTTCCCGTCGGAGCCGAGTACCCGGTAAGCGTTGTCGAGGCCAGCCGTGTTGGCGACGTGCTGGCCGACTGGCATCGCTGCCATGCCGCCAAGCTGGGCCAACTCACCGTAGGTCGTCCAGCGGCCGCGGGGAATGGCCGCGACGGCGGCATTGATCCGGCTCCAGTCAAAGCCGCTGCGCTGCTCGGCTCCACCTGGCAGCGGCTTCGGCCAGATCGCGATGGCCCGGCTGGCCAGCTCATCGGCACGTGCCATGATCTCCTCGCGCCCCCAGGCATCCTTCCCCGCGAGCGCATGGTTCAGCTCGAGGTGACTGCCGCTGTAAATCTGCCGCTTGCGCTCGAACGGATTGTTGCTCAGCGTGCCATTGAAAGCGGTCAGGGTTAGGTTGCCGAGCGTGTGCACGAGGCCCCGGTGGACCTCGTCCGGATCCTGGCCGAGGGCCGAGAGGTGCTCGCGCCATTCCTCGCTCAGCGTCTGCGGCAAGATGTGCTCGATCGTCAGGTCGCTCATCTCAAAGTCGATCTGCTCCGGGTGCCCGTAGCTCTGCTCAAGTCGCTCGAGGATGATCTTCCTCTGCGGGCCGCGGCCGCTGAAATAGAACGGGCGGGCTCGGATCGCTTCTCGCAGCTGCTCGTCACCTGGCCAGTAACGGCGCTGCCGTGACAGCTCCTCTCGCAATGCCCGCGGGAAAGTCTCATCCTGGGGCAGGTGCCCGACGAACTGCACGAACAACCTGTTGAGCGCATTGGTCGGAATGCCTGCAAGTTGGCGCCTGACAAGAAACGACTCGATGTAGGAGACGACCTCCCGCATCCCCTCGACGGTCAGCAGGCCGCGGTCCCGCAGGTCGTAGGCGGCCATCAGCACCGGGTAGCTGGTCTGCGCTCCCCAGCGCCGCAGACGCCTAAGGCCGGCACGCACGTCCTGGTCGGGTTCCACACCGGGATCGATGATCCGCTTGTAGTGCCCGGCGCGGAGCGCGAGATCGCCAACAGCCTCCTCGACCGCTTCCTCGCCTCCGGTTATCGCCTCCAGACGGTCCTGGTGGCGCCGAAAGACGTCGTCAACCGCCACGTCGATGCCACGCCGCTGCAGATCGACCCGCGCGAGCCCTTCCAGGTTGTCGAACCCGATCAGGTGCTCCATCGGCCGCCAGATCTCGTCGTACACCTCGCCTGCCTTGGTGGGCAGGAGCATGAAGATCAGGTTGCGCAGCAAGTCAGCCTGGGTCAGGTTGACGCCGGTCGCGTTTAGAGACTGAAAGATACGGTGGGCGTTGTCCCCCTGCCCGGTCGTGATGTCGACGACCGCCAGGCGCTCGACGACCACGGCCGTCAGCAGGTCCAGGTCGAGCGGCTCCTCGTCAGGGCCAAGCAGTTCGACATGACTCCGGAAGAACCGGTAAGCCTGACCGATCGGGTCCTGGCCTCCCGCCCCGGCTCCGCGCATGACGCACGCGAAAAACGACGACCGGTCAGCTTGCGTCGGCAGGAGCCGGTAGCGCGCCTCTCCCTGCTGGAACTTGTTGATCAGGTACAACTCGTCGTAGCGCTCGATCGCCCTTCCGTCCATCTTCGCAGCCGCATCACGTATCGCGGCCAGGATCAGCATGAGGGTCGTCAGCCGCTGCTGCCCGTCCACGATCAAGAACGAGGCCACATCACTTGCCGCCGATGGAACCGGCGACAAGACAACGCTGCCGAGGAAATGCCCCGACCGAGCAGCAGCGCCGCCTTCCGAGGCTTGCCTGTACTGCTCCAGAATGTCCCGCCACAGCAGCCGGTGATCAGCGATCTGCCACGTGTACTGGCGCTGCCACAACGGAACCCGGAATTGCTTCTCCCCCTGAACAAGCTGCTTCAGATTCGTCTCATGTACCTGCACCCGCCGAGCATAGGTCCGGCCGGCCCGGCGGTCGAGCGGCGGCGAACCTTTGCCCGCCTTTCGGCCGAAAGCCGCGGCGAGGACGCCGGCGTCCGGGACGCGAGAGATAAGTGCACGGGCGCATGCCGCGGTGGCAGCGACTCTCCTTCTGCATCAACTCCGGAGAGGCTGACGGATGCAATCGGCGACTAACTCACAACCTCTACGGCCGCTTTGATGATGGTGACGTCGCGGGTGCTGTCCAGAGGCCAGTGTATGTCACCGCTAGCGGCCGCGTTGCGGGCCTTGGGCGAGTCGGCAGGGGTCGCGAGGATGACGTGAGCGCCGTCCCAGGCCAGCGACAACGGCACCAGATGGGGCCGGTCCGCGTTCGCCGTCGCGGCCCATACATCGGCGTCGTGTTCCAGACGAGCAGCCGTGTCGGCCCCGCGCTCGCTGGCACTGCGGATGGCATCGGTCATGTCACTGAGGCTATGCGTCAGCCGCGCGAAGTCGCGGTTACCGCGTCAGCTCCGTCGCGCGGTTCGCCCGGCCGAGTTGACGCGTCCGACCGGATCCTGGGCAGCAAGAATGCGGGCATCCGCCGTTGCAGTACGCCCGGATCTGCATCAGCCTCGTCCTGATCCGCATCGTGTTGATATCCGCGCCTAACAACAATTGGGCGGGTAGGTGGACGCTCTGCCGCAGGCAAGTTGGTGACGCTCCGCGTTCGATCTCACTCGTCGGCTTACCCTGCAGCGGTGCGCGTGTGATGGTCAGCCCGGCCGCATCGATGGATGCCAGCACTTGGAGAGGTCGAGCCCTCGGTTTCCGGCGCGATGTGTCACAACATGCCCCATCGTGGCAGATCGAGGCCGCTGGCATGGGACTCACAGTCCAGGCGGGGCCGAAACGATCTTCGGCCTGCTATCCGTCTGCGCCAGAGCCTTCCCGAGCACAGGCGCAGACCAACTTCGTGCGCCACGGAAGCGGCCTTAGCGTGGGCGGTCGTCGGATCGCCCCGTCTGGTAGTCAGGTCGTGGAGGTCGTCGGCCTGGGCAGCACCGACATCGCGCGGGACGAAGCCAAGCACCAAGGCAGCGTGGCAGATGAGTTCGCGCACCTGCTTGTCTCAGATGCGCGAACCGCCCACAGTTCAGCCGACCTGCAGAGCGAGAGAAGGTCAACGTGGCTGAAGTGACTGATAATTCTCCCATGACGGGCCGTGAGGGGCGACGAGACCAGGTGCTGGAACTGATCCGGCAGAGCCGCGAACCGCTGGACGATGACGAGATCGCCGAGGCGGCGCAGATGAACCGGATCTACGTGAACACAATCTGCCGGCGGCTCGCCCAGAACGGGCTGATCGTCCGCATCCCCGGCAGCAGAGGCAAGCTAGTGAACGCCGCGCTTGACCGACGCGACTTGACACGTGCGGAGGAGGAGCCGAGCAACCCGTATAGCCCGGCCCGGCTGCCGCGTTCACACCTGCGGGAGCCGCCCTGGCTGACCGGGCAAATTCAACAACTGACCGCCAGCTTCGCGGACTGCGTCACGGTCTTCGAGGCAAACCGGGCATTCCCAGGGCCGAGCCTGTACTTTCACCTGCGGGCTATAGAACGGCGACGGGCGCACCAGGCAGTCAGCTCACTCCTTGATGACAGGCTTTTCCTCGAATACGTTTACGCCGTTTTGCCCGCCTGGGGCATGCACAGGATGGGGCGGCAAGCAGCAAAGGTGGGGGACTTCACGCAGATCACCACTGCACTGAAAGAAAAAACGCCAGCATTGGAGCAGCTGTGGCCGCTGCGCATCACAGCGCTCAGCGAGCAGGCAGCCCTCGATGCCGCCGCCCTTGTCTGGGAGGTCATCGCCTATATCAAAGTGAGCACGTCACAGACCCAGATCGTGGCGGGGAGCAAGTTCCTTCATCACGTCCTGCCCGACCTCGTCCCTCCGATCGACCGCCGGTACACCTTCAGGTTCTTCACCGGTCGGCAGAGGGTGCAAAGCGACCGGGCCGCCTTCCTGGACTGGTTCCCTCGAATGGCAGGCATCGGAACGCGCTGCAGTGAGCCGATCAGAGAGGCAATCGACCGGGGCGGCTATATGGCGACCAGCGCGGCAAAGGTCATCGACAATGCCATCATGGGCTTTATGCAGCAGCGCCAGCCTGCCATCCTCGATGAGGAGGCCACAGCCTGACGAGTAGCGCCGAACGAGCCTCGTCTTAGCGGTATGTGGTATTCCGAGGCAATGTCTGGGTATATGCGACAAAACGGATGATTAGCTGTCGCAGTGCGATCGCCAAGCAATAGAGGCAGCCCGGAAGGGACTGGTCCGCCAGCATAACGGCAGCGAAGGCTGACACAGATCGCCCACCGCGCTACCGTCCGTCCGCAGCGGACGACCGCGCCGAACATCCCGGTATGGCGCGGCCCGTTCGGTCATCCTCACATGCTGGCCGACGCGCCGAACGGCGGATCAGGCGTGCGCTGCCGCAGCGTTAGCTTGTGACGGACAGTGACGAGTTCGCCATGGTTTATGAAACGCCGAGCGATGCTCCTATGGCTCGTCAAGGGCCTGGATGAGCTTCTTTTCGGGGGTTGATTCATTGGTGCTGCTGGGTTGAGGACAAGACAGGGAAGGGCCGCTCCGGGTCGGAGGGCAAGCTCTTATGAGGTCACGCCCAGCAAGTTCGAGTGGGGCCGGGGACGGCCGACGAATCGTTAGCAGGCCAGCACGGATGCGGCAGCCGATTAGAGGGCCAGGCCGTCCCCGGAGTGAGGGAGCGTTAGCCGGCGGGCGGGCGCAGGTGGGGGTAGACCTCGCGGGCGACGTAACGCTTGAGGCAGCGGATGATCTCCTTCTTGGACAGGCCTTCGGCGGCGCGCCGTTCGACGTAGGCGCGGGTCGCCGGGTGCGAGCCCATGCGGGTGAACACGATCCGCCACAGGGCGTGGTTGGCCTGCCGGTCACCGCCGGGGTTGAGCCGGTGCCGGACGGTCTTGCCCGATGATGCCGGGATCGGGGCCGTGGCGCACAGGTGCGCCCAGGCGGCCTCGCTGCGCAGCCGGCCGGGGTGGTCCCCGGCCGCGATGAGCAGCAGCGCTGCGGTGTGCGGGCCAACCCCGTAGAGGGAGAGCAGACGCGGTGCGCGTGCGGTCACCAGCGGGACGATGAGCTCGTCCAGCTGCTCGATCTGATCGCGGAGGAACTGCGCGCGCCGCCCGAGTTCGCGTAACGCGATCCGGGTGGCGTAGCCCACCACGTCGCCGGGCCGGGGCCGCAGCGCTGCCAGCTCGGCGGCCAGGGCGGCAGGCGTGTGCGCGGCGAACCGGACCCGGAGGTCATCGGGCCCGGTCACGATCAGGGACCTGGCCTGGTTGATGGCCTGGGTCCGGTCGGCGCGGGCGCTGCGCCTGGCGACCATCAGCGCCCGGATCGCCTCCACCGAACCATCCCGGCCCTTCGGCGCGCCAGCTGCCCGGCCAGACTGCGCGGCCCGCGCGGCGCTGACCGCATCCAGCGGGTCGGACTTGCCCTGCCGGCGCCGGTCCTGCCGGTCCGAGCGGTCCACCTCTACCACCCGGATCCCGGCCGCGGTGACATGCCGGGCCAGCCCGGCGCCGTAGCTGCCAGTGCCCTCGATCCCGACCAGGCACACCGCCCCGAACCCGGCCAGCCACTCCAGCAGCCGGCCGTAGCCGGCCGCGGTGGCCGGGAACTCCTGCACGCCCAGTAAGCCGCCGATCGGATCGAGCGCGGCGGCGACATGCGTATCGGCGTGAGTGTCCACGCCGCCGGTAATGGGTGAGGTAGGCCGTCAGGCGAGGTGCCAGCTGGGCTGGTCCTTTTCCCGGACGGCCCCCTCCCGAACCGGACATGCCCGCTTTCCGGGCATCCGGCTCTCCAGTGGCTACTCCGTGAGGGTTGTCACGGGTGGCTGCCTGGCGTGGATGGTGTCATGGCAGGCGGTGCAGACCACGAGGGTCTTGCGTCGCTTGTGCGCCATGAGTTCCGCCCACGCTGGCCGTGGCTGCCCCGGTTTGCCGAGGTGGGCGAGCTTGCCGGCGTGGTGGACGTCCACCTCGCCGGTCAGCGCACACATCTCGCACCGACCCGCCAGGAGCCGGATGATCAGCTCTTTGCGGCGGGTGGTGACCGGGGGCGGCTGGCGGTCGGTCAGGACCGCCGTCTTCTGCCGCTTGAGTGGAATCCCGCCGAACCGTGCGGTCAACGGCGTCTTGCCCTCGCGGTCGACGCTGACCTGTATGCAGGTACGCGGCCCGTGCGGCGTGGTGATCTTGGCCTTGTAGCGGGCCGCCATCTTCGCCACTGTCGAGCCGTACTTGCAGGCCAGCGTCTTGAGCATGGATGTTTCCATGACCCACCGCACCCGGTTCAGTCTCCAGACATCGCCGGCGAGCAGGTAGTAGTTGACCAGGCCCCGGTACTCGGCCCCGTAGGTGGCGACGATGACAAGATCGTCATCGTTGACCAGCTGGGGCCGTACCTCGGGCCAGCTCATCGTCGCGGCATCGTCTCGTGGCGGGGATCGGGTCATGGCGTGCCGTCCCCGCCGCGCAGCTGGCCGGCGCGGGCCCGGTGGGCGCGCATCCGGTAGGACTCGCCGGTGATGTTGAGGACGGCCGATCGGTGCAGCAGCCGGTCGAGCATGGCGGCGGCGACCATCGGGTCGTCGAAGATCTTCCCCCAGGACGGGATGCCCAGGTTGGTGGTCAGCGCGATCGAGCCTTTCAGGTACCGCTGGGTGATCACCTGGAACAGCGCGGCGGCGCCTTCGGCCTGCATGGGCAGGTAGCCCACCTCATCAACGATCAGGAGGCGGGGGCCGGCGAAGAACCGCATGGTGGTGGCCCAGCGTCCCTCGATGGCGGCCTTGTGGCAGCGGGCGACCAGGTCGGCGGCGGTGGTGTAGTAGGTGCGGTACCCGGCCGCGACGGCGGCGTGTCCCAGGCCGACGGCGAGCATGGTCTTGCCGACGCCGGGCGGGCCGATCAGCAGCACGTTGGTGGCGTCCTCGAGGAACCGCAGGGTGGCTAGCTCGGCGATGAGCTTGCGGTCCACCGAGGGCTGGGCGTCGAAGTCGAAATCACTGATCTGCCAGGGCGCGGGCAGGCACGCGAACCGGGCCAGGCTGGCCTGCCTGCGGGCCGTGGTGGCGGTGACCTCCACGGCGAGGAGCCGCTCGAGGAACGCGGTGTGGCTGAGGCTGGCGTCCCTGGCGTGGTCGAGCTCGGCGGGCAGCGCCTCGGCCGCCGCGGACAGCCGCAGCTCTGCCAGGTGACCGCGCAGCTGCTGGTAGACCGACGATTCGCTCACCGGCTCACCTCGGCCAGCTCGGCCCAGTCGGCCAGGTCAACGGTGACGTCCGGGCCGCCGCTCCGGGCGGGTGGTTGCCCTTGCGCTGGCATGGCCGGTCGGTGGTGAACGCCGACAGCACGACCCGTTCCAGCTCGGCGCGGTGGCCGGGATCGCGCACCATCGTTCCGGCGCCGGCCGGGGCCAGGGCGCAGGCGCCCAGCCGCGCACCTGATGGCGAGTAGACCTCGACCACGCCAGTGCCCAGCCGGTGCCGGCATTCCGCTGTCGTGCCGGCCAGGCCGGGCGGCACCGAGTACAGATTGCCGCGGAACGCCACCGCCGCGTTCGCGCCGACCTGCCGGGACACGATGACCGTCGCCGGGTAGGCCGCGGCGGGCAGCGCGACCAGCGGCTCGGCGTCCGCTAGCGCCCCGACGGTCGACGCGATCCCGCCGGCCTTCCTGCGGCGGGCGTCAGCGGTGCCGGAGCAGAACGCGTCCAGCGAGGTCTGCGCTTCGGCGGGGGTGGTCGCGGTCATGGTCCGCCACCACCGGCCGCACACATAGCGGACCGAGTACTCCACCGAGCCCTTGCGGTTGCCGCGCCGCGGCGGGCACGGCTCGACGACCACGCCATAGAACTTCGCGACCGGGGCGAAGCTGGGCTGCACGTCGCGTGTTCCCGGCACGATCACCGTGGCGAGCCGGTCGGTCCGCCAGATCCGCGGCGTGCCGCCGTGCCGGCGCAGCACGCCGTCGATCGCCTCGATCAGGTGCGGCTGGTCCAGCGACTCGGCCAGCACCCCGCGGATCCGGCCCGAGTGCGGCAGCGTGCCCAGCAGCACATACGCGGTGCCGCCCCACGGCGCGCCGCGCCGCTCGAACCAGTCCCACTGGATCTCCTCGCCCGCCGGGTGGGCGATCTCGATCGTGTCCCGGCCGTTCACCCCCGAGCAGGCCTCGCAGTGCGGCCGCAGCCCGGCCAGCCGCAGCTGCCGGGCGAAGCTGACATACGACAGGTGATAGCCCAGCGGCACCACCTCGTCGAACAGCGCCGACGCCCAGATATGCGGGTCATCGGCGAACCGGGCCGACACATACGCCGCGAACGGCGCCAGCGGATCGGGTGCCGCGCTGGCGCGCACGCCGGGCTGGCGCTTCCCCTGCAGGTAGCCACGAACAGTCTTGCGGTCCCGGCCAAGATGGCGGGCAATCGCCGAGACCGACCACCCGCGTCGTGCCAGAGCATGAACTTCCACATCTTCTCCCTGTGTGAGCATTGAGCACGGGGCTCCTCCGGATGACGGCCTAGGACACCGTCAGGCTCGAAGGAGCCCCGCCTCATCCGGCGGACGTCAGTGACGACACGCCGAGACCCTCACAACTGGGGAGATTCAGTAATCGAGGGTGGGGAGCTTCAGGTGATCGTGGGCAATGCGGGCATCGGCTGCTAGGCGGTGCTGTTGACCTGCGGAGACGGTGGCTAGCAGCAAGTACTACGGCTTGCACGCTTAGTTGTGGTCCTGGCTGTCGTCGGTTCGAGACCGGTGGCCACGAAGATCCTTTAGGCACCCGTCATGCCGCGCCGTTAAGCGGCTTTCTGTCAAGCCAGGGACGCCGTCACCTGGTGACGGCCCGCGGCGGACATAACAAGCCAGGCTGCGGTGCGTACTCTATCCGGTGAGTTAGCAACAGGTCAGGCTTAACCGTATCCGACCGCGCCTTGCGGCGGATCTGCGCTCCCATTGTGCTTTCAGAATTGGACAGCGCGCCGCTGCCTGATGCTTCTAATCGTCCCGATGCGGTCTGCGGACCTCTGCACTCACTGCTTGCGTCCCCTTGGGTGAACTATCAACTGGCAGTGTCAAGCTGGACCAGGACGGTGATATTTGGAATGAAAATCGCTGGATAATCGGCGCCCAGCGCTTAAACGCGCTGAGGTCCGGCAGCGATATCAGATGGCGGGTCTGGGCGGCGGACGCGGCAAAATGCTGCCAGGCCGGTATTTGGCCAGGTGGGATCGGGCCGATGATCTGGTTGCTCCATGTGCCGACTGTGTCTACTGGTGCGAAGTCTGAGACGAAATCGTGCCACTGGCCCTTATTGGGCCGGTATATGAGGCCGCCTGCCAGCTGCGGGTCGTCCTGAAGTGGGGCGTTGATGACCTTGCCCAGCAAGCGGGCATCTGCGGCCAGCATGCCCAAGAGCATGGCCACGGCCTCGTATTCCCCAGGACCGCCATCACCGAGGAAGCTGGAGGCATCGGCTAGGCGCCGAGTAGAGCGCAGCATCCGGTACAGGTTGAGCATCCGTTTCGCGTCGCGGGGGGTGCCGACGAATGGGTGCAGTCCGCTCAGGATGGTGAGCTCGGGCTCGGTCAGCGGCTGCGGCGGCTCCGCGGTCTCGGGGGACGCCAGTTCCGAGTCCGTTTCAACCGGCAAGGTGGCCGGTTCAGCCCGGAGTGACTCCCTGCCCGTGCCTCTCGCCGCAGGCTGGGCTGGGCTGGGCGGGCCGACGACTGGCGGTGCGGCAGCGGGCCGCTGTTCGCTGTTGGCTGCGGCGAGGCCGCGCAGCATGCGGCCCAGGCCGGCTGGGGGTATGCCTGGCAGCACGATAGGGACATTGAAGATCTTCTCCAGGTAGTCGTCCGGGGTTACTTCGGGCAGCACGTGCCCCGGCCCGAGCGCCGCATCGGGCCTGAAGATGTCCTGGTATCGATGCTGAAGCGAACGCCTCAGCCAGCGGGGATCGACACCCACCACCACAACGAACAGGTCGAGCGCCAAGAGCAGGTGCATCGCTTGAAGGACGTCCACTACCTGATTGGAGGGGCAGCGATCGAGATCGTCGATGTATAGCACGATGCGGTCGATGGGGCGCTGGGCGTGCTCGCCTGCGCCGTGAGCATGCCAGTCGCGCAAGAGTTCGACGAGGCGCTCGAAGTCCTTGCGAATGGTGGAGATGAGGCCGAGCTGGCCAGCGTACATGCCGCTGCCAGCGCGTTCGGCGATAAAAGTGTACAGCTGCTGGCTGGGCATCAGATCTGACAGCTCCCGGGTCAGCTGGCCGACCCTGGCAACCAGTTCATCGAGCTGTGCCTGCGCTACTTTCTTGTCGGCTTCAGCACGGCGCAGCTCGGCTATGGCTTCGCCAACAGCCTTGCGTGTGTGCTCCTCGGCCGACGCTTCGAGGCTCTTGTTGACTTCCGTGGTGATGGTCCGCAGTTGGGTCAGCGCCCGTTTCGCCGTTGCTGCCCAAGTCACGCCGATGCTGAGGCTCACGGCCAGCGCCGTAGCACCGCCCCCGCTCAGCCAGCGGCTCCAACTGGCCGGGATCCAGGCCGCGGCGATGATCACCAACACGGCGACCGCGCTTACGATCGCGAGCAGCCAGGAACGCCGCCGACCGAATTGCCTGCGCATCGCGACGGCCTCGTTGGCGGTACCGCGAACTTCATCAGCGAGCAGTCGGGCCTGCTGCATCTCGTCGCTGATGCCGAGCCGTCGCCACACTTTGGACAGCTCATCACGAAGGGTCCTGGAACTCATAATTGCATGCAGTAGATCCTTGGCTCCGATATCGCGCCGTGCCGCCGCTTCCTCCAGCTCGGACTGGAGCCGCTCGGTCTCCTTTCTTGCGTGGTCTTTGCGTGCTTCCAGTGCTACTCGTTCTGATGTGGTCGCGGCAATCTTCTCCCGCAGCATCTTCCGCCGGTGGTCGGGCATTTCACCGGGCCCCGCCAGCTGCCGGAATATCTCATCGCCGAGGCTTGCCCACAGATTGGTGTCGGCGTAGTGCCAGGCATTGAAACCGATTTGCACGACGTCCTTCAGGTAGGACTCCCGGCCGGACCCGGAAAGGCGTTCTATTTCGGATCGGAGCAGGCCCATGAAGTAGCTCTTGCCAGCACCCCACTTGCCGAAGATGCCGACCGAGAGCGGCATCTGCGTGTCCGCCGAGACGATTGCAGTCGCCAGCATCGACACCCAAACGCCAACATCCAGGTGATCGCGCTCGATGGGAATCCCGCAAGTAGGGTCGACGCGATCGCTGTCGATTCCGCCCGCCAGGCGCGTCGACGCGGTCCGCTCAGACGGGATCAGGTCGTGCCACGCCGCGGCGGGCTCGCCGCTGGTTTCCGCCAGCACTGCCTCGCGCAGGAACTGCCGCAGGTCAGCCAGGGTGACTCCCAGATCCGCCAGCGCCGGCGCCTGCAGCGGCGGCCTGTCCGCAAGGACAGCCGCAGCTACCAGATGCCGCAGATGAATGTCGCGGTGACCCGAGACCCGCAGGGCGATCTCCGCGGCGGACATCAGCAGCAGCGTTAGCGGCTCCGCTGCTACCTGTCTGGCCACTTCGTCATCTGATGCCCGCAGGTCAGTCATCTTGACCCCGAGTGCGTCGGCCAGCCGGTCCAGCATCTCCCCTGGATCACGTGTTGTTTCCGGTTGCGCGTTAGTCAGTGAGTTGAGCAGGGCGCTCGTCATTCCGGGCAGGCTGGTCTCGTGAGCGTGCAGCAGTGCGGCGAGGAGCACGAACGAGGCATCGACTGGGCGCTCACTGGCGAGGCCCACGGCACGGGAAAGCACCGCGCGGACGGACGAGCTCATATCGGCTTGTTCCGCGGGGGTGGCGGGGGCCGGTATCTCGGCCTCCGCGCCTGCTCTCGATCCCGCGGCCGCCGGCTCCCGTTCCGCCCGGGCAGCGCTGGCCCAGCGAGAGTCAGCAGCGTGGAACCGCTGGCTGGCCGCGGCCGCGTCCGGGAACGCTGTCGCAATCTCGGCGGCCGGGACGGCGAACCCGCCGAGGTCGTCGCGAAGGCTCCGGCTGCTCTCCAAGATCGCCGCGACCAGACCGGTGCGCAAGTTCAGCAGCGGCGAGCCGGCCAAGCCAGGGAGCACCTGGCCACGCCTCAGCTTGTAGAGCTCGTGCCCATCCTGGCTGACCGGCGACTCGAACCAGATGGTCACGCCGGTCAGCGCCGTATTCGGCCCATGCTCGACCGTGTACCCAGCCAGGTACAGCACATCCGGCGACCTGCCACCAGCCGGGCGCCCACCCCCGAGGCTCACGCAGGGGTGACCCCACGCGTTGGCACCCTCCACCTGCAGGACCGCCAGATCCGGCAGCGGGTATACCGCAGAATCCGGCACCGACTCAGGCGCAGGCACCGCACCTGCCACAGTGGCCGAGACCGCGCGATCTTGCCAGTTGACCCGCAGCCCTGTCGCCCCGTGGACCACGTGGGCGCAGGTGACCACTAGCCCCGGCGCTAAAAAGAATCCCGTCCCGCGGAAACGCCCAACCTGATCATCGACCCGCACCACGCACTGACGCAGCAGCGCGATTAGCGGGTTCGGTTCACCATCAGGTGGGCTGTAAGCTGCCGGACTGCTCACTGCCCCGCTCCAATGTGAGCTTCAGCGACGCGTTCGCGTCCCGCTCCACCGGCATCCCCTCCCCAGTGCAAGGCCAAGCCGCCACACATTGCTGAGGGCGGCGGGCGGCTAGGCACGACTACATATGCACGCACGAACTGGCCGCTAGATCCCTGATAGTACGGCGAGTTGCCGTTCGGTACGTAGGGTCAATGCGATCAGCGCCTCTAGAAGCTCAAAGCTGGGCCAATGACCTGGGGCCGCGGGCTGTGGTCTTCCCCTTGTCCGTCGGCCGATCACCAGAGGCCTGGCCCCATGCTTGGCCGCGGAAAGGCCCGGATCGGCGATAGACCCCGCATAGCCCAGCTCCCTCAGCGCCAAGGCCCACGGGCGCGGGATCATCGGCCAGCCGGATCCGGCAGCACTCCACAAACGACGCCATCACCTCCGGCCCGGCTGACCCGCCGGCGGCCTCCGGGAGGCCGGGGCCAGGCCGGTCATCGGCCGTCCCGGTTACTCTCCGTCGCTTTCATCAGAAGAAGGGATCTTTCATCAGATGAAGCCAGGCCGCGACCGCGCGACTCAGCCTGCTCTGGGCGGGTTCAGCGGGCGGCAGCCCGCCGGGTGCCGCAGGGTACCAAGGCGGGGCTGCCAGCCTTGGTTGGGGTGAGTGTCCCGCGGGCGCTTCGCGCCCGCCTCGCCGAGCGCGGCCATCATCGCCTCGCCCGCTAGGGCGCACTTACTCGTGCGGGATCAACGCGCCCTCCGGCGCGCGGCGCGCTTCGCGCGCCCTTGAAAAGGGTAAGGAAAGTTCTCGCCGGGCTGATATGAGCACAGCACCCATGACAGCTGGAGCCCATGACGGTAGCTCTGCCGATCTGCGCGCAACTACGATCCGTAGTCACGCAGACCGAGCCCGCGCGGCCAGTGTGGAACGACTCGTGGAACGAGTGCTGGTGGAGCCACCGTGCAATCTGTGCATTCCGCGCGTATTCGCGAGCTATCGGTGCAGGCCGAGCGCTCAGGGCGGCGGAGCGGTCCTCTTTTGATCCGTGGGTTCTGGGTTCGAGCCCCAGGCACTCCGCCCGCTCTTCCTGGACGAGGGCTTCGGCTCACTCGACATCGGATGGCATGGTGGACGTCGACCGCTCTCCCCCCGCGCGCCCCCGGTGTCAGCCAGTGGTGATCCGGCACGCCACCGCCGGGCCTGATAGCCGACCGCGCTGCCCGCGCGCAGGCGGTTCGGCCGCTGGCAGCTGGCGTGCCGGATCACCGGCATCTCCCCCGCGACCGGGTGCGTCAGCCCGGAGCTCAGTTGCCAGCCCAGCGCGTGCGCGCTGAATCGCCGCCCGTGCGTCCAGAATCTGCCATGGCCGCTGCCGTCCAGGGCACCGGTCCACCACCAGTGCCCGGCGCCGCGCAAGATCCGCGCAACTAGCGGAAGCACGGTGACCGGATCACCGATGATCTCAGCCCACGCCCACGCCGGGATCCGGTCCGTACCCGGCACGCAGCTGACTGGCATCCCCGGCAGCACCGGATGAGGCTCGCCGCCAGCCGAGGCACCCATGCGCACATGATATGCCCGAACACTGAGAGCAACCGCGGCAAACCCCAGCTGGCCGGGGCACTGGGAGGCACAATTGATGGCGACCGGGGGCGGCCGTGACCGGACCGTTGCGTCTGGTCGAGGGCCGTGTCAGCAGTCGATACTGAGTTCGACCGCTCGAACGTTAGCGGTGCTAACAAGATGCGGGGAGCCAAACAGGGAGCCAACGGTGGCCTACACAGGGCTACCCCAAGCCACTGCCAGCCCCGGTAGCGGCAGGTGAACAGCACGTCAGGCGACGCCTGGCCACTTCCGGCGATCCCCCGGACGTGCCTTCTAAGCAGCCAGTCATGACCGCACTGAGTGCTATCAAGAAACTGGCTACGGCGAGAGCAACCGGACCCTCGCGGGGACGCGGCAATCGGGCCAGAGGCCGTTCTGTTACGTCCGAAAAGGCCGAAGATCGCACTAGCCGCATGTTACGGGGGATCGTTCCCTCCATCGCGATCGGAAACCAGCGCTGGGTGGCGCTGTGACCGCAACCCAGGCGTCGGTTTAGCTGACAGGACTGCCGCTCCGGCGAAAGATGCGATCCATCGCCTGAGTTCCATCCTGGAGCACTGGACGCAGTTCTTGGCGGTAGACGGTCTCGGTGACGTGGCTGCTGGTGTGGCCGACTAGCCTCGAGATTTTCTCGATGACCATTCCGTCGTCTGAGAGCAGGCTCACGAAGGTGTGCCGCATATCCCTGGGCGCCCAGTCCGTGCCAACCTGGGCACGCTCGCAGATGTCCTTGAACATGCGGCGGATGTTTCTGGCGTCCAGCGGCGTGCCCGTTGCTGTGGTGAACACCAGCCCGGTGTCCTTCCAACGGGTGCTGGCGTGTCGGCGCTCGTCCGCCTGGCTCACCCGTAGGTCCCGGAGCGCCATGATGACCAGCTCTGGCAGCCCGAGGCCTCGCCGCGACTTCGGGGTCTTGGTGTCTCCGCCGACGCGGTCGGCGCGCCACACGTTCACGTGCGGCGGTACTGGCGGGTCCGCCTGCGGGTCGCCATCAAGTTCAACGTGATCCCACCGGATGGCCCGGGCTTCCTCGGTGCGGACGCCGGCCATCAGACTGAGCACGATGTAGGCGTGCATCAGTGGCGCCGGGCGGCGGTGATCCTGCAGGCCGGGATGAAGTCTTATCTCGGGAAGCTCGCGCGACGCGTCGATCACGGCGGCCGCCTGCGCGAGGGTGAATGCGCGCTGGCGTCGGCCTGACCGGCCCGCTGGCGCCTCCACCAGCGCGGCCACGTTCCGGCCGATCCTGTCGTTGGCCTCCGCGTGCCGGATGGCGCGCTCCAGCGATTCGCGTGCGATCCGCAGCGACCGGGTGGACAACTGCCCGCTCAGCGACTCCAGCGCCGTCCGGACCTCCGTCGCCTTCAGGTCCCGCAGGGGCCTCTTGCCGACCTTCCCCAAAACCGGTGCCAGCGCATCCCGGTAGATCTTTCGCGTGCGCTGCGACCGGCCGGGCAGTCCGCCGCTGAGCCAGTCTTCCGCGGCGTCGGTGACGGTGTAGCTGGCCCGGGTGACAACGCCCTTGTCCAGCTCCCTGTGCTTCTCGTCCAGCGCGTCGATCACGGCTGTCTTGGTCTGGCCCGACACCTTATGGCGGATCCGGTGCCCGTCCGGGCCGACACGGCTGATCAC
>Ga0181521_10002381_pt1 | contig 22830 bp, 20 predicted proteins | sample PEATcosm2014_Bin_32_FD_119764 | JGI IMG/M metagenome (GOLD analysis project Ga0181521, IMG submission 119764) | Peatland microbial communities from MTU Mesocosm Facility, Houghton, MI, USA - PEATcosm2014_Bin02_60_metaG | ecosystem: Environmental > Terrestrial > Soil > Wetlands > Peat | place...
CACCTGCTGTACGCGACGCTCGGTGACCTGTACGTCAGCAAGCAGCGCTGGACCGACGCGGCCGATGCCTATCGCGCGTTTGCCAAGCGCGAGCCGGACCACGAGCGCGCACCGCTGCTGCAGATGCAGGCGATCGACGCATACAAGAGTGGCGGCTTTGCCTCGCTGGTGCTCGAAGGCAAGCGTGAGTACGTCGAGCAGTACCGCCTCGGGTCAAAATTCTGGGCGGCGCGCAAGCCTGCCGACGCGCCGCTCGTGGTGCGCGAGCTCAAGATCAACGTCAAGGATCTGGCGGCTTTCTACCATTCTCAGGCGCAGACCACGAAGCAGCCCGCCGACTATCAGGAAGCGGCACGCTGGTATAAAGAATTCCTGGAGTCGTTCCCGGACGATCCCGAAGCCGCTGCGACCAGCTACCGTCTGGCCGACACGCTGTTCGACAGCCATCAGTTCCGCGATGCTGCGCTCCAGTACGAGCGCAGCGCGTACGGGTACCCGCCCGACGCGACGTCCGCCACGGCGGGCTACGCCGCGCTGGTGGCGTACGAGAAGGCGGAGGCCGACCTCGACGGCGGGGCGCGGACCGCCTGGCACCGCCAGGGGCTCGACAGCGCGGTGCGGTTTGCGACGACCTTCCAGGACCATGCGGAGAGCGCACCGGTTCTGGTGCGCACGGCGCGCGAGTTCTACGACCTAAAGGACTACGCCAAGGCCATCGAGGTCGCCGATCTAGTGCTCGCGCGCCGGCCTCCGGTGGATGCGGACAAGCAGCGCACCGCCTGGACGGTCACCGCCAACGGGCAGTTCGAGCTCGGGCAGTTCGACAAGGCCGAGGGCGCCTATCTTCAGGTTCAGACGCTGATGGCGCCGAACGATCCGCAGCGCGGGGCCATCGACGAGCGCATCGCCGCATCGGTGTACAAGCAGGGTGAGGCCCGCAAGGCGGCGGGCGACGATGCCGGTGCGGTCGAGGACTTCATGCGCATCGGGAGGCTCACGCCGACGGCGAAGATCCGCGCGCCAGCCGAATATGATGCCGCCGCGCTGCTGATCGGCCTCAAGGACTGGCCGCGGGCCATCGTGGTCCTGGAAGGATTCCGGCGCGACTTTCCCGCGAGCACGCTGCAGCCGGAAGTGACCCGCAAGCTGGCCGTGGCCTACGTCGAGGCCGGGCGTCCCGGGCTCGCCGCCGCGGAGTTCGAGCGGATCGCCTCGGCAGCGGACAGCTCGCCGGAGGGGCAGCGCGAGGCGCTGGTGCAGGCAGCGACCCTGTACGAGAAGTCCGGCGACCTTGCGAAGACCGTTGCCAGCTGGGAGAGCTACGTCAGGCGCTTCCCGCAGCCCTTCGAGCCGGCGATGGAGGCCCGCGAGAAACTGGCGGAGATTGCCGAGCAGCAAGGCAATGCAGCGCGGCGGGCGGCGCTGCTCGATGAGATCGTCAAGGCCGATGCCGCCGCGGGGGCCGCGCGCACCGATCGCAGCCGGTATCTCGCCGCCCGTGCAGCGCTCGAGCTCGCGCAGCCGGTGCGCGACGAATTCGACTCGATCCGCCTGACGCTGCCGCTCAAGAAGTCGCTCGAGGCGAAGCGCACGGCCATGCAGCATGCCCTCAAGGTCTACGGCGCGGTGGATGCGTATGCCATCGCCGAGGTCTCGACCGCAGCGACCTACGAGATGGCGGAGCTGTACCGCCACCTCGCGGCTGACCTCCTCAAGTCCGAGCGGCCGAAGACCCTCGCTGGCGAAGAGCTCGAACAATACGATTTGCTGCTGGAGGAGCAGGCGTTCCCATTTGAAGAGAAGGCCATCGAGGTCCATCTGGTGAATGCGGCGCGCGCGGCGCAAGGAATCTATGATCCGTCGGTGCGCGCGAGCTTCACGGCCCTCGCCAAGCTCAACCCCGCGCGCTTCGCGAAGACCGAAGAGAACGAAGACCTCGTGATTGACGCTGCGGCCGGCGCGGCGCCGGAAGAGGCCCCGGCCGCGGTTGGTGCGCCGGGCGGCACGACGCGCGCGGGGCCGGCCGCGGTGCCGCCGCCGTCCGCCCCGGCGGTAGTGCCACCGATCGCAGCCCGATTCCAGGAGGCGATCGTCGCGGCGGAGCAGGGCGACAGCGCCAGGGCCGAGAATGAGTTCGCGGCGCTCCAGGATGCGGCGCCGACGCTGGCCGGTCCGCCGCTTGACCTCGGGATCGTGCGCGCCCGCCAGGGACGCTGGCCGGACGCCGTGGTGGCGCTGAGCGAGGCTGCGAGGCGCAATCCGTCGAGCGCCGTCACCGCGGCCGAGTTGGGTGTGGTGTACCGGGAACTCGGCAAGTTCCAGGACGCCGAGCGTGCCTATCAGCGGGCAATCGAGCTCGACGCGAATGCACAGCGAGCGCACCGCAACTTCGGGGTGCTGCTCGACCTCTATCTGCAGAAGCCGGCCGAAGCGCTGGCGCAGTACGAGAGTTCGCTGGGACTGCTGGGCGGTGAGGATAAACAGATGTCCGCGTGGATCGCCGAACTCAAGCAGCGGCTCGCCACCGGCCAGAAGAGCGCGCGCGCGGAGGCCCAATGAAATCCATCGGTAGCCTGATTCTTACCGGCGGGCTCGTGGCCGCGGGGCTAAGTTCGGCGGCCGCCCAGGACGCGCCGACGCCAGCCGAAAAACAGGCGCGGGCCCAGTCGAGCGTCGTGCAGCAGGCGGAGCCGGCCGTGACGCGGCCCGCCGCGCCGACGCCGAAGCAGCCGGCCGGGCAGCGATCCGCCAAAACCGCGCCCGGCGACAAATCGGCCAAGGCGATGGATCGCCTCGAGCTCGAGGCCTCCCAGATCACCGGCAACCGTGAACTCCCCAAGGTCATGGTGGTCGTGCCGTGGAAGCGTTCGGATATCGGCGACTTCGTCGGCCGCCCGCTCAACAGCCTCGTCGACGAAGCTCTGCAGCCGGTCGATCGCGAGGTTTTCCGGCGTGAAATCGACTACTACGGCGCCCTCTCGCCGGACCACGCCCGGGTCGAGACGCGCGTCACAGGCGCCGCGCCCGCCGAGCGGCCTGAGAAGTAAGCCATGGATTTCGTAACATAAGTTGAGTGAAATAGGTCGGCCCGGCCGCCACACCTCAAAAGATCCAACGGAGCAGCGGAGATGCATGCGTACGACATAATCGTCAATTTCTTCAGGCAGGGAGGCTTCTTCCTGTACCCCATCGCCCTGATCTGGGCGATCGGCCTCGTGATCGCGGTCGAGCGGTTCGTCTACTTGACCAAGGTGGGTGCCGGCAACAAGCGCCACTGGGATGAACTGCAGCCGCTGTTCGAGGCCGGCAACTTCAAGCAGGCGATGGCGCTGGTCGAGGATTCGGACACCGCGCTCGGCCAGGTCATGAAGTACGGCCTCAGCCGCATCCAGACCGCCAGGCGCCGCGATGACATCGAAAAGGCGATGGAGGAGAGCCTGGTCGAGGTCATTCCGCGCCTCGAGCGCCGCACCCACTATCTGGCGGCGCTTGCCAACATCGGCATGCTGATGGGCCTGTTCGGCACGGTCCTCGGGCTGATCAACGCCTTCGCCGCAGTAGCGCAGGCAAACCCCGCCGAGAAGGCGAGCCTGCTGTCAGCCAGCATCTCGGTTGCGATGAACAACACCGCGCTCGGTTTGCTGGTCGCGATCACGCTGCTGCTGTCGCACCTCTACCTCGAAACCAAAACGACCAACATCGTCGACAGCCTCGAGGTCGCGAGCGTCAAATTTCTGAACTCCCTCAGTGAGCGCCAGCAGCAGACGGCGCCCGCTGGCGGCGCGGGCGCTGCGCCACCGGCGCGGCCCATGCCAGGGATGCAGGGGGCGCGGGCATGAGCGGATCGACGCTCGCGCGTCGCCAGGCGCGCAACCATGCGCGCTACCGGGGTCGGAACGAGATCAACATCGTTCCGATGCTCGACATCTTCACGATCCTGGTGTTTTTCCTGATATTCACGGCGGTGTTCTCGCGGACGCATATCGTCGAGCTGAACCTGCCGGCGCAGAGCTCGGAGCTGCTGACGCTGCCCGAGGGGCTGGTGCTCGAGGTCGTGGTCCGGAAGGACGGCCTCGTCGTGCAGGACAAGAACAGCGGCCCGCTGCAGCCATTGCCGAACACGGCGCAGGGCTACGACTTTGACGGCCTGTCGTCCTACCTGAGCCGGGTCAAGGCACGCTTCCCGGAGATGAAAGCGGCGACGGTGCTGCTCGAGCAGGATATCCCGTACGACACCATCGTCGCGACCATGGATGCAGTGCGCTCGTACGAAGGCACGCTGGATGGCAAGCCGGCGCGCGGCGAATTGTTCCCGCAGATCTCGCTCGGAGACGCGCCGATATGATTGCCTCGCGCCTCAAGCGCCACCGCAAGCCCGGGGGGCATCATTCCGGTCATGGCATGCCGGCGCTGATCCCGATGATCGACATGCTCGTGATCCTCGTCGTGTACATGCTCGTGCACACAGCCGATTACGAGATTCTGCCGAACACCAAGAACATCTCCATCCCGCAGTCGGTGTCCGAGTCGCGGCCCCACGAGTCAACGGTGCTGATGATCACGCGCCAGACGGTGTTCGTTAATGGCATGGCAGTTGCCACCGTCGCCGACCTCGACGCCGGAGCTGAGCCGGCGATCGCCGCGCTGCGCGCGAGCCTGACCGCGGAGACGCAGAAGCGCACGCTGCTGCAACCGAACGACCCGTCGGCGCGCGAGGTCACGGTGATGGCGGACAAGACGCTGCCATACAGCCTGCTGAAAAAGGTCATGATGACTGCGACCGCGGCGGACATTGGCAGGATGTCCCTGGCGGTGATCGAGAAAGAGCGGGCCTACCGCGGCCCGAACCCTGGCTGAGCTTCGTCGAGCGAACCCACGATGACAGCGCTTGCGACCAACTACCGTGTGTTTGATCTGCCTTGGGCTACCAATGCGGAGCAGGAACGGCGCTTCCGGCGCATGCTCGCGGTTGCGATCGCCGTCTGGCTCGCCGTCGCGATCGTGACGCAGCTTATGCCGGCTCCGGAGCGCCCGGTCGCGCAGCCGCTGCCGGAGGAGGTCGTCAAGCTGGTGCTGACTCCGCCGCCACCACCGCCGAAGCCCGTCGAGGAGAAGAAGCCTGAGCCCAAGCCCGTGGTGCAGCCGAAACCGGTCGTGCCGCCGCCGGTGGTCGACAAGACCGAGGAGGCACGCAAGAAGGCCCAGAAAGCCGTCAATCTCGTCAAGGACGAGCTTGCGGACCTGCGCGCGGCGCTCAAGCCCGAGGATCTCGCCAGCGCCAAGGCCCTCAATCCGAAGGTCGACGGCCCGGCGCGCGCCGAGCGCTCGCTGATCACCTCGAACCTGACGGGCGGCAGCGGCGGCATCAATACCGCGGCGCTGAGCGCTGGCTTCGGCAGCGGCCCCGGGTCGCTGCACGGCCATTCAACGATGCAAGGAGTGCAGTCGTTCGCCGACCAGATACGCAAGGACCACGCGGACGCCCAGCGCACCGGATCGAGCGGCAAGGCATCCCGCAGCCGTGAAGAAATCGAGATGGTTTTCGACCGCAACAAGGCCGCGATCTATGCGCTCTACAACCGGGCACTTCGCGACAACCCGCAGCTGCAGGGCAAGGTCGTCGTCGAGCTGACGATTCTCCCGACCGGTGAAGTGACGGACTGCAAGATCCTGTCGAGCGAGCTCAAGAACGAGGAACTCGAGCACAAGCTGGTCGCGCGTATCAAGATGTTCCGCTTCGACGACAAGGACGTCGAAATCATCACGACCACGAAGCCGATCGACTTCTTCCCGGCTTGACGGGCCACCCCGGCCTTGGGGGATCGTTGCTCGCGACCCATTACCTCGAGATCCGCGCGCTGCACGTGGCGACCGTCACGCTGTCGATTGCATTGTTTGCGCTGCGCGGCGGCCTGAGGCTGAGCGGCTCGCAACTGCTGCAGGGCCGCGGGCTCCGGATCGGCCCCCATCTCGTCGATTCCGTGCTGCTCGTGAGCGGCGTGCTGCTGATGCTGGTCATCCACCAGTATCCGCTGGTGAACGGCTGGCTGACGGCAAAGCTCGGCGGCCTCGTCGCCTACGTGGTCCTCGGGTCAATTGCGATCCGGCGCGGCAAGACACCCGCGGTGCGCCTGGCCGCGTTCGTTGCGGCCCTGCTCTGCGCCGGCTTCATCGTGGCCACGGCGGTGCATCACGACCCGGACCCGCGTCACTGGGTCTGACGTTTGCAGCCACAGCGCGGTCGCGCGACCGCCGACCCGGGCCTGGGTCAGGCCGCTGTCAACGCTTCCGCGCATCCGGCGCACGGCGATCTGTTCGGCTGGCGCTACAGGGGCAGAGCTGCCGCCTGTTATCATTTTGCACGCGATCGCGCCCCTGGGGCGTTACCCCAACCTGATGTACCGCCAGAACATTCATTTCCCGGCCAAGGACGCACCGCTGCGGGAGGACGTGCATGCGCTCGGCGCGCTCGTCGGCGACATCGTGCGCGAGCAGTGCGGCGAGTCCTGCTTTGCGCTCGTCGAGGGCGATCGCGTGGCCGCGATCCGGCGCCGCGAGGGCGAGCCGGGTGGCGAGGCGGAGCTGCTTGGACGTACCCGCCACCGCGATCCTGCGGAGGCGCGGGACCTGATCCGCGCATTCTCGACCTGGTTCCAGGTCGTCAATCTTGCCGAGAAGGTGCACCGGATCCGGCGACGCCGCGAGTACTTGGCGAGTTCCGCCCAGCCGCAGCCCGGAGGACTCGATGATGCTATCGCGCGCCTGCACAAGGACGGCCGATCTCTCGAGGACGTATTGCGGCTGCTCGGAAAGCTGTGCGTGTATCCGGTGTTCGTGGCACATCCGACTGAAACGACGCGGCGCACGATCCTGCGCAAGCAACAGCGGATTGCGAGGCTAATGCTGGATCGACTCGACTCGTCGATGACGGCCAATGAACGGCGCGTGACCTGGGAGCAAATCCGGACCGAGCTGACCTCCGGCTGGCAAACCGAGGACCACCCGCGCGAGCGTCTGGGCGTTGCCGACGAGCGTGAGCAAGTGCTCTTTTATCTGTCTGAGGTGCTGTACCGGATCCTGCCGGGGTTCTACGAGGAGCTCGCCGGCGCCGTCGGCAAGGCATTCGGCACGAGCGTCAACCCCCACGACCTGCCCCGCGTGCTGCGGTTTGGTTCCTGGGTCGGTGGCGACATGGACGGGCAGCCGGACGTGCACGCCAAGACGATCCGCGACACCGTGCACCGCCACCAGCTGGTCACCGTCAACGCGTATTTTCTCGAAATGCAGCGCCTGGGCGAGCGGCTGAGCCAGAGTGCCAGCCGGATCGGCGTGTCACGGGACCTGCAGGCGAGGATCGACGCATATAATGCGCTGGTGCCCGCGGCGCAGGAGCACGCCCCGGCGCAGCACGATTCGATGCCGTATCGGACCTTCTGTGCGCAGCTGGCTGAGCGCCTGCGCAACACCTACGACGGGCACCCCAACCGCTACGAATCGGCGGGACAGTTCCTCGCCGACGTGCAGCTGATGGCCGACAGTCTCGCAGGCCACAAGGGCGCGCGGGCAGGCCTTTTTTACGTCGAGCGCCTGATTCGGCGTATTGGCACTTTTGGTTTCCACCTCGCGACGCTCGACGTGCGGCAGCACGTCGACGTGCATCGCGCCGTCCTTGGTCAAGGGCTTGGCGATGCCACATTCGCGGCGCGAACGGCAGTCGAGCGGCTCGAGCGCCTGCGATTGGCTCTCGAGCGCGATGAGGGCCCGAGCCAACCGCTGGACGCGGTCGGCCGGCGCACGCTGGCGGTGTTCGAGCAGCTGCTGCACTGCCGCCACCGGTACGGCCACGAGGCGATCGGCGAGTACGTAGTGAGCGGCGCCGAAGGGCCTGACGACGTGCTCGCGGTGCTGCTGCTGGCCCGCTGGGGGGACATGGTCGACCGGCGAGCTGGGGAAGTACCGCTCGACGTCGCCCCGCTGTTCGAATCGGTTGCGTCGCTGGCCGGCTGCGGGGCGACAATGCGCGCGCTGCTGGCCGAGCCGCTCTATCGCCGCCACATCACAGCGCGCGGCGACCGCCAGGGCGTGATAATCGGCTACGCCGACAGCAACAAGGACAGTGGCTTTGCGGCCTCGCGCTGGGCGCTCCACCAGGCCCAGACGCTGCTGTCGGACGCCGGCCGCGAGGCGGGCATCGACCTGACGATCTCACATGGCCGCGGCACCGGGGGCAGCCGCAGCAGCAGCCGGCCGGAGACGCTGCTGCGCAGTGCCCCGGTCGGCAGCTTCAGCGGCGTGCTGCGCGTGACGGAGCAGGGGGAGGTCATCCACAACAGCTACGGGCTGCGGCCTCTCGCCATGCGCAGTCTCGAGCAGGCGCTTGGTGCAGCCAGCCTGGCGGTTGGCGCGCCGGGTCCGCGCGGCGGCGTTGACCCGGCGTTCGTCGCGGCGCTCGGCACAGTCGCCGATGCGAGTTGCGCGGGCTATCGCCGCCTCGTCCACGAATCGCCGGGTTTCTACGAGTATTTCCGCGAGGCGACGCCGATCGACGTCATTGAACGGATGCAGATCGGCTCGCGGCCCGTGCTGCGCGATAGCGGCAGCGGACTGGCGTCGCTGCGGGCGGCGCCCTGGGCATTCGCGTGGAGTCAGAGCCGGCATCTGCTGCCGGGCTGGTACGGAGTCGGCATCGGGCTCGACGCCGCTGCCGAGCGGCACGGAATCGTCACGCTCGAGCGGATGGTTGCACACTGGCCATTATTCGGAATGCTGCTCGATGATACTGAACTCATCCTCGCGAAGGCCGACATGGACATCGCCACTTGGTACGCGGAGCTGGCCGGGGAGGTGTGCCGCCAGCACTTTGCCACGGTGCGCGCCGAGTACGGGCGCGCGCGGGACTGGATCCTCAGGCTTCGCGGCGAACGGCGGCTGCTCGATGGCGAGCCGACCATTCAGCGTGCGATCAAGCTCCGCAACCCCTACGTCGACCCCATGCACCTCATGCAGATCGATCTATTGCGGCGCTGGCGGGCGACGGATCGTCAGGATCGTGCTCTGCTCGATGTGCTGATCGCGAGCATCACCGGTATCGCCCAGGGCATGCAGGCGACCGGATGACCCTGACGGTCCCTGTGCGCCGGGATCGCGGTCCGCGCCTCAGCACTCCGGCACGTTGACCGCGAGCCCGCCCTGCGACGTCTCCTTGTAGATCGTCGACATGTCCTCGCCCGTTTGTCGCATGGTCGCGATCACTTGATCCAGCGACACCTTGTGGGTGCCGTCACCGCGCATCGCGAGCCGCGCCGCATTGATGGCCTTGACGGCGCCCATCGCGTTGCGTTCGATGCACGGGATCTGGACGAGGCCCGCGATCGGATCGCAGGTCAGTCCCAGGTTGTGCTCCATGCCTATCTCGGCGGCATTCTCCACCTGCTCATTGGTACCGTTCAGGGCGGCGACGAGGCCGCCCGCGGCCATCGAGCAGGCGACGCCAACCTCGCCCTGGCAGCCCATTTCGGCGCCGGAGATCGAAGCATTCTTCTTGTAGAGCATGCCAATCGCGCCACCAACGAGCAGGAAGCGCTGCACGCCGCCCTCGGACGCACCCGGCTCAAAGCGACGGTAATACGCCAGCACCGCCGGGACGATGCCCGCTGCGCCGTTGGTCGGCGCCGTGACAATGCGCCCGCCGGCGGCGTTCTCTTCGTTGACCGCGAGGGCAAACGCGTTGACCCAGTCCATTTCGTGCAACGGCGGGGAGGAACCACTTTCGACCAGCTGCCGGTAGAGCTTGGGTGCACGGCGCCGCACCTTGAGCACGCCGGGCAGGAGCCCCTGCGCCCCGAAACCGTGCTCGATGCAGGACTGCATCACCGCCCAGATGCGCAGCAGCGCCGCGCGCGTTGCCGCCTCGTCGCGGAAGGCCTTCTCGTTGGCTAGCACGAGCTCGTGCAGTTCGAGCCCGTGGCGCCTGGCGGTGTCGAGCAGCTCATCGCCGGAGCCGAACGGATAGGGCACCGTCACCGGGGCCGCAACCGCTGCCGGGGAGTCGAGTTCGTCCGCCCGGGCAATGAACCCGCCGCCGATCGAATAGTACTCCTCGCGACACAGCACTTCGCGGGCCGCGTCGAGTGCCGTGAACCGCATTCCGTTTGAGTGGCCCGGCAGCGTCTGATCGCGGTGCCACAATACGTCCATCGGCTCGTCGAACGCGATGGAGTGCCGGCCGGCGAGCGACAGGCGCGAGGTGCTGCGGATGCGCGTCAGCGTCGGCTCTACCTGGGCCGGGTCGATGTCTTCGGGCGTGCGGCCTTCAAGCCCCAACAGGATCGCGCGGTCCGTGCAATGGCCGCGGCCGGTCAGGGCGAGCGAGCCGTAGAGCTGCACCCCGACCTGCGTCGTGCGTTCCAGCAATCCGCGCTCGACGAGGTCGAGCGCGAAGCGGCGAGCGGCGTTCATCGGGCCCATCGTGTGGGAGCTCGACGGGCCGATACCGATCTTGAAGATGTCGAGGACGCTGAGTGTCATGCGCACAGTTTGACGCGAGCCGCGCCTAGCGGCAATTCACCCGGGGCCAGCGGCGGGCTTTTTGGCCTCTCCCGGCTCACCGGATGCGTGTGCGAGGAGCAGCCGCTGTCGCGTCGCATCCCGGCCGAGCTCGGCAGCGGCGCTTTTGAGCACGTCGAGGTCGCGTTGGGTCACGGCGTGGAATTCGCCGCCCTGTCGCCACCAGGCTTCGACCTCGAGCAGCGCCTCCCCGCGGCGGCCGAGCGCCAGCAGACGCGCGACGAGCTCGCCATTGAGCCGGTCGGCGATGCGGCGGTCCTCCCATCGCGCCGCACGGTCCCGGAACCACCGGTAGGTATCGGGGCTCGCTGGCGGTTTGTCGAGCACGGCGTGCAGCCGGTCCCAGGCGGCAACGCCCTCGCGAGCGCGCAGCAGCGCGTAGACCTCATCGACGAGTCGGTCGCGTGCCCGGGCGGCGATTGCCTCACTGCTCGCCGCGCGGCGTTCAGGCGATTCCCATGCCTCAAATCCGAGCTCGTCGCGGCGCTCGTAAAGGGCGCCGCCGAGCGAGGTCGCAACCGAGAATGCGGCGAGTTGCCCGAGCGCATACGCGACTACGCTTGGTACGTGCGGGGCGGCGGCGATCACGAGGCAGCCGCTTCCGACCGCAATGGCGCAGACGACGAGGTACCGCAAACCGAGCCCTCGCGCGATCGCGATGAGCGCCGGCGGCCAGACCGCGCGGGCGAGATCGCCTTCGATGGCGAGCACGGCGAGCGAGGCCGGAAACGACGCGATCGTGACCAGTGCAACGGCGACCGCCGCCGGGCGCGCGCCGTGCTGTGCGAGCCACCCGGCGAGGCTGGCGGCGGCCAGTAGCACGATGAGCTGCAGCAGCGGCCGGGGTTCATGCCACGGGTTCACCATTTCGATCGCGAATACCGGCGGGGGGAGCCCGCGCGCCGTGTAGTCGACCAGCAGGTACGCGTACGCCCAGATCCACGCCGCGAGCAGCACCTGCAGTGGCAAACCCATCAGACCCGCCGTCGCGGCGGCCGCGAGCAGCACCGACACGACCGCAATGAATAACAGGGGCGGCCCGGCGAGCGGGCGGAGCAGGTAGCGCGCGGTCGGGGCGAGGGCCATGTTTGCAGTATGCGCGGTTCCCGGGGGCCACCCGAGCGGGCGTGACGATTCGCTAGAATGCGGGCGGTGACGAATACCCGGGAGGCACGATGAGCGAGGAATCGGCGGGTGCCGTGTGCGTCTACTGTGCCTCGAGCAGCAGCTGCGATGCCGAATACCATGCCGTCGCGCGCCGCCTCGGCGGAGTCCTGGCGCGGGACGGTCGCACGATCATCTACGGCGGCAGCCGGATCGGGTCGATGGGGGCGCTGGCAGACGGGGCGCTCGCCGCCGGCGGCCGCGTGATCGGTGTGCTGCCGAGGTTCCTCAAGGACCTCGAGGTCTCGCACGACGGGCTGACCGAGCTGCACATCGTTGAGGACATGCGCGCCCGCAAGCACCTGATGCTGTCCCGGAGCGAGGCGGTCGTGGCCCTGCCGGGCGGCTGCGGGACATTCGAGGAGCTGCTGGAGGCCATGACGCTAAAACGCCTCGGCGTCTACCTCGGGCCAATCGTAATCGTCAATACCCGCCAGTACTTCGTGCCGCTGCTCACGTTGCTCGAGTCGGCGGTGCGCGAACGATTCATGGACGCGCGGCACCTGGCGATGTGGCAGGTCGTTGCAGAGCCGGAGGAGGTCGTGCCCGCGCTGCTTGCCGCTCCGCCGTGGACCGCCGCCTCGCGGCGATTCGCGACCCTATAGGTAAAGGCCCCGGAGCGCGCCGCGGCTCTCGCGCCGTGGCTTCGCTAGTCGCTTGAATTGCAGCGTCTTGCGGGTTGCGCCGCGCGAAGTGCGCCTTCGGCGCGCGCCTACGCATGTAGCCATCGTGCCAATGGTCCGCGTCCGGTTGCGAGCGCATGCTCTTGCTGCTCCACCCAGGAGCAAGCGGCGAAGGTGCCGCAATGTTGGAGATGAGGAGGTTGTCATGCTGGCTCGTGATCTGTTCCCCGTAAAGGGATTCGAGAGTTATCTCGATCGTTTTGAGCCGTTTTTCAGCGGCGACTTCCTGCCCCGGATCGCTTGGCCTCGGAAGCTCGACATTACTGCCGAATGGCGTCCGAACGCCGACATTCTAGAGAGGAAGGAAGAGTTCATCGTCAAGGCCGAACTGCCGGAGGTGAAGAAGGAAGACGTGAAGATCGACGTCGTCGACGGGATGCTGAAGATCCGTGGCGAGCGCAAGCTCGCGGTCGACGAGAAGAAAGACACGGTGCACAGGGTTGAGACGTTCTACGGGAAGTTCGTGCGCACCTTTGCGCTGCCGGACAACATTGACGTCTCGAAGATCCATGCCGAGTGCGCTGAGGGCGTGCTGACGGTCCACCTGCCGAAAGTGGTCGCGGCAATGCCAAAGCCGATCGAGATTACCGTCCAGTAGCGGATCGGACTCGAGTACGGCGCAGCCGGGGGTGGGAGCCGCGAGGCGCCCGCCCCCGTTTTTTTGCAGGTAAGATCCGCCCATCGGGGCCGCGGTCTCGGCGGGAGCAAACAATGTCGACTGAGCAATTGCATGCCCTATTGCGAGGGCTCCACGGCGAGCTTGCGCGCACCGCGAGCCTTGACGCCGAGACGCGCCAGCTGGTCGGGGTGGTGATCGGCGATCTCGAGAAGCTGGGCGCGGCGACGCCGGGACAACACCCGACACCGGGTGCGCTCGAGGCGCTTGCCGTCCGCTTCGAGGTTGATCATCCGGCCATGGGGGCTGCGCTTCGGCAGGTCGCAGACCTGCTCGGCAAGGCCGGGATCTGAATTGGACGGTGCGCCGGCTCGCCCTGCGTTGCGCCGCGCCGGTGCGGGCGATCTGGACTTCGTCATGGCGACCGAGCGCTTGCCAGGCTATGACGAGCTGATCGCTTGCTGGTCCCGGGCCGAACACCTCGCGGCCCTTCAGCGCGAGGACACGCGGTATCTCGTCGGCGCCCGGCCGGCGGCGCCCCCCGAAGGTTTCGCGATCATCGAGCACATCACCGATGTGCATGAAGGCGCCAAGCTCAAACGCATTGCCGTGACTCGGCCCGGCACCGGCTTCGGGCAGCCGTTCCTGGGCGCTGTCGTCGACTGGGTGTTCGACTCGACCCGAGCCGAGCGGCTCTGGCTGGACGTCTTCACCGCTAACCAGCGGGCCCGTCACGTCTACCGAAGCGCCGGGTTTCGCGAGGACGGCCTGCTGCGCCAGGCGTACGTGCTGCCGAGCGGTGCCCGGGTCGACCGGGTGATCATGTCAGTGCTCCGTGGCGAATGGCGGCGCGCATGAGAGTCATACTGCTCGCAGTGGCGCTGGCGTGCACCGCGGTCGCACGGGCCGCGGCGCCCGTGCCGGACGCGGCTGCAGCGCCGGCTCCGGTGGCCGCGGCGCGGCCCCCGCCGCCGGCTCCACCGCACGACGTCATTGTCCGGCTCGCGACGCGGGAGAAGGTCGTGGCGCTGACATTCGACGCGTGCCAGGCGGCACAGCGCATGAGCCTCGATCACGGGATTACCGATTTCCTCGTCGCACGGCAGATCCCGTTCACAGTCTTCGCAGGCGGGCGCTTTGCCCGCGACAACGCACATGACCTGCGGGAGCTCGCGGGGTATGCGTTCGTCGATATCGAAAACCATACGTGGAGCCATCCGACAGACCTGCGCCTGCTGGACGACGAGCGCGTGACATCCGAAGTGCTGCGTGCGGCCGCGATGATCGAATCCGTCACCGGACGGCGACCGCGCCTGTTCCGCTTTCCGGGCGGCACTGCCGACGAACGCACGGTCGCGCTGGTACGTGCGCTCGGGTACCAGGTGGTTCACTGGCGCTGGGCGGAGGGCGATCCGGACCCCAAGATCGATGCCGATCGACTCGTCGAGCAGACGCTGTCGAGGACACGGCCCGGCGACATCCTGATATTCCATGTCAATGGCCGCGGCTGGCACACGGCGGAGGCGATGCCGCGGATCGTCGACGGCCTGACGGCGCGGGGATTTAGGATCGTTCGGTTGCCCGACTACCTGCCGGGCGCCTGAGCGCGACCGCGTGGAATTGCTTCCGCCCGGGCCAAGGCGCCCGGGGACGGGCGGTCGCCGAGCGCCGCCGCCGCGTGGTCTCAGATCTTGCCGCCGGTCCGGAACAGATAGTTCTCGAAATCCTTGAGCTGCGCGCTGAGGCGGCGCTGCGACCTGTGGGCGACTCGCATGATCGCCCGCATCACCTTGTAGACGACGTGCGGCGAGCGCTCGATCAGGGTCTCGAAGTCGCGCCGCTCCAGCACCAGGACCTCGGTCGGGCCAGAGGCAACGAGCGCCGCATAGCGGGGCGCGTCGTCCATGAACGAGAGCTCGCCGACCAGATCGCCCGGCTCCAGCGTATGCAGGGTGTTCCGGCCGTGGCCCGAGTCGCGCACGACGTCGATGCGGCCCCGGATGACGACATGGAGGTGACTGTCGCTCGCGCCCTCGGGCAGCAGCACCTCGCCGTCCTTGAGGTCGCGGACCACCACGAGGTCGGCGAGCACCGCGATTTCCGCCGGTGACAGTTCGGTTGCCAGCGGGCTCGCCCGGAGGGCATCGATTGCAGTTGTCATGGTAACCACAGCCTGTGCCAAACAATGGCTTTGAGTATCCCGCAGCGCGCCCGGCCGTTGATCCGGTGTTGCCGCAATCGAGTGCCGGGGGCGCCGAGGTCGTCGCGAGGACGAGAGCGGCCGCTGGGTCCGTCGCACGACCCCGGCGCCGTTCTGCCCGCAGCATTCCCGCGGTGGCGCGGCCGACTGCCGTCGAACGCCGCGGCATGGCCGACAGCCCGGCCACAGGACGCCGCCGCTGCCGCCGGACCCGTCCGCCTTGAGCGGAGCCGGCGTGCCGCCAGCCCGTCGCTGAGCTCCCGGAAGCAGCTGCATGTAGAACCGCGAAGGCTCGCCCGACGAAGCCTCACAGCGCGCGTGATGCCACGCTGCGGCGATTGGGGCGTGCACGGCAATGGCTTGTGCGGGCCATCCACTGCGGGCAGTCGGCCCTGCCCTGGTACAGCGCCAAGCGACGCCCTGATGGGGCGGCGGCCCAATCTCCCGCCACTCACAGTATAGTCGGTGTGGTCCAATCCCGACCGCGACCACGGCAATTGCTGATCGAAGGCGGGGCAGCCAGCCAGGGTTGCGAGTGTCGCAAGCGCTCAACATCCAGCAACGCGTTTTCCTCCAGCCCCGACCGCCATGCACCACTATCTTTTTGGCATAACTTCGCGAGGCTGAATCCAATGCGATCCGTACTACCTGTGCTCGGAAGCCTGTTCGTGCTTGTCGGTAGCGGCGCGCCGACGGGGCGCGCACCGGCGGACCAGCCGGGGCTGACACCGGTGTTGAACGCCGGCGAGAAGACTCTGCAGTTTGACTGGCCGGCGCTACGCATTGGCACTGGGGAGTATGAAGAAGGCCCGACCGGAATGACGGTCATTCACTTCCCGCGCCGGGCGCTTGCGGCGGTCGATGTCCGTGGCGGCAGCCCCGGGACGGTGTTCACGGACTATCTGCGTCTCTATGAGAGGCCCGATCTCGATGCAGTCGTCTTTTCAGGAGGTTCGGGGTACGGGCTCGAGGCCGTCACCGCCGTGAGCACGGCACTTAAAGACGACGGCTTGCGCGGCGGGTGGTTTGACAACATCGCTGAGGTCTCCGGCGCGATCATCTATGACTTCGGCGAGCGGCGCCTCAACGAGATCTACCCTGACAAGCGCCTCGCACAGGCCGCGATCCGGGCCGCGCGACCTGGCATCTTCCCGCTCGGCGCTCACGGCGCCGGCCGATTCGCAGTCTCCGGCGGCCTGTTCGGGTGCGACGCCTATTCCGGGCAAGGCGCAGCGTTCCGGCAGATCGGTGACGTGAAAATTGCGGCGTTTGTCGTCGTCAATGCAATAGGCGTCGTGACAACTCGCGATGGCCACGTTGCCTCTTGCTATCGAGCTCCGGGCTGGTCCCAGGAGCTGCGGACGGCTGATCTGATCGCGGCGTTTCCGGGGAACCTGAACGTAGCCCGGGCCAACTCGAAAGGCGCCTCCAAGAGCAACACAACTGTCAGTCTCGTCGTCATCAACCGCAAGATTGGGCAGGCCGCGCTGCAGCGACTTGCGATGCAGGTGCACGGCTCCATGGCACGCGCCATTCAGCCGTTTGCGACGCAGTTCGATGGCGACGTTCTGTACGCCGCGTCGACCGAGGAAGTCGATCCGCCAGGCGATCCAAAATGGCAGAGCGTCGTCGACCTGCAGCTCGATGTCATCGCCTCGGAGGTAATGTGGGATGCGATTCTCGCCTCGGTACCGGAGCAGCCGACGGTCCCGAGCCCCGACCCGCATGCCCAGCCGACGGCCGAGCAGCTGCGCCGCTACGCCGGCGTGTACGCATTCAGCCCGCTTGCGCGCTTGCAGGTCACGGTCGAGGGAGGAAAACTGCGCGCGTTGGCGAGCGGCCCGCGCAGCGTTTACGCGATCGGTCGGGACACGGCGGTGACGCTGCAGCCGCTGACGGCGACCGACTTTACCGTGCCTGGACGGTATCCGATGACGCTGCGCTTTGACCACTCCGGGACCCTCGTGATCAATCCGGGCCATTGGGAGCAGATCGGGCGGCGGCAGGCCAATTGACTGTCTGACGCCCGGTTCGGCGTCCTCGACCGGGCCGGCCGGTAATGTCGGCCCCGGGGCCGACACCGGGCGGGTGGTGGCTCTGCGCGGGGCGAGCCATTGGCGCGGTCGTCGCCCGCGGCGCCGCTTTGCTCCACGTTCGGTGCTGAGCGCGTCCTGCGCTGTTGGTCGGTGTCACCGCTGTGGTGGGCTGCCGTGACGAGGCGATGGAAGTGCCTGTGGGACTCATGGCGCTTCGCGCACGCGGCGGCGATCGGTCAGCCCGGGGGCAGGTGTGACCCATGGCTCCGCGGAGATCCCGGCGAGGCAGCTCAAGCCCCACACTCCCCGACGCATGAGTGGTCTTCGAGGCAGTCGGACGCGCTAGAAGCGAACGCTCACCGTACCGTAAACGGTTCGCCGGGGTCCGTAGGCGGCCTGAAAGATCCCGATGCCCTGCGCTGACCGGATTTCATTGATTCGGTCGAAGAGGTTGAGCACGGTCAGCCGGAGCGAGAGCGGCGAGCCGCCGGGCAGCCCGAGCGTCCGCTCCGCGCTCGCATTGAGCTGAATGACATGCGGTAGCGTACCGGTGTCCGCAAAACCCGTTGCGAGTCCGCTGCTGTAGAGCGCGTCAGTGGAGAAGGCATAGGGCTGGCGCTGGTAGCTAAGTCCGGCCGAGGCGCCGACTACCGGTTGGTGATCGAGCAAGATGGCATGCGCGTTGATATAGGCGAGTTCGTCGGACGGAAAGTTGAACTGCCCGGTCGCCACACCCTGCTGCCAGTTCTTGCCGGTCGTGACGTTCGCATAGGCGGTGAGACCTTCGATCTGGTACCGAGCAGCGAGCTCGCTGCCCCACATGTGGCCATGGTCGTAGTTGAAGGGCGCGAATATCGGAATGACGCCGAACTGGCCTGTATCGAGGTAATGGATCGTCCGCTCGTAGTAGTTGTCGAGCGAGACCGTCAGGCGCGGTGTCGGATGGACCATGAGGCCGGCGTCATACAGGTAGTCGTCCTCGGCGATCGGCAGGGGCACGCCCGGGGGGCCCTGCGCAGTTGTGCCGGCAAAGGCCGCCTGCGTGGTCGGCGCAATCCCGAGGAAGCTCGGCACCTGCAGGTACCGTGCAAAGCCGGCGTGCAGCGTGGTGTCGGGGTCTGGGCGAAACGCAAGGTTGACCCGGGGGCTCAGCTGCTGCGCGTGCGTGTAGCCCGTGAGGTCGTCGCCGCGAAGCCCGAGGTCGACGCTCACCCGCTCGCTGAGGCGCCACAGGTCACTCAGGTACAGGCTCGCGACGACGTTCGTTGCGGAGCTGCCGGTCAGGACGCGCTCGGGCACGCTGCTCGTCTGCTCGCCAATGGCATCGGCCGGGAAGACCAGCGAATCGTCGCTGTTGGACACGCGGTACGCACCGACGTAGAAACCCGCGCCCAGCGTGTGGGTGCCGCGACGGTAGCTCAGGTCTCCCTCGAGCGCGTCATCCCGGTCCTCGTGCACGGCCTGCGAGGCGACTCCCTGGTAAATCAACTCGCCCACCGGATCCGGGCTGAAGCGCTGCAGGATGTAGTGGGCGGTGTAGCCGAGCTGCACGTCAAGATCCGGAGCCAGCGAGCTCTTGATGCTCGCCATCGCGAGGTAATCGTGGAAGTCGAGGTGCGAGTCGATTGCGGTCGACGACGGGATGCTCGTGATGCCGGCCAGCGTGAACGCCGGCTGCAGCCCGGGGGCGTTCGGCAGCTCGTTGTCGCTCGCGGTCGCGGACAGGAGCAGCGACAACCCGGTATCCGGCGCGAGTGCATAGGTCCAGAAGCCGAGCGCCTGCGCCTGGCGGCCCTCGTCATGGATTGGTGTAGGTCCCGGAGTTGCGCTGCTGAAGGCCGTGTTGCTCAAGGTCTCGCGCGCGCTCACGTAGCTCGCGAGCGGACCGTCGCAGGCGGCGTACTCGAGACTCGGGGAAACCGTGGCGCGCTGGCCGCCGTAGACGCTGAACTCCCCGCCGGGTGCGCGGCAACCGTCTTTGGTCTCGACGTCGACGACGCCGCCGGTCGCGTAGCCGTAGCGCGCCGGAAGTACGCCCACCCTTAGGCCCATCTGTTCGACGAACAACGTGTTCAGCATGGACAGGAAGGGTGGATTGGTATTGATGTCGAGCGGGACGAGAAAGCCGTTGATCTGGTATTGGAACTGCGGGCCCTCGGTGTTGCGGATGTGGATTTGCTGGTTCTGGTCGATCGCAACGCCGGGCAGCTGCGCGAGAACGTCCGTGATTGGCGTTTGCGCGCCCGCGGGCAGCCGGTTGAGATCGTCTGCTCCAATGCTGTAGTCGGCGGCGCCCGTGTCGGATACGCCGGGGCCGGCAATGTGCCCGGCCTCGACAATCACGGGGTCGAGAGTATTTGCGACCGGCGCCAGCATCGCGAGAACGGCGCCGGTGTCCGGTCCGCTCGCCGCGACGGCGAGTTCCGAGACCGACTGTTGCGCGTCGGCCGGGGTGCCGGTGAGGACCGCGGCGATGAGCAGAACCTGGACCGCGTGTTGCATGGATCGTGGCGTACAAACGCTAGTGAGAATCATTCGCGTTTAGTATAGCCGCGTCGCTCTAAACCGCATACTCCGTGCAAACCGAAGCCGATTGCCTTTTCAAAATTTCTCTTTTAGATCATGGTGTTAATACCATAGTGCGTCAGCCATGACGGTCCTTCCACCAGGCCGCCGTGACAGCGCGGGCTGGCGAGAAATGGCCGCTCGCGACTGAACTGTTGCAGCACGACCCGCTCGTCGGTCGGACAGGAGAGTCGCGGCCGTGCCGGGCTTGCAGAGGGCTTAGAAATGTCACGAGATAGGGCCGTGTCCGGGATAACGGTTGCGGCGGTCACCAGGAACTCGTTCCTCGCTACACCGCAACCAGCCGCGCGAACGATATGAAAGCCGTTGTGATTGGCCTCTTCGCGCTATGCAGCGGGGCTGCAGCTGCCGAGCACCAGCAGATCACGCTGAGCCATGTGCGTGGGAACGTGTACGTCGTCGAGGACGACTACTATCTCTCGAAAGAGAACTCTGCCGTTTACATCGGCAACACCTTCGTCACTGTCATCGGTGCAACCTGGACACCGGATACAGCCCGGCTGCTGGCGAGTGAAGTCGCCAAGATCACCCAGAAGCCCATCAAGGAAGTGATTGATACCAATTACAACCTCGATCGCGCTGGGGGCAACGCCTACTTCAAGAGCATCGGAGCGAAGATCATTTCGACCGCGATGACTCACGACCTGCTTCAGCGCGACTGGGACGCGATGGTCAGGGAGGCACGGAAGTCATATTCCGCTTACCCGAGTAGCCCGGTCACGCCACCTGATACAACGTTTCCTGGCGACTTCGCACTGCAAGGCGGCCGAGTCAAGGGCATCTACCTCGGGCCATCCCACGCGCCGGACGATATTTTCGTCTACTTTCCGGAGGAAAAGGTTCTGTACGGTGGCTGCATACTCAAGGAGCAGCTTGGCAATCTTGAATTAGCGAATCTCGTTGAATATCCGAAAACCCTGCGAAAGCTAAAGCAGCTTGACCTTGGGTATAGCACGATCATTGCCGGGCATTGGTCGCCGATTCATGGACCTGAACTCGTAGATCAGTATCTGCGACTTCTCGCCCTCAACGAAAGGCAACGCCCCGGCAGTCGGCATGCCGAATGAGTGGAGTTTCGCGGGCCCATCGGTGCCGCTCGCGGCCGACGCCTATGCGTCAATGCCTGGAAACGGGCCTCACTCGCCTTGCGCTATGCCGCGCCTGGCGCTACCTGCGTCCGCTGCCAAACGGCCGACGGCGTGGTCTTCAGGACGGCTCGCCGGCAGCCCGTGCCCGGGCCATCCGGGTGTCTTCGGCAGCGCCGATGTGCCGACTCGCGAGCCACAGCAGAAGCAACCCCAGCGGCATCATAATGGTCATGCTCAACATGCCCGCCCGCAGCGAGCCCGTCAGGGCCGCCACCTTGCCAGTGCTGTACGGACCCAACCCGAGCCCGAGAATCGAAACGGCGAGGATGAAAATTGCCCCGGCGGTGCCGCGCATCCGCGGTAGCACGCAATCCTGTATCGCGGCCGCTGCCGGCCCTACCCACAGGTATGCAACGAACAGGATGAGCGGATTGATGAGAAAGAAGATCCTCACGTCCGCTGCGGCAAGAGCCGCGAACAGCAGCGGCGCGGGCATGATGGCCGCCAGCATGCACACGAACAGGCGACCGCGAGAATCACGCCGCTTCCATACATCCGACAGGTAGCCGCCGGTCACGCACCCGGCCGCTGACGCAAAAGCGCCTGGTACTCCCAGCATCAGCCCAGCGACGTCCGCGCCAACACCAAAAGTGCGAATCGCGTACGGCGCCCCCCAGAAGAACAGCGAGTAGGACACGAAGGCGATCGCGCCGAATCCGCACAGCGCGAGTGCGACTGGACGCGTGCCGTACAGCAGCGCGAAGGTCGGTCGGTCAGTCGCGTAGAGCACCTGGGTCCAGGAGACCACGGCATAGGCACCGAGGCCGATGGTGCTCCATTGCAAGGTGTCGCCCGTGACCCGCGCGAGACACGCGGCAATGCCGGCGATCGCGCCGAGCAGCAGCAGGTTGCGCCGCAGGCCGCCCGGCAACCGCGCGACGCTCCACAGCGTGAACGGCGGCAGGATCGCGGCCAGCTCACGCGCGAATGCGCGCCATGCACCCGGTTGGGCTACGGGCGAGGTGTGTCCTTCGGCCAGACCGCGCGCCGGTTCGCGCAGAGATAGCACCCATAAGGCAAGCAATAGGCCCGGTACGCCGACAGCCAGAAACGCCACCTGCCACCCCGCCAGGCCGAACGGCGCGACGGCATGCTGATAGCTGCGAGTCCATGCATGGGCAATCCATCCGCCGAGCGGCAGGCTGAGTCCGCCGCCGACGTACAGGCCGGCGCTGTAAATGGACAGCACGAGTGCGCGGCGCCGGACCGGGAAGTAGTCAGCGAGCAGCGAGTAAGCGGCGGGCGAGGCACTCGCCTCGCCGATCCCGACGCCGATGCGCGCGAACGCCAGTTGCCCGTACGAGCCAGCGAGTCCTGACAGCGCAGTCATCGCCGACCACATGGCGAGGCCTGCGGCAATCAGGCGGCCGCGGTACCAGCTGTCAGCCAGGCGGCCGAGTGGAATGCCGAACAGCGCATAGAACACCGCGAACGCCGTCCCATACAGGAAACCGAGCTGAGCATCACCCAGGCCGAGGCTGGCCTTGATGTCCTGCGCGAGGATGGAAAGGATGCTGCGATCAATGAAGTTGAACACATAGACCAGGAACAGCACGCCGAGCACGTACCACGCGTAGACGGCCGCCGGCACCGCAGACGAGCCCGGTGCGGACGACAAAGGCTCGGCGCGCGAGGTCACCGCGGGAGGCTCAGAGTGCCGGCCGGGCGGGCGCAGGAATGCTCGGCGCAAAGAGCACGGTGCTGAGCGCGAGATGGCTGGCTATACGCGTCATATCGTCACCCCGGTTTCCTTGAACAGCCTCAAGCAGGCGCCGCACGCACGCGCAGCCGAGCTTGCCCGAACGGACTGTGCGTGTCACGGATCTGCGCG
>Ga0181521_10002386_pt1 | contig 22817 bp, 25 predicted proteins | sample PEATcosm2014_Bin_32_FD_119764 | JGI IMG/M metagenome (GOLD analysis project Ga0181521, IMG submission 119764) | Peatland microbial communities from MTU Mesocosm Facility, Houghton, MI, USA - PEATcosm2014_Bin02_60_metaG | ecosystem: Environmental > Terrestrial > Soil > Wetlands > Peat | place...
CAGATAGCGCAGCGTGAAGCTGGGCATGCGCTCTTCGTCGAGGTCGCTAACCGAGAAAACAGGGTGGAGGGCGACAAGCTCAGGCGCCTCCTGTCGCGCGATGAAATCCTTGAACCGGACCTCGATCTCGGAGGCTGTCAGCGGCGAGCGCGCGGTTTTCATGCAGGCGATGCGCGGTCCCTCGAAAACCACGGTCCATCCCGGCGCGAAGGCGACCTCGTCGGCGCGGATGCCGGTCTCCTCGAAAAGCTCGCGCGCGGCGCTGCCCGCAAGATCGAGCGCGTCGTTCTTGACGTCGCCGAGATCAGGCGTTCCAGCCGGAAAATAGATCTTGCCGGCGTTGGCCGTCCTTTCGCTCATGCGTCCGAGGATAAAGGCGCCGTCGGCGGAGAGCAGGGCCGCCATGGCGAAGCAATTGCGAACGCCGCCGTCCGGAAAGCCGAAGTCGCGCCAGGCGAGAAACGCCTTGAAATCGACGGCGGAGGCCATTCCCCGGAGAACGCGCCGCTCGCTCAACGCCTCAATGCGTCGCTCGAAGTTGAGAAAGACGCGGCCATTGAAGAGATGCGGGTTCCCGGCGCGAAGCTTCTCCCAATGCCGGTCGATCGCCTCGCCCTCGTCGATCGCGAAGGGCCACGCGCGCGCCTCCACATCAAAGACGATATCCTCGATGTCGTCGATGCGCGGCGCCACCGGCGTCATCGAAGCGCGGCGCCGAGGCTCAGGTCGCTGGGCGCGCTTCGCGCATTGACGGCGCGCCACCAGCGCTCCAGGGCGGCGCCGGCGCAGGGCAGTTCTTCATCGAGGCCCATCGTGAACTGGCGCCAAGGATCGATGAATTTTATTGAAACGCAAACAAGCGTCGGAACGCCAGCCGCCGCGGCCGCCCCTATCTCGGCGTAAAGGCCGAGCCCTGCGGCCTCAAGCTTGCCGAACCGGTTGATGAACAGGAGTTCGGGCGATCTCTCGATGGCGCGCGCGACCCGATGCGCGGCGTCGGCCAGCGCCGTCGTATCGATGCGGCAGGATTGCGACTGAGTCCCAAGATCCTGCAGGATCGAAATAGCCTCGCCGGTATCGACGTCGCGAAGAAAGACTTCGCGGCAATCGCAGGGCTGCGCGACGTCGACGGTTTGAACCATGCCGGCGATGCGATGCCCGCGGCGCTTGAGGGCGGCGGCGAAATCCGCGACGATTCCATTCACCGCGTCATTGTCGTTGAAGACCAGCGCCGCTAGGCTCTTTCCCTCATAGGCTGCTTCGTGGCATGGGTGCGCGCTCACGATCGTCGCCGCCGGATGTGAAAGGCGATCGCGCCGTCGCCTTGTTCCTGCCGTTCAAGAACGTCGCCGGTTTCGCGCACAAGATGAGGAATGTCGATGGCGGCGAGCGGATCGGTGCATTCGACGATGAGGAGATCGCCATCGTTCAGCCCGCGCAGGGCCTTGCCTGTGCGCAGAGCCGGCAGCGGACAATTGAGGCCGCGAAGGTCGAGAGCCGTAGAGGTCGATTGGGTGGGCATCAGCGACAAGTCTCTTGCGCCCCCGGCTGGAAAACAGCATCACGTGCGAATGTTAAGCGATGCGGCGGCAAAGTTCCAGAGGGAGCGCGAAGGTTTGGGCGCAGAGGCGGAGGGCGCTATCGCCGCAGAGACGGACCGCGAGGCTTTTTTCTCATGCGCGTGATCGGCCTTTCCGGATGGAGCGGGGCGGGCAAGACCACCCTGATCGTCAAGCTCATTCCCGCGCTCAACGCGCGCGGCTTTTCGGTTTCGACGCTGAAGCACGCCCATCACGGCTTCGACGTCGACAAGCCCGGCAAGGATTCCTATTCGCACCGCGAGGCGGGGGCGCGCGAGGTTCTCGTCGCCTCCGCCAACCGCTGGGCCTTGATGCATGAATTGCGGGGCGACGATGAGCCGCCCCTGCGCGCCATGCTCGCGCGCCTTAGCCCCGTCGATTTCGTCCTCCTCGAAGGCTACAAGCGCGACCTTCATGTCAAGATCGAGGTGCATCGCGTCGCCAACGGCAAGCCGCTGCTGTACCCGGAGGATCAGGACATCAAGGCGCTGGCGAGCGATGGCGGACCCTTCCCGGCGTCTTTGCCGCACGCCCACCTTGACGATATCGAGGCGATCGCAAATCTCGTCGAGCGCGTCGCGGCGCCGATGGATGAAACATTGGCGCGACTCGATCAAAACGCTCGGGGCTGAGGGGTTGAAGGTGAGTTTCGTCGACTATGATCTGATCGGGTGAAGGAAATGGCGGTCATGCTTTATCTGTGGATCATGCTCGGAAGCGCCCTCGGCGGCGGCCTGCGGTTCTGGGTCGCGACGACGATCGGCAATCAGATCGGCGAGACCTTTCCCTGGGGCACCATCATCGTCAACTTCACCGGCTCTTTCGTGATCGGTTTTTTCGCGACCTTGACCGGCCCCGACGGGCGCCTGCTGGTCGGCTCAACGGCGCGCCAGTTCGTGATGATCGGCCTTTGCGGCGGCTACACCACTTTTTCATCCTTCAGTTTGCAAACGCTGAACCTCGTGCGCAACGGCGAAGTCCTCAACGCCGGAGCGAATGTCGTGCTGTCCGTCACGCTTTGCCTGATCGCCGTCTGGCTCGGCTATGTGGCGGCGGCGATGCTCAATCAGGTCAAGGGAGTCTGAGCCATGCAAGCGCCGAGCGAAGCCAAGTTGTTGCGCATTTTCATCGGCGAAAGCGCGAAGAGCGACCATCGGCCGCTCTATGAGGCGATCGTTCTCAAGGCGCGCGACGCCGGTCTCGCCGGCGCCACCGTGCTGCGCGGCCCGATGGGATTTGGCCATTCCCACCATCTCCACTCGCAGAACATCCTCGAACTCTCCGGCGATCTTCCCTTCATCGTCGAGATCGTCGACAGCGAGGAGAAGATCAATGCGTTTCTGCCCGTGCTCGACGCGATGATGGCGAATTCGAAGGGCCTGATCACGCTCGAAAAGGTGCAGGTGCTGCAATATGGTCCGGGCGGCGCATGAACCGGGCTGCTCAAATATAGAATTGATTTAAAGTTGCTAAGTTTAAATTGTTACAAATAAAAAACATCATTGTTGCAGCATAACTTGCAGAAGAATAAATAGACATCCATCCTGAGAATGGAGGATGCGATGTGCGATATTCTGAATGAGCGAATTCGAGTAAACAAAATATTGAATGAGGCGATCGACGACGGGTTCGGCGCCTGCTCCATGCAGAAGGAAGAATTGATCCAGCGCTGTTTTCGCGCGCTTCACGCCTGTTACCACGGATCCTGCGTCGAAGAGTGTTTGGAGGCGAAGGCGTCGGAATTCGTCGCTTCGCATCTCGCCCGGCGTGCGACTGAAGGCGACGCTGGGCTCGTTAACCCGTCCGGGCGGCCTCAAACTGGCCGGTGAGCTCCAGCCATTCTTCCTCGGCGACAATCAAGGCCTGCTCCAGGTCGCCGCGCTGGGCTGCGAGTTGCGCCGCCTTCGCCGGATCTTTCGCGAAGGCCGCCGGATTGGCGAGCGCCTTGTCGACCCGGGCGACGAGATCCTGGAATTTGCGCATCTTCTCCTCGACCTCCCAGATGCGCTTTTTCAGGGGGCCGGCATCCTGGCGCGTCGGGGCGGCCACGGCGCGCTGGGGCCGCTCGGCGGCTGCGCGATCCTTACGGCCGCCCCCGCCATTGCCGCCGCCGGCGCGATCGAGGACGAATTTCTTGTAGTCGTCGACATCGCCGTCGAAGGCCGCGACCGTGCCGTCGGCGACGAGCCAGAGGCGGTCGGCGCACGCCTCAAGCAGATGGCGGTCATGCGAGACAAGGATGATCGCGCCTTCGAAATCATTGATCGCCTCGATCAACGCGGCGCGGCTGTCGATGTCGAGATGATTGGTCGGCTCGTCGAGGATCAGGAGATGCGGTCCGTTGAAGCTGGCGAGCCCCATCAGGAGCCGCGCCTTTTCGCCGCCCGACAATTGCGCGACCTTGGTGTCGGCCTTGATGTTTGGAAAGCCGAACTGCGCGCATTTGGCGCGGATCTTCGCCTCGGTCGAATCGCGCATGAGTTCGGCGACGCATTGGTAGGGCGTCGCCTTTTCGTCGAGATCGTCGACCTGATGCTGGGCGAAAAAGCCAACCTCGAGTTTCGAGGAGCGCCGCACCACGCCGCCCTGCGCCTGCAGACGTCCGGCGACAAGTTTGGCGAAGGTCGATTTGCCATTGCCGTTTGACCCAAGGAGCCCGATGCGGTCGTCCTCGGCGATGTTCAGCGACAGCCTTTTTAGCACGGGCGCGCCGTCATAGCCGACGCTGGCGTCATCCATGGCGACGATCGGCGGACTCAAGGGTTTTGCTGGCGAGGGCAGGTGGAACGGCAAGATATGGCCGTCGACGATGGCTGCGATCGGCTCCATCTTCGCGAGCATCTTGAGGCGCGATTGCGCCTGCGCGGCTTTCGTCGCCTTGGCCCGGAAGCGGTCGACGAAGGATTGCAGGTGCTTGCGCTGATCGTCCTGCTTTTTCTTGTGCTTCAGCAAGATCGCCTGCTGTTCGCGGCGCTGGCGCTCGAAGCCTGAATAATTGCCACGCCAGAGCGTCAGCTTCGCCGCGTCGAGATGCAGAATGTGGTCGGAGACGGCGTCCAGCAGATCGCGGTCATGGCTGATGACGAGGATGGTCGCCGGATAGCGCTGCAAATAGTCGATCAGCCAGAGCGTGCCTTCGAGATCGAGGTAATTGGTCGGCTCGTCGAGCAACAACAGGTCGGGGGCGGAAAATAGCACCGCGGCGAGGGCGACGCGCATGCGCCAGCCGCCGGAAAACTCCGACAGCGGCCGGTTCTGCGCCGCCTCGTCGAAGCCAAGGCCGGCGAGGATGCCCGCGGCGCGGGCCGGCGCCGCATGCGCGTCGATGTCGACGAGCCGCATATGAATATCGGCGATGCGGGCGGGGTCCGTCGCGTGTTCGGCCTCCCGCGTCAGCGCCGCCCGTTCGAGATCGGCGTCGAGAACGAAGTCGATGAGGCTCTGCGCGCCGCCCGGCGCCTCCTGCTCGACGCGGCCAAGGCGCATCTGGCGCGGATAGGAGATCGTCCCCGATTCCGGGGCGAGTTCGCCCGCGATCATACGGAACAGCGTGGTTTTGCCGGCGCCGTTGCGGCCGACGAAGCCGATGCGGGCGTTGTCCGGCAAAGCGGCGCTCGCCTTGTCAAACAGCACCCTTGGCCCAAGCCGCAGCGTGACATCGTTGATGTGAAGCATGCGGGCTTGTCGCCCGACTTGTGTTGCATTGCAAGAGTTGCGTTGCAAAAGAACCCGGCGGATCCCGGATTTTGAGGCCGCCTTTTGCCTCCATTGGGCCTTGGCGCGCCGGCGCCGCTTTTGATTTCGCTTAATGCGGAGGCGGGCGCGGACGCTAACCTTGGCGCTGCGGCGCTTTGCCGCCGAAATGAAGCTTCATCGCGGCCTTGTTTCGATCGGCGGTGCCGGTTAGAATAATTCTAAGCCCAGTTTCTTTCTGTGAATTTCAGCCGGAAGCGCTCGGGCTATTCCTGTCATCAATAGCATCCTCGTGCTGGAAACGAATAAGGAGAGTCGAAATGTCGTCGCTTGCGGGCAGCAAAACCGAAAACAATCTGAAGGACGCCTTCGCCGGCGAATCGCAGGCGAACCGGCGCTATCTTTATTTCGCTCAAAAGGCCGATGTCGAAGGCTATAACGACGTCGCCGCCGTGTTCCGCTCGACCGCCGAGGGCGAAACTGGCCATGCGCATGGCCACCTTGAATTTCTCGAAGCAGTCGGCGATCCCGCGACCGGCCTGCCGATCGGCGAGACCACGTTGAACCTCGGCGCCGCCGTCGCCGGCGAGACGCATGAATATACGGATATGTATCCGGGCATGGCGCGCACGGCGCGCGAGGAAGGCTTTGGCGAAATCGCCGACTGGTTTGAAACGCTGGCCAAGGCCGAGCGCTCCCATGCCGGCCGCTTCCAGAAGGCTCTCGACGAGCTGAAGAAGCAGAACGCCTGAACCACGAGACCCGCGTCGCACTCTTTCCGTCCCGGCGCAGCTCTTTTGCGCCGGGCGCATGGGTGTTTCTCGAATTCGTTTGCCAGCCCATTCAAGGTGATGTGAGCGCGACATGAGCGAAGGCGGTTTGGCGGCTCCCTCCCGGCATCCTCTGGATTGGAAGAACCCGGATTTTTACGACGAGGCGAAGCTCGACGCTGAACTGCGCCGCGTCTTCGACATCTGTCACGGCTGCCGCCGCTGCTTCAATCTGTGCGATTCATTTCCGCGGCTGTTCGATCTCGTCGACGCGGCGCCGACCGGCGAACTCGACAGCGTCGAGAGCAAGGACTTCAAGCCCGTCGTCGACGCCTGCACGCTCTGCGACATGTGCTACATGACGAAATGCCCCTATGTGCCGCCGCACGAGTTCAATCTCGATTTTCCGCATCTGATGCTGCGCTATCGCGCCGTCGAGGCGAAAAAGGGCGAGGTGAAGTTCGCCGATCGCGAGCTTGCGAAGACCGATCGCAATGGGGCGCTCGCCGCCTATGTCGCGCCGCTCGCCAATTTCGCGACGGACTGCGCCCACAAGACCGCGCGCGCTCTTCTCGAAAAGGCGGCGGGGCTCGATCGGCGCGCCTTTCTGCCGCCCTATCAATCAAAGAGCTTCGCCGCGCAGGAAAAAGCCTCGTCCCCCGAGGTCAATAGAGAAGCGCCGGCCTTCGGCCGCAAGGCGGTGATCTACGCCACCTGCTACGCCAATTACAACGAGCCCGCGATTGGCCTCGCCGCGAGCGCGGTGCTGGCGCAAAACGGCGTCGAGACGGAAGTCGTCTACCCACATTGCTGCGGCATGCCGCTTTTGGAGCAGGGCGCCATCGAGGAGGTGGCCGACGCGGCGCGGACAGTGGCGTCGGCGATGAAGCCCTGGATCGACAAGGGTTATGACGTCATCGCGCTGGTGCCGTCCTGCGCCCTCATGCTGAAGACCGAGTGGCCGCTGATCCTGCCCGAAGACGCGGATGTGAAGCGCCTCTCAAAGGCGACGTATGACATCAGCGAATATATCGTCGCGATCGCGCGCAAGGAGGGGCTGGCGCCGGGCCTCGGCGCGCTCGAACCGCGCGGCGTCGCGTTGCATGTCTCCTGTCATTCCCGCGCGCAGAACATGGGACAGAAGGCGCGCGAACTTTTAAAGCTAATTCCCGGCGTCGATCTTCAGGTGATCGAGCGCTGCTCGGGGCATGGCGGCGCCTGGGGCTGCAAGACGCCAAACTTCGAGACGGCGCTCAAAGTCGGCGCGCCCGTCGCGCGGCTGGCGGCGCAAAGCGGCAAGGCGGTGGTCACCTCGGAATGCCCGCTCGCCGGCCATCACATCGCGCAAGGCATGGCGTTGCTCGGCGAGGGCGACAAGGCGGGGAAGGCGGCGCCGCAGCTTGTGATCCATCCGATCCAGCTGATCGCAAAAGCTTATGGCCTCGAAGCATGAACGGCGCGCGCAAAACACTATTCGCGGACTGCGGAGCGGACCATGGTTGACAGGCACAATCTGACGGCGGCCGACATTCTCCCTATGGCGGAATACGGCGAAATCCGCGCCGAGATTCGCCGCAAGATCGCAGCGCGCAAGCAACACCGCCGAGTTGAGGTCGGACCTTATGCGACCTTCTATTTCGAAAATTATGAGACGATGTGGCTGCAGGTCCATGAGATGGTGTTCATCGAAAAGGGCGGCCCCGCGCAGGTTCCCGATGAGATCGCGGCCTATAATCCGCTGGTTCCAAAGGGAAGCGAACTGGTCGCCACCTTCATGATCGAGATCGACGACCCGCAGCGGCGCGCGGCCGTCCTCTCCACTCTCGGCGGCATCGAGAATACGGCCTTCATCGCCATCGGCGGCGAGCGCGTTTTCGCCCGCGCCGAGGCGGATCAAGAGCGCACCCGGGAAGACGGAAAGGCGTCCTCGGTTCAGTTCGTCCATTTTGACTTTTCGCCGGCTCAGATCGCGGCGTTTCGCGCGCCGGGCGCCGAGGTCTTTGTTGGATTCGCCCATCCGCGTTACGGCCATATGGCCGCCCTGCCGGAAAATGTCCGCGTTGAACTCGCCGGCGATTTCGACTGATCAGTGTATTTTCGCGTTCATTCCCGCGGCTTCGAAAGAGCCGCCGGAACGCTCTTGCGGATCAGCCGCGCCAGCGCCTCGATCGCCGGACGGCGCGGGTTGGTCGGGCGTGAAATCAGCCGGATCAGCCGCGAAGTGTGCGGCCCGTGCAGCGGCCGCGCGGTGAGATTGCCCGGCAGGCGCGGATCCTCGATCAGCGCGAGGCCCGGGATCAGGGTCATTCCATAGCCCGCCGCCGCCATGTGAAGCAGGGTCTGCAGGCTGGCCGCGCGCATGTCCGCCAGATCGTCCTCGCCATGCCGCGGATGCTGACAGAGTTCGAGCGCTTGATCGCGCAGGCAATGGCCATCCGAGAGCAGCAGGAGCTGGTTCGGGTCGATTGCGCTGGAATCGACGACGGCGCTCGCCGCGAGCGGGTGGTCTTGCGGAAGCACGAGGAAAAACGGCTCCTCGAACAGGGGCGTAATTTCGAGCGCGTCCGTTTCGGGATCGGAGGCGATAAGGGCGGCGTCGAGTTCGCCTTCGAGAACGGGCCCGATCAGCCGCGCCGTCATATCCTCGACGAGAGCCAGCGGCGTCTTCGGCATTTCCGCGCGGGCGAGCGGAAGCGCGAACGGCATGAGATAGGGCGCGAGCGTCGGAATCACGCCGAGGCGCAGCGGCCCGAGCATAGGATCGCGGCTGGCTTTTGCGCAGGCCATGAGCTCATCGGCGGCGGCGATCGCGCAGCGAGCATGCCCGAGGATGAGATCGCCCGCGGCGGTCGTCGTCAGGGATTTGCCGACCCGCTCGAAAATGGCGACGCCGAGTTCTTCCTCAAGCTTCAGGATCTGACCGCTGAGCGTCGGCTGGCTGACATGACAGGCCGTCGCGGCGCGGCCGAAATGCTTGAGATCGGCGACTTTGATGATGTAACGAAGATCGCGCAGGTTCATGGCGGTTCGATATCAACCCTGATTTGGCAGTACAATCGAAACTCCGCCACTCTCGGTCAGGCGCAAGCGTCGCGTCATCTTGCCGGGGCCGGCGCGCCCCTCTATAAGCGGGCGCATTCCCTGGAGCGGGACAAGGAAAAGCGCAAACCACTTTTCCTCCCGTATCCCGCTCCAAACTAAACCAATCGAATCGATCACGTTCATGATTTTGGATTGAATCAATCCAAAATCATCGTGATCCAGCTCCCCAGCCGCAAGGATCACAGCGCCCATGGCGATCGAACGCACTTTCTCCATCCTGAAGCCCGACGCGACGCGGCGCAACCTCACCGGCGCGATCAACGCCCTCATCGAGAAGGCGGCCCTTCGCATCGTCGCGCAAAAGCGCGTCCAGATCACGCGCGCGCAGGCGGAGACCTTCTACGCCGTGCACAAGGAGCGGCCGTTCTTCGGCGAACTGGTGGAGACGATGATCGGCGGCCCGGTCGTGGTGCAGGTGCTCGAAGGCGAAGACGCGATCAAGGCTTACCGCGACGTTCTGGGCGCGACCGATCCGGCCAAGGCCGCGCCGGGAACGATCCGCAAGGAGTTCGCGGTGTCGCTCGGCGAAAACTCGGCCCATGGCTCCGACGCGCCCGAGACCGCCGCGATCGAGATCGCGCAATGGTTCTCGGGCAATGAGATCGTCGGCTGAGGGTCAATGCTTGATTCATTGTCTTAAGTTATACGTGTATCTAACTGAAATATATTTATAAAATACGCATTTAGTGCGTCGTCGCCTGCATCGCGGCGACGCAAAAATCGCTCTACGCCTCCAGTAGGCGCAGTTCCCGCGCGCTTCTGCCGATCTTGCGCCTTAGCAGCGTGCGCAGGGTCACGCCGTCGACGTAGCCGACCTCACCGGCGATCTCATCGACGCTGGCGCGAGTCGTTTGCAACAGATGCGTTGCGCGTTCGACGCGCAAATCCTGGAAATAGGACAGCGGCGATTTGCCGAGGACGACGCGCAGCCGCCGCGCCAGAGTGCGTTCGCTTGCGCCGACGGCGAGCGCGGCCGCTCTGAGCGAAAAACCCGCGGAGAGATGGCTTCGGGCCCAGCGCTCGAAGCGCTCGACGATGGGGTCGCTATGCATGAGGTGATCGGGAATGATGAACGCCGCCTGCGAGGGCCGCGGATCGGCCACCAGATACTTCGCCGTGACCGCGGCGAGCGCGGGGCTGGAGCGGCGTATCAGGCAGAGGGCGAGGTCGAGATGGCCCAGCGCGGCGCCGGCCGTCACGACCCGGCTGGTCTCCACGAGCATGCGCGATTCATCAAGTTTGACGCGCGGATAGCGGGCGCGAAACAGCGGCGCCAGCCACCAGCTGGTCGTCGCCGCGGCGCCGTCAAGGAGCCGGGCTTCGGCCAGAATGAAAGTGGCGGTGCAGGCGGCGGCGATCAGGGCGCCGTCTTGAGCCCAGTCGCGCAGCAGCCGGCAGGCCGCCGCGACATCCCTTCGCTCCAGCGCAGCCGGCAGGGTTTCCGGCGTCTTGGCGCCGAGCGCCGGGACGATGGCGATGTCCGGGCGCGGCAAATCCTTCCAATCCTTGACGGGAACGATAAGGCCCTGCGCCGTCTTCACATGTTTGCGGACGCCGACGAGGCTGACCGCGAATTGCGGCGCGACTCCCGCGGCTTTCCCGAGTTCATTCGCCGCGGCGAAGGCGTCGAGCAGTGTCGAAAGGCCGGTATCGAATAACTCATTGAGCGCCAGCACATGGATGATCATGGCGAGAATAATAACGATATTGGCAGTCTTGCCAAGCCACAAAGCGCCGGTTTTGATTTAGAACGCGCTTGTCCCGCCAACAGCGAAACATGCGAGGGTAAATGGTCAAGTTAGCGTTGTTCGTTCGTCTCAAGGCCAAACCGGATAAAGCGGACGCCTTGCAGAAATTTCTCGAAAGCGGCCTCGAACTGGCCAATGCCGAAACCGAAACGCCGGTCTGGTTCGCCTTGCGTTTCGACCCCCAAACATTTGGCATCTTTGACGCTTTTGCCGGCGAGCATGGGCGCGAGGCTCACCTCAACGGACCGATCGCCGCCGGTTTGATGGCGCATGCCGACGAATTGCTGGCGGAGCCGCCAAGCATCGAAAAAGTGGATCTGCTCGCCGTCAAACTCCCGCAACGCTGACGGCTCGTCTAAGTCACGGACCTTTCATCGCCGAGCAGCCGGTCGAGGATGCTTTCTTCAAGCCGCGCCAGTTCGACCGACCCGCGTCGACGCGGGCGCGGCAGATCGACCGCGAGGTCGAGCGTGACGCGACCGGCCTCGATCATGAGGACGCGGTCGGCCAGCGTCAGCGCCTCCATCACGTCATGGGTGACGAGAATGGCGGTGAAGCGATCGCGCAGCCAGATGCCTTCGAGCAGGCGCTGCATCTCGATGCGGGTCAGGGCGTCGAGCGCGCCGAGCGGCTCGTCAAAGGCAAGGAGGCGCGGCCGGCTGATCAGGGCGCGGGCCAGCGCCACCCGCTGCTTTTGGCCGCCGGACAGCACCGAGGGCCATTCGCCTGCGCGTTCGGCGAGGCCAACCGCCGCCAGCGCCTCGATCACGCGCGGGCGGGTCTGCGGCGAACTCTCGACCGCGCCGAGGCCGATTTCGACGTTCGCCGTGATGCGCGCCCAAGGCAGCAGACGCGGCTCCTGAAACATGACGCGCACAAGCGTATGGGACGATCGCGCCGTGTGATCGCCGCCGAAGCGCAAGCGCCCCTCGGTCGGCTCGTCGAGCCCGGCGATCAAGCGCAGCAATGTGCTCTTGCCGCAGCCGCTGCGCCCGACGATGGCGACGAACTGCCCGGCGGGCACGTCGAGATCCAGTCCGCGCAGGACCTTCGTCGCGCCAAATGAGCGCCCCAGCCCGCGAATGGTCAGGGATACGCCGGCGTCCGATAGCTCGGCGTTCGCCTCAGGCTCGGAGGAGAGATCGGCGAGCGGCATTGGGCCTCCTCAACGCAGGCGATCAACGCTGAAAAGCGGGATGCCAGGACAATGTGGTCTTTTCGATAAAGCGGGCGGTCGAATCGGCGAGCTTGCCCAGCGCGGCGTAAACGAGGATCGAGAAGACGACCACATCCGTCTGCAAGAATTCGCGCGCCTGCATGGCCATATAGCCGATGCCGGATTGCGCGGCGATGGTTTCCGCGACGATGAGGGTCAGCCACATGATCCCGAGCGCATAGCGAAGGCCGACGAGGATCGAGGGCAGCGCGCCGGGGAAGATGACGCGGGTCAGCAGGTCGCGGGGCGTGAGGCCATAGCTGCGGCCCATTTCGACAAGTTGAGGATCAACATTACGTATTCCGTGTAATGTATTGATATAGATAGGAAAAAATACGCCAAGCGCGACAAGGAACAGCTTCGCCCCCTCGTCGATGCCAAACCACAAAATGACGAGCGGGATCAGCGCCAGATGGGGAATATTGCGCGCCATCTGCAAGGTCGTGTCGGTCAGTCTTTCGCTGAGGTCCGAAAGGCCGTTGGCGAAGCCGAATGCGAAGCCGATCCCGCCGCCGACGATCAACCCCGCCATGGCGCGCAGAAAACTGATCCAGACGTTCTGCGCCAGAGCGCCAGAGAGGGCGAGCTTCCACCCCGCGATGGCGACCGCGGCGGGCGAGGGCAGGATATTATTGGCCAGAAGTCCGAAAGACGAACTCGCCTGCCAGACGATCAGGAGCGCGGCGGGGAGGGCCCAGCTGACGAGACTGATCCGGCGCAGTCTTTCGACCAGCCGGCTGGCGCGCTGCGCTGGCGCCAGAGCGCGCGTCGGCGCCAGCGCCGAGGGCGTGTTGCTCATCCGATCTGAGCCTTCCTGCGGTTGAGGATCTCGGAGGGGCCAGCCCGCCGGCGATCATGCATCAAAAAAGGCGCCGAACACCCCACCCTGGGGAGCCGCGTCGGCGGCGTCTCGAAAAAGGGCCCCCTATTCGAAACGATCGACCGGGGATTGCTCCCCGGGATTCCTCCCCAGGATGAGGATGCGAGGGTTTCCAAGAAAGAGAGGTCAGGAGCTCGGCGTCCATTTCCAGACGATGTCGCGAACGGCGATTTGCTTGGGGATCAAACCCAGCTTGAAAAAGCGGTCGGCCGAGGCCTGCTGATTGGCGATGATGTCGTCGTTCAGCGGTTCGACGGTCAGGCCGGCGCGCTGCTCCGCCTTGAGCAGCGCGTCGAGATCGACGCCGCTCGCGTCATGGATTGTCTGCGCAAGTTCGGCGCGGTTGGCCCGCGCCCAATCGAGCTCCTTGGCCAATATGTCAATCAGCTGCGTCAACAGCGCCGGATCATCCTGCGCGAAGCTCTTCGCGGCGAGGAAGTACTGATACGGCTTCTCGACGTCGGTATTGAAAGAGACGACGCGCGCGCCGCCCTTTTCGGCGACGGCGAGATAAGGGTCCCAGACGGCCCAGGCGTCGATGCTGCCGCGGGCGAAAGCGGCGACCGCGTCGGCCGGCGGCAGATAGATCACCTTGACGTCGCTGAACGAAAGTCCGGCCTTCTCCAGCGCGGCGACGGTGCTGTTATGCGCGCTCGAAGCTTTCGCCACCCCGATCGTCTTGCCTTTGAGGTCGGCGAGCGTATGGATCGGCGAATCCGGGTGGACGACGATGCCCTCGATCAGATTGGCGGGCAGGGCGGCGACGTAAACGATGTTCGCGCCGGCCGCTTGCGCGAAGATCGGCGGGGCGTCGCCGGTAAAGCCGAAATCGACATTGCCGGTGGCGATGGCTTCAAGGATCGGCGGCCCGAACTGGAACTCCACCCATTTGACCCCGATGTTCTGCACCTTGAAGGCGTTCTCCAGGGTCTGGCGCTGTTTAACGGCGAAAAGAATGCCCGCCGCCTTCTGATATCCAATGCGGATTTCCTTCAGCTCGGCCGCGTGCGCCAGGGGCGGCCATACGCCGGCGATGGCGCCGCCCAAGGCTGCGCCGAGTCCGGCGCTCAGAAAATCTCTGCGATGCATTGCGAGTCCTTGATTTCAGCCGCGCGGATCAGCGATCGCGGCCGCGATTGCAGGGCATCCTTCGTAAGTCGATAGATTTTGTCAAGCTACAACGCCGGACGTTTCGTCGCAAGTCACGCTTCGGGATTGCGCAGCGCAGGCGGGGCGTCCTCGGGATCGTCGCAATAAACCCGGTTTCCCTCGATGCGCAGACGTCCCGCCGCAAGGCGTTCGAGCGCGGCCGGATAGATGAGATGCTCCTGTTCGAGGACGCGCGCGGCCAGCGTCTCCGGCGTGTCGTCGTCCAGCACCGCGACGGCGGCTTGCGCGACGATCGGGCCTTCGTCCATGGCGGGAACGACGAAATGCGCGGTGCAGCCGTGGATTTTAACGCCATCGGCCAGCGCCCGCGCATGCGTGTCGAGGCCGCGATAGGCGGGCAGCAGGGCCGGATGGATGTTGAGCATCCGGCCCTGCCACTGGCCGATGAACCAGGGCGTTAAAAGCCGCATGAAGCCGGCGAGGCAGATGATTTCGATGCGGTGCAATTCGAGCAGGGCCTGCATCGAACGCTCGAACTCTTCGCGCCCGGCATAGATTTTATGATCCACGGCGGCGCAGGCGACGCCATTATCGCGCGCGAAGGCGAGGCCCGCCGCTTCCGGCCGGTTCGACAGCACGAGGGCGATCTCGGCCGGAAAGCTTGGGACCCGCGCGCGCTCGACGAGGGCCTGCATATTGGAGCCGCGCCCGGAGATCAGCACGGCGGTGCGCTTGCGCCGGGTCTTCAAAGCGCGAGCCGGCCGGCGAAAGTCACGCGCTCGCCCGCCGCCGCGATGATGCGGCCGAGCGCGACCGGCGCCTCGCCCGCTTCGCGCAGGCTCTCCGCAACGGCCGAGGCGTCCGCCGCGCGAACCACGAGAACCATGCCGATCCCGCAATTGAATGTGCGCAGCATCTCCGCGGCGCTGATGCCGCCAGTGGACGCAAGCCACCCGAAGACGGGCGGAAGGGAAATCGCGGAAAGATCGATCTCGGCGGAGACGCCTTGCGGCAGCACGCGGGGAATATTGTCGGGAAAGCCGCCGCCGGTGATATGCGCGAGCGCCTTCACCCCCTCATGTGCGGCGAGAACGGAGAGAATGGGCTTCACATAGATGCGCGTCGGCGTCCGCAGGGCCTCTCCGAGCGTCTTGCCCGGCGCGAAGGGGGCGGGCGCGGAATAATCGAGGCCGCTTTGCGCGACGATCCTGCGGATCAGCGAGAAGCCGTTGGAGTGTGCGCCGGAGGAGGGCAGGCCGATGATGGCGTCGCCCGGCGCGATCCCGGCTTTCGGCAGCAGGGCGCCGCGCTCGACCGCGCCGACGGAAAAGCCGGCGAGATCGTAATCAGCGCCGGCGTAAAGGCCCGGCATTTCGGCTGTCTCGCCGCCGATCAGCGCCGCGCCCGCCTCGACGCAGCCCGCCGCGATGCCCTTGACGACCGCGGCGGCCACCGCGCCATCGAGCTTGCCGCTGGCGTAATAATCGAGAAAGAACAGAGGCTCGGCGCCCTGGACGATAAGATCGTTGACGCACATGGCGACGAGGTCAACGCCGATCGTATCGTGGACGCCCGTCTCGATGGCGATGCGGACCTTGGTGCCGACGCCATCATTGGCGGCGACCAGAATAGGATCGACGAAGCCCGCGGCCTTGAGGTCGAAGAGGCCGCCGAAGCCGCCGATTTCGGCGTCGGCGCCGCGCCGGCGAGTCGCCCTGACGAGCGGCTTGATGGTCTCGACCAGCGCGTTGCCGGCGTCGATGTCGACGCCCGCGTTGGCATAGGTGAGGGGGGTCTTTTTCGTCATCATGGCTCCCGCGCCGCTGGTTGAGGGCTAGCGCCTCCGATCCGGCAAAGCAAGCTGGGAAGGCGCGCCGGGCCGCGGACGGAGAGATCGACAGGCTCGGCTGCAAAGACCGGCGTCGACAGCGCCGAAAATACGCCTTCCGTTGGGCGTTGGCCTATCCCCATGTTAACCTCGCTGAAATGACCCCGAAGGGCCGCCCTGAACGCACAAAAAAATGAAAATCTCGCTTTTCGGCAGCCTTCCGAACCTAATTTCGCTCGGGCGCCTGTTGCTGGTCCCGGCCATCATCGCCCTCATCGCCGCGCAGCGCTGGAAGGAGGCCTTCGTCTGCTTCATCATCGCCGGCGCCTCTGACGCACTTGACGGATGGCTCGCGAAAACCTTCGATCTGCGCACGAAGCTCGGCGCCTATCTCGATCCGCTGGCCGACAAGGCGCTGCTCGTCTCGATCTATGTCGCGCTGGCGATCGTCGGCGCCATCCCTGCGACCATCGCGATTATTGTCGTCGCGCGCGACTTCATGATCGTCGGCGCCTTCATGGTCGCCTGGTTTCTCGACAGGCCTCTCGAGGTCAGGCCGCTTGTGATCTCCAAGATCAACACATTGGCGCAGATCCTGTTCGCCGCTCTCGTTCTCAGCGGCGAGGCTTTCGGCCTCGCCAAAGGCGCGTGGTTCCAGCTTTCGCTCTACGCGGTCGCGGGCCTCGCGCTCGCCTCGCTCGGCGCCTATTTCAGCCGATGGTTCCGGCATATGAGCGCGTGACGCCGGCTTCGTGTTAGAAGCTGTGGCCACCACAGGGAAAGGCGATTGATGCGGCTCGAATGGCAGATCGGCTTCTGGATCGGCGCGCTGGTGCTGCTCATCCTGCTGCTATGGCTGTTCAGCGGCGTGCTGCTGCCTTTCGCGGCGGCGATGGCGCTCTCCTATCTGCTCAATCCCGTGGTCGACCGGCTCGAGCGCCTTGGCCTCAACCGGCTCGGAGCCGTGCTGCTCATCCTCGCCGGCTTCGCCGTCCTGCTCGGCCTCATCATGGTGTTGATCTTGCCGGTGTTCTCGCGCCAGCTTGCGAGCTTCCTCGAATCTCTGCCGTCCTACGTCGTCAAGATCGAGGACCTCGGCGTGCGCCTCGCCAACGATCACGGCGCGAGCCTTCTGGAAAAGCTCGGCTTCGGCAAGGCGGCGACGGCGGATCTGCGCAACTCGACGAGCGAACTCGTCAATCAGGCGGCGCAATGGGGCGGCAGCTTCTTCAAGTCGATCTGGAGCAGCGGCGCCGCGCTAATCGGCGTGGTCTCCCTTCTGGTGCTGACCCCGGTCGTCACCTTCTACATGTTGCTCGACTGGGAGAAGATGGTCGCGACGGTCGACAGTCTTGTGCCGCTGCGGCACCGCCAGACGGTGCGCGAGCTCGCGCGCCAGATCGACGCCGCGATGGCTGGATTTTTGCGCGGCCAGTCTCTCGTCTGTCTCTTTCTCGGGCTCTGGTATGGCGTCGGGCTGTCGCTGATCGGGCTCAATTTCGGACTTTTGATCGGCATTTCGGCGGGGTTCCTGAGCTTCATTCCCTATGTCGGCTCGCTGACGGCGCTGATTCTCTCGGCGATCGTCGCCATCGTGCAGGGCTGGCCGGAGTGGCGCCTTCTCGCCATGGCGCTCGGCGTCGTCCTCGCGGGCCAGTTTCTCGAAGGCAATGTTCTGTCGCCGAAACTCGTCGGCGGGTCGGTTGGCCTGCACCCGGTCTGGCTGATCTTCGCGCTGCTGGCGTTCGGCTCGCTGTTCGGGTTCACGGGCCTCATCGTCGCAGTGCCGCTGGCCGCCGCCGTTGGCGTGATCCTGCGTTTCGCGGTGGGACGCTACCGCGAAAGCAAGCTCTACACGGAGGTCGAGGCGCCGGGCTCGACAATCCTGATCGAGTCCTCAGCAGTCGGCGCCAAGGAGCGCGGCTGAGATGGCGGAGCCGTCTGGCCCGGCGGGAGCGCGAGAGGGCGAGGATCAGTTCTCCGCCCGCCAATTGACGCTGGAGCTGCCCTTGCCGCCGGGCTTGGGACGCGAGGATTTCTTCGTCTCGGGCTCGAATGAGAAAGCCTATGCGATGATCGAGCGCTGGCCCGCCTGGCCGGATCAAGCGCTCATCCTTCTGGGGCCGGCCGGCTCCGGCAAAAGCCATCTTGGCGCGATCTGGGCGGCGACGGCGGGCGCCGACATTCGCCCTGCGGCGTCATTGGAGGGCGCCGATGTAGAGGCGCTCGCGCGGGGGCCTCTGCTGCTTGAGGATCTGGAGGCGGCGGGGCGCGTCGAGACGCAGCTCTTTCACCTCCTCAATCTGATGCGCGAGCGCGGCGCGCCGTTGGTTCTGACCGCGAAACGTCCGCCCGACGCCTGGGGCCTCGACATCGCCGATCTTCTGTCGCGGCTGCGGCTCGCCCCTTGCGTTGAGATCGGCGCCCCGGACGACGCGCTGATGCGGGCGGTTCTGGTCAAGCTTTTGATCGACCGTCAGCTCGTGGTCGACATCCGCGTCGTCGATTACGCGGCCTTGCGCCTTGACAGGTCGCTCGAAGCCGCGCGCCAATTCATTGAGGCGCTCGACAAGGAGGCCCTTTCGCGGCAAAGCCGGATCACGCGGCGGATGGCGGTCGATGTCCTGCGCGCGTTATCGAGCATGGACAATGGGGAAGGGCCGGACGAGGGGCCGGACCCGGACGACGCCGGCTAGAGCGGGATCGAGGAAAAGCGGAAGCCGGGTTCCCGCGCATTCCGCTCCAAACCTTTGCAATCGATCGCGTGATCTACGGTCCAACATATCTGATCTTGTTGCCGCGCGGGTCGGTGATGATCTCGCCGGCCGCGGTGGAGCCGTCGGCGACGGAGCGTCCGGCGAGAACAGCCGGCTCGGCTCCGGCGGAGCCGGCGTCGAGGAAAAGCAGGGCGCTACGCTGCGTTTTGGAGAGTCCATCGGTGTCGGATATTTTGGTGAAGTCGTCTTCGCTATGATGCGAACCACTTGAACCCGTGAAAATCCGGATGCCGTCCGCCGTCATCACGACGTCGCCGTTCCTTAGGCTCTCGTCATCCATCAGGCCGACCACGGGCGCCGCGTGCGTTCCGTGGCCCGGATGGAGCTTGGCTACGAGATTCTTCGGGCGATGGGCGGCCGTCTTCTTTTTCGGAAGGGGTCGCGGCGCGTATTGTTCCGAATAGGTCGGTTGGGCCGGGTGTAGAGGCGCGAAGAGGAAGTCGAAAAAGCCGGCGTTCGCCGCGCTGAAGGGAAAGGCGAGGGCAAAGCAGACGACCGCCGCGAGACCGGCGGCGCGCGCGCAATTCGAAAATGAAAACCTGTCGCGTTTCATGAAAACTCCCGGCCTGTCCCATTCGACCCGTAAACTGGGCGCGGCGACGGCGCCCCGAAATTGTGGCGCTCGCTATCACGAAGCCTAAGCTTGGAGCAACCGGCTTGCATGTGAGTTGCCGCACTCGCCTGTCGCGACGTCTTGGCTGTCACAACGTCCAGCCTGCCGCAAGGTTCCCGCTTGTCGCAACGTCCGGCCGCATTCAGACTTGCCGCGCGAGCCGTTCGAATTCCGCCCGCACCATCACGATTCCATATATTCGTTCGAGGCGGCGCATGGTGAAGTGCCCGCGCGCCAGCGTCTGGAAATGATCGACGAAGGCGTAATTGATCGCCGCGCCGCTGGCGGCGCCGATGAGCGGCACGCTTTGCGCGGCGAGCTTTTGCGAAACGACGACGCCGAAGCGCGCGCTGACCTGGGCGATGAAGCGAACCAGCAGGGGAGAGGCCTGGTCGGTGAGGCCTCGGTCGAGCAAATGGCGGGCGGCTTCGCTGACTGATCTCGCAAGCAGGCCGCGCAGGGCGAAATAGCCAGTCTCCAGCGCGCCGCCGCTCCCGATCCCTTTCGCCGCGCCATCGCCGCCGAGGGCGAAGACCTCGAGGCAGGCGAGCGCGACATCGGGGTCGCCGAGATCCTCGCCTTCGCCCTTGGCGATGTCGGCGATCGAGCGCAGCATGACGGTTGTGGTGAAGGGCAGCTCGATCGGCAGTCCGGCGAGCCCGAAGGCGCCTCCTGCTGCGCCCGCCACGGTCACGACCGACTTGTGCAGTCCGCGCCGGTCGCGCGTGGAGCGGTCGCCGAGGCTCGCGAGGGCGATGCCCATCGCGCTGCGCAGCGCCGATTCGGCCGCTTTGTTGGCCGTCAGCGCGATCGGCGCGGGAACCATCAGGCCGATGAAGCCGATCTGGCGGCCGATCAGCGCGGTGAGGCGCATGGCGAGGCTCTCGCGCCGCAATTCGCCGATGGCGCGCCGCAAGGCGACCTCGTCATCGGGGGAGAGCGAGGTGGGCGAGACCGCCACAATGCTCCTGCTGGCGCCTTTTACAGCGCCCTCGGACCCATCGTTCGGCTCGGCGTTCATCGGAATCGGCACGAGTTCCTCGTTAACAATGTTTTAATGTGGCGCCCGCGTGGAACAAGCTTGAAGTTGACGCGTTAATAAGGCGGAAGTAACGCATTGGAAACGATTTGGGCAAGATTTGGTTCACCTCAGTCTGAGTTCCACCACAAATAATGCGTGCGTCGCTTCGTGCAAGAGGACGTCGCCCGGTGCATTTAGACAAAGTTTCCGTAACATCGGGCTGGGGTTGTGGAAGAATAGATTAAGCAACGATTTGCTTTGGTCGCGTCTCGGCGCAGTAACGATAAAATCCGAGCATCGTGTTTAGGCGCGCAAGAACCCGCTGCGGCGAAAACTCGCGACACGATGTTGGAGGCGTGAAAATGAACGGTTGTGTGGCAAGATTAAGGCGGGCGGCGAGGCTGGTTTCATCTGCCGCGATCGCGGCTCTCCTGCTGTCGCCGGCGCTGGCGTCGCCCCTGCCGCCTGCGTCCTTCGAGCCCGTCAGCGACGTTACCCGAGTTCCCTTCGGCTGGGCCGATTTTTGCCGGCGCTATCAGGGCGAGTGCGACGCGGGGCCGCTCCAGCCCGTCGATATCGTCGCCGCGGCGAAAACCATGAAAGAGCTCGAACGTGTCAACAAATGGGTCAATTCGCATATCCAGCCGGTGACGGATTTGGAGCATCAAGGCGTCATCAGCCAATGGGACTACCCGACGGACGGCAAGGGCGATTGCGACGAGTTTGCTCTGCTGAAGCGCAAAATCCTGATCGAAGAGGGCTTTCCGCGCCAGGCCCTGCTGATGACGATCGTCAAGGCCGGCGATGAAGGCCATGCGATCTTGACCGTCGCGACGACGGCCGGCGATTACATTCTCGACAATCTGACCGACGAGATGAAGCTCTGGGACCGCACCCCCTATCGCTTCGTCAAGCGCCAGGCCCAGAGCGACCAGAATGTGTGGCTCCAGATCGGCGAACCGACTTCTGCGCCGGAATACACGTCCCGTCCCTGAGCGGACGCCGGTCGGCCTCCTCCTAGAACGTCATCTTGACGCCGCCATAGAGCGATACCGGCTGCAATGGCGTCAGCGTGCGCGGATCGGTGTAGGGCACGCCGTTGGCGATCTGGGCGTCGCTTGTCGTATCGAAAAATGCGCCGAAGGATGCATTGCGATTGTTGAACAGATTATTGATCAGTCCAAAAATCTGGATGTTATCGGTGATCTGATACGAGGCGTGAATGTTCGCCGTCCAATAGAGCGGCAGCTGCGCATACTGGTTCGAGTTGTCGCCGATCAAATACTGGCTACCGACGATCTGGACGTCGAGCCCCGCCTTGAATTTTGGCGTGAAGGCGTATTCCCCGCCGAATTTTAGGGTGTTCTGAGGAACCCCCGGAATATTGTCGCCGGGCTTCACCAGGACATTGCCGTTGGCGTCGGCGAAAGGACTGTTCGGCGACGCGATTTCGCCGGTGAAGCGATAGGTCGCATTCACAAGTGCGTAGTTGATGTAGGCCGTCAGGTCTCCCTTCTGAAATTGGAGCGACGCCTCGATGCCCTGGCGCAAGGTCGCCGGCACGTTCGCGTAATAGCCCTGTCCCGTGATCGTGCTCGCCAGCGAGATGATGTCGTTCGTATTCAAGGTGTGGAAGAGTCCCGCCTTCCAGGTGATCTTGCCGTCGTCGAGAACCGTGCTGGCGCCGCGCAACCCCGCCTCGATCGTGTGCGAAACGACCTGGTTCAGCGGCGGATCGCCGACCAGAAAGTTGCCGATCAGGCAGGGGTGGAGCGGATTGGCGCAATCGGTTTCGAGCGGGGTCGGCGCGCGGTTCGCTTCGGAGTAGCCGCCATAGGCCGAAATCCACGGCTGGATTTGATAGGTGAGGCCAACGACCGGATTGATGCGGTCATAATTACTGGCGCTGGTCAGCTCGGGCTCATAGCCGCCGCTCGCATCCTGCGTATTGATGTTGGCGATATTCAGCCTCGCGCCCGCGGTCGCCGCGAACTCCGGCGTGATGTTGAAGGTGTCGAGCGCGAAGACGCCATAATAAGTCGTCGTGCCGGTCAGATAGGTCGGCACATAGCCAATGCCGCCGGCGGTGTAGATGATCGATCCGGAGCCTGGAAACGAGCCGTCCGGCGTCACGATCAGATTGGGCTCGATATTGCCGAGCGTGCTGTCGGCGCTGAAGCTGAAGAAGCTGCGATCGACGCTGCCGCCGACCACGAAATTATTGTCGTGGTCGAAAATCTTTTCCTTGTCGGTCGCCTGCAGCGTTGTGCCGGCCGACGTCGAGTAGGTCGTCGTGCGATCGATGGTCCCATAGACCGCGCTGGTGGAGGCGGGGATGGGATTGTTGTTTTTGTCGAGGACGACGAACGCCGCGCCGTTGGTCACAGACGGGAAATCGCTGTTCGGCAGACAGAGAAAGCCGGCGAAGCCAGCCGGATCGGTGTTCTTGGCGCAGTCCTGGATACCGGAATCATTGCCG
>Ga0181521_10002389_pt1 | contig 22789 bp, 13 predicted proteins | sample PEATcosm2014_Bin_32_FD_119764 | JGI IMG/M metagenome (GOLD analysis project Ga0181521, IMG submission 119764) | Peatland microbial communities from MTU Mesocosm Facility, Houghton, MI, USA - PEATcosm2014_Bin02_60_metaG | ecosystem: Environmental > Terrestrial > Soil > Wetlands > Peat | place...
CTCGGCCTTTTTCAGAGTGGCCTGTTGAATCGCCGCCTTCACCTCCGGGGCGCCCGCCGACGGCGCGAGAGCGTAGGTCCAATATCCCAGCGTGCTTACCAGCGTTGCGGTTGGTATTTCGATGGTCAGGGCTTCGAGAGAGTGCGGCAGCATGGCCAGAAAGGCGCGATGGTAAGCTTCCTCGCCCGTCGTGCGCCATAACTCGCCCGTGGCCCAGAGAATCTCGTCCTGGAAATCGGCGTCGCCGTATTCTGCGGTGTGGATGTCAGCGGGATTGGTGAACCGTACGTTGGGATGCGCCTGCAGCCACGCCCACGCTCTGCGCGCGGCCTGGAGGCAGGAGCCGGCAAACTCCGGCGATGCGCTGCGATAGCACCGCGCGGCAATCGCCATCACCGCCGCGAAGTCGCCGGTTGCGCCCGTTCCTTTGAAGGGCTCCGCTGCGGTGCCGATGATGTAGTTCGGCCCCTGCTCGTCCTGCGGTAGGATGAAGCCGCAGAAGTCGTTGCGCGTCTGCTTGTGCCAGACGCCGCCATCCGTGTCCTGCAGCGACATCATCCACTTCAGGTTCCACTGAATCTCGGCCAGGAAGTCGGGAATCGGGCCGCCGGACTCGGGAATTCGCAGCGACATCGCGTGAAGCGCGGGAAACATCTCCCACGCCCAGAGCAGCGTTGCCGTGGTGATGCCGGAGTTGACGATGTAGCGGCCATAGTCGCCGGCGTCGTGCCATCCACCGTAGTTGGTAGCGGCGCCCGTCTTCCCTGAGGAGGGATGGAAGGCCGACTCCATGTGGCACTGGGGATGCGCATGGTGCGCGTCGAGGTCGACCTCGCAGCCGCAGCGCTGGCCATAGAAGGAGCGCATGGTCAGGTCGAGAGCCTGCGCGTAGACATCGTGGCCCACGCGAAACGGGTCGCCCTGCGCTCCCGTGTCGAGCTCGATTCGATATTGGCCCGGCGTTCGCAGCGGGGAAAAATCCGCCCGGCGAATCGTGTCGCCGGATGCGGGATCGGCGTGAGGAGCGCTCAGGCCAGCCTGCAAGACGACCGCGTTCGTGGCCAGTGAGCGAACCCGAAAAGACCGCGCGGGCACGCTGACCGAGGCCACCTTGGGAAAGCCCGGAAGGTAGCCGATCTGGTTCACGCGGATGCCGCCCGCGCTGGCGACGGCATTCGATGCGATATCCATCGATGCCGATCTCTCGAAACCGCGTGCATAACGCTCGAGCTTGTGCCCAGCCATGCAGGCGCCTGCTGTCCTGAGAAACTTTCGACGATTCATGATTGCGCTCCGCGGGAGTACACCGCCGCGGCGCAGCCCATGAGGACCGGCCGCCGGCAGTACATACGATTTCAGTTCAGCTTACGTGCCCCACATAGTCTGGGCCGTTGACCTGTACCACGAATCCATCGGGATCGCGGAATTTGAAGGACTCGGAGGAGCGTTCGTCCTCGATCTCCAAGTTGCGCTTGCGGAGCGCCGCGCGAATCCGGTCGGCGTTGAAGCTGGCGATTCCGAAATCGTAATGAGAGAGGTGTCCGGGCTGGCTTTGGTCCTGTTCGAGGCCGAAGAACGAGCTGCCGACGCCGAGAATATGAACGGTGGGCGAGTGCTGCCGCAGCGGCATCTGAAAGAACTCCTGGTAGAAGCGCGAGGTCTTCTGGATATCTGGAACTTTCAGGGTGACGTGGTTCAAGCTGATGGCCGCAAAGCTCTGCGGGCCGGCATCCTGCGCGTGCGCGAGCGGAGAAACGAGCGCTCCCGCGGCCAGGGCTGCCAGAGAAACCGCAATCTGGCGGCGGGTTAGTTTGCCCCTCTCAAAATCGTTGAGAAGGCTCTCGACTTTGTCAATCATGATCTCTCCTGTCGTGCTTGGAATACTGAAATGGGTTATTGAGCGCGCGGACATGGAAATCTGCGCCGGATTTACCATAACAACGTGACTACAGAGTTTGCCGGCAACGTGACTTGCAGCTTCGATTCAGCGAACCGGCATGGAACCTGCGTCTCCAGGCCGGCGCGGTTGGTGAGCACGAGCACGTGCGTGCCGTCGGGGTTGGCAAGGGCCACGTGATCGAGATAGGGCATAGTGCCGGTCGACGAGAGAACGCGCGCCCCGCGCTGAATCACCTTCGAGTAATGCGCGAAGGCCCAATACTGGCCGCAGCGGGTGATCTTCTGCGTCCCCGAATCGATGGTGACGATGCCGCCCGACTGCCCCAGCCCTTTGTTCGGTGTTCCTTTTTCATCGAGCGCCAGGTTCCAGCCCACGATACAGCGCGCCCAGTTCCTGAGCACATCGGTGAAGGTGTGCGACCACGTGCTCCAGTCGGTCTCGAAGTCCGGACTGGTGATCACCGCGCCATATTCCGTGGCGTAGGCGTGCTGATTGGGAAATGCATTGTGCACGCGGGTCATGGCGTCTGGGATGCCTTCGTAAATGTGCCAGGCAACACCGTCGACGTATTTGCAAAGGTCGGGATCGCTGAGCTGATCGATGACTCTGCCCCACAGATTATAGTTGTGATCGAGAATCCAGATCCTGGTGTCAAGGGAGGCATTCCTTAAGGCCGGCCCGAGGAAGTTCTTGACGAAGACCACTTCATCTTGCTGCGACCAGATGCACGCCGGCATAGTGCCGTCCTGATCGGTATCGACTTCGTTTTGCACCGAGGTGGCGCGGATGGTGACGCCGGCTGCTGCGTAGGCTTGCAGGAACTTGACGAAGTACTGAGCGTACGACGCGAAGTACTCGCGATGCATCGAGCCGCCCTCCATGGAGTTGTTGAACTTCATCCATGCCGGGGGGCTCCAGGGCGCTGAGAAGAGGAAGAGATCGGGATTCACCTCCTGGGCGAAGCGCAACGTGGGCAGAATGTACGCACGGTCGTGATCGATGCTGAACTTGGTCAGCTCGGGATCTGGCTCCGCGCTCTCATCGAAGCTGTAAATGCTTGTGGTGTAGTCGCTCGATCCGATGCACGTGCGGCCGATCGAGAACCGCAGGCCATCCGGTCCGTAGAGCTCGCGCAGAATCGCGTCGTGGTTCGTTGGACCGAGCTTCGAGAAGAGGTAACAGGAAGCGTCGGTGAACGCTCCGCCGAAGCCGAGGATGTCCTGATACCAGGTGTTCGGATCGATCTGGACGACCGCATGGGTATTGGCCCCTGCCGGTTCCCAGCCGGGGCATTCAAGCTTGGCAAAGCGTCGCGTATCCGCGGTGACCCAGGCCTGGAGCGAACGACTCTCGGTGGTGGGCTGACTCCACGCGCGAGCTCCGGAGGCCAAGGCCGCGGCGGCGTAGCCGGAGAGCGTAAGAAATTCACGGCGGGTACTGCGTGCCAAAGCGGTCATGTTTTCCTCGATCAGGTATTCAGTTCGTCATCCTTCGTAAGGAGTATGCCGGATCGCGATGCCATCTTTGGTTGAGCAGCCGCTCGGGGAGTGCGATCGGCGGCGTGCGGTCAGGTGCGTTGAATGACCCGCCGCTCGGCACGATCCGGGTCGTTCTGGAGCGTGCATTGGTTGTCGAAAATCATGGTGGGGCAGGTGGCGGCGGAGAATGCCGGCCAGTGCGGAAGGCCGCGGTGGTTGGGATTGCCGGTGCGCGCAAACCTGATCCATGCCTCGCTCACGCGTGCGGCCAACGCGCGCGGAACAGGACCGCCGCCAGTCAGACTCTCCGAGCGGTCCGTGTTGTCGAAACAGAAAGGCAGGTCGATGGAGTGAATAGCGCGGGGCCTGCCATTGAGCTCCGGCGTCTTCCACTGGAACCAGTAAAGATAAGAAGGCGTGCCCTGCGCGGCCTTTAACCCAGCCTGGATCACCGCTCCCTGCCGCACTTGGGCGGACATGGCCAGGGAAAAAAGGTCGAAGGTCTTCGCGCCCGGGTGAGAGGCGCGGAAGACTTCGAGGATGCGTTTGGGATCGACGCCGTACATATCCTCAAGCCGCCGGCTGGCCTCGACCTCGGTCATCGCCTCAAGCTCGGGATGGTTGAGTGAAGTCGTGAACTCGTTAAGCGTGGTGCCCATCAGCATGGGAACTTGTGCCGAAATAGCCGGGGCGGCGGGATCGAAGGGATGATGAGGAAGGTATCGGCCATCCACCACCGGGCCCCAGCCGAGAATGTCGGCCACGCGGTTCCAGGCCAGCGGCGTGGGCGGATGGGTCTTGAGCAGCGCCGCGTCGCCCGCGGCGATCAGCGTCTGCAAGGGAACGCTCCGCAGCTTGTCGACTTGCGAGGGGCTGAGGTTGAGCTCGTCGAAGACCGCGCGCGTCAAGATCTCTGAGCGTTCCGGCACGAGCGCGCGCAGGAACGATCCGCTCTGCACGATAGCGCGATGAAAGAGACCCTGCGCCGCCGGCATCGCCATCAGAGCTCCTACCTTGCCGCCTCCGCCGGACTGGCCGAAGATCGTGACGTTGCTCGCGTCGCCGCCGAAGTTGCCGATGTTATCGCGCACCCACTCGAGCGCAGCGACAATGTCGAGCATGCCCAGGTTCGCCGAGGCCGCATACGGCTCGCCGAACTGGATGAGGTTGAGGAATCCCAGTGGACCGAGCCGGTGGTTGAGCGAGACCACCACCACGTCTCCCCGCCGGCTCAAACGTTCGCCTTCGTAGGCGCTACGTTCCTGGCACGAGCCGGAAACGAAGCCGCCGCCGTGCAGCCACACCATGACCGGCCGTTTGCTCGTGCCTTGGATGCCGGGCGTCCAGATGTTCAGACGAAGACAGTCCTCTCCGGGGTAGCCATCCTCGGAGTCGAAAAGGAAAGACTCTTCATCTTCGCCCCAAGTTCCGCGCGGAGCCTGCGGACAAACCGGGCCGTAGTGCATCGAACTGCGGACGCCGGTCCATGGCTGCGGAGCGCGCGGCGGCGCGAACCGCCCGCTGCCGGCAGTAGTCTCGCCGTAAGGAATGCCTTTGAACGTGAAGATCCCTTCGCGGAGGTAGCCGCGGACCTTGCCCGCGACGGTTTCCGCAATTGCGGTCTCGTCGGAAGCGACAACGACAGGCCGGGAGGCGGGCGCGCTTTCTTTCGTCTTCGGCTGCGCGGAGGCGGCTTGTGCGGCGCTTCCGCACGGGGAAATTAGGGCCGTTCCCAAAAGAGCAGCAGCGCCTTGCAGCAGATCGCGGCGGCCAATGCCGGGCGCACGGGAGGGCTCAAGGTCGGGAGAATTTGCTTGCTCGTTCAACATCTCTTCTCTCTTTTCAGTTCCGGGATGCGCTCGGAAGCAGATTTCAATGTGTTCCGTAATCGTTTTCGCTGTTCAAGAAAAAGGCCGCCGGTTTGTCACTCTCGACGATGCTGAAAGGGTTTCGAACGATCGGCGCGTATGGGCAAACAGCGCATAAAGTCTTAATCTCCGCGAGGGCCCCTGTCAACTCTGCGCTTGTCTTCGGGTTCGCATCGGGCCGCGTCGCCGCCGAGGGAATCGGCGCCCCAAGCAGGAGGATGACGATGCACGCCAACGCGAAGCCGGCTGCGCCGTCGTGGCCCGGTCACGCGGAGCCCGCTTTGACAATCTGCAGCGCGATCCTCTAGAAAAGTGCCGTTGCCTAAACCGATTTGAACCCGCACACGCTCATTCTTTAGCGGAGTGCATCCGGAGTGGAGAGACATGATGAGATTACGTCTTTACGTGATAACGTCCGCGCTTCTAGCGCCGCCGGTTCTTTTCGCGCAGCAGGTGCCGGCCAGTTCTTCTGAACCTGCCGTCACCGGCCGCATCGATGAACGCGGAACGGCCTACATCACGCGGGTCGTTCCGGTCCCCGAGACAATCAGCCCCGAGGCCCAGGAATCGCTCGTTCCAGAGGACTCCGGCACGCAGGTTACAGATAAAAGCTCCGTTGCCCAGGTCCCGTCCGGTGCGCATAAGCCGACCGCGCTCGAGGAGTATCGCTCCGCCTATCCGGTGGACATCACTTCCTCCAGTATCGCCGGTGTGCCGGTGCACATCGTGACGCCGTTGACGATTCCACACGACAAAGCCGATCGTGTGCTCATCAATCTTCACGGCGGCGGCTTTACCGCAGACTCCGGCTCGCTGGTCGAGTCCGTTCCGATCGCGAATCTAACACAGACCAAGGTGATCACCGTTCTGTATCGCCTCGCGCCGGAGCATCCGTTTCCCGCCGCGGTGGACGATGTGGTCGCGGTGTACAAGGAATTGCTCAAGACCTACAAGCCGGAGAAGATTGCGATTTATGGATCTTCAGCGGGGGCGGTTCTTACACCCGAGGTTGCCGTGCAGATCAAGCAGCTTCGGATGCCGCTTCCCGGCGCGCTGGGAGTTTTTTCGGGCGCTGGAGACTTCACCAAAACCGGAGACTCGCAGCACATCTACGGCGTGCGCGGCCTCTCTGGTCCTCCGGACACGCGGCCGAAAGGAGTGCAGTGGCTGGCGGTCTATGTGGGCTCGGCCGACCCGAAGAATCCGGTGCTCTCACCGTTCTTCGCGGATCTGCACGGCATGCCGCCCACGCTGTTCATGACCAGCACCCGCGACATGCTCCTCAGCGACACGACGATTCTGCACCGCGCTTTTCTACGCGCGGGCGTAGACGCGCGGCTTGTGGTCTTCGAGGGGCTTAATCATTGCTTCTGGTACAACCCGAATCTGCCCGAGTCCCGCGAGGCGGACCAGATCATGGCGCGCTTCTTTGATCGGGCGCTTGGCGGCGGCCAATAGTAAGTATCCACCGGCAGAGCCGGAGGCCGTACGGCTGCTGGCCCTCAAAGTGGCGTTTTCGCAACCGCTGAGGGCAAAAGCAACCGCAACTGCAAAAAACCATGTGATGCGAACGGCTCGGGCAATGCATACGGAAATGCAAAAGGCATACTCCCGGGAATGTCAAACTGCTGCTGCCACCCCGGGAGGGCCGGGGGCCTCCCTGGGTTAGCCAAGACAAACGATTGTTCGGATTGCCAGAACAAACGATTGTTCGGTATTTCCCAAACGGAGAAAATGTCGAAGTCTTTTTATCGAGCTGGCCAAGAGAGGCGTGAGAGCCGCAAGTGGGAGCCCGAGTGCAGTATTCAGAGCGAAAAGCTATGGCCCATTTCGACTTGCCTGAAGCGATTTATTAAATAACTTAGGTCGACGCCAGTCCAAATTCCGGCACCGGTTTTTGCTCCTCCCTGTACGGCCTCGTTTGGAAAGAATAAAGCCAATCCTGAGCGATATTTGTGCCCTTTGGGAGGCCTATTAAGAAAATCGTTTGTTTTTTTCTCTTGACAGCCCCTTAATAGCAGCGGTACCGTTCTCGGCAAAAGAAATGACTATCTGCTACGAAGGCTGAATTTCGGCAGTCGAGTTCCGGCAGCTAGTAGGTAACCATGAGCTACAGAATTCTCTTGGCGCAAAGGCGCATTGGAGGAAAGGGATGACCAAACGAAATTGGATGGTGATTTTATGTGGACTCGCACTCGGTTTGGCGAGTTCCGTTCTTGCGCAAAACTCAAACTCAGGCGATATTCGCGGCACTGTGACCGACACATCCGGTGCGGTGGTGCCAGGCGTAAACGTCACCGTAACGGACACCGATACCGGTGTGATCAATAAGTATGTGACGAATAACGACGGCCTGTACGACACCAATTCGATTCTGCCCGGAACTTACACGGTTGAATTCAGCAAGGGGGGCTACGAATCATACAAGCGCGACGGGATCCCGCTTGAAGTCGGAATCATTACCGTTGATGCCCAATTAAAGGTTGGGGCGGCCACCTCAGTGGTCGAGGTGAATGCCTCCGATATTCCTCTGCTCAAGACGGAGGATGCCCAGGTGGGAGCCACCCTGACAACCAACGAGTTGACCAACCTTCCGAACTCCAATCCGTCGAATGGCTACACAGAGTTCCTGAAGCTGCTTCCCGGCGCTACTGGCGTGACATCGGGCAGCGGCAACGGTGGCGGCGGTACTAATTCTGACCCCCAGTTCGATCAGGCCATCAACGGAACCATGCCCTACTTCTCCAGCTATCTGGTCGACGGCGGCTCGATCTGGCTGCCGCATAGCGCCAACACCGACCAGGGCATAAGCGAATCCGTGTCCGAACTCAACGTGATTGGCACAGACGCTCCCTCCCAATACGGCGGCGGCGGTTCGGTCTTCAACGTCATCCTCAAGAGCGGGTCCGACACATTTCACGGCTCTGCCTACGATTACATCCAGAACGACGACCTGGATGCGAGATCCTACTTCAACAGCGGCGCCAAATCGAAGGTGCGTTACAACTACTTCGGCGGGGCGTTAGGCGGCCCGATCATCAAGAACAAAATGTTCTTCTATTACAACTATCAACAGTTGAAAAACCCCAACAGCGGGTTCGGCACGGCTACGGAGCCAACTGCAGCCATGTTGGCGGGTTGTTTCGATCCTAAGCTTTTTGGAAATGCTCTGACGCTTGACGCTGCCCATAGTCCTGTTGGGGGGCCGCTCACGCCATTAACGTCTGGAACCGCAGCCGACATTGCTCAGTGCACGACCGCTGACCCTACGAACGCCAGTAACGACTTGGTGATTCCGACGGCCGATTTCGATCCGGTTGCTAAAGCCATCCAGAGCAATTACTTCCTTGCCGGCCAGCAAGGAAACAGTGTGTTATCAAACAATTACAAGTATCTCGGGCCTGGCAATGGCAACCTTGCCAAGCAAATTGGGCGACTGGACTACAACGTTACTCCGAAGAACCGCATCGACTTTTCGATCATCGAGCGCTACGCGCCGCTCGTGGTGTCTACCAGCAGTCCCGATTGCCCGGTCAATTGCAATAACAATTCGAGCGACGGCGGGAACGGGCAGCTCTCCGATGTGTGGACCATCAGGGCGAACCTGATCAACGAAGCGCGTTTTTCGTTTAACCGGGAGGCGGATTACTTTGCTCAACAGTCTCTGGGCATGGGTATCCCGGCCAAGATTGGATTGAAGTTCTCTACCGCGGATGTCCTGCCGACGTTAAATATCAATAACACCGGCGGGAACTCGACTATTCAACCCGGCACGGAGGCACTTTTCATCCAGAACAGCTTCCTTGCCGCGGATTCGCTCACTTGGATAAAAGGCAAGAATATCCTGCACTTTGGCGGCGAGGTGCTGATGGAGCAGGATAACTCGACTCCATGGGGCGGCATTAACGGCGCAACCCTGGGCTTCTCTGGCCAGTTCACCACCAGCAATCCCAAGGTCTCGGAATCTGGCTATACCGACTTCCTGTTGGGAGATGTGCAGTCATGGAATGCAAACTCTACACCGAAACATTACATGCGGGCCAACAATCCTTCGTTCTATGTTCAGGACGACATCAAGTTGCGGCCGAACTTGACCATCAACGTCGGGGTGCGCTCGGAAACGCATGGCGGATCGTGGGAAAAGTACAACCATGCGGGTGGATTTGACCCGACCCTTGCCGATCCGCTTGGCAGCTCCTACGTCAGCGGAGGGACAACCTATGCTATCAACCCGTTGGGCTCGCTTTGGTTCGCTAGCTTGAGCGGAGCGCGGAATAAGAGCAACGAGAACAAGACCATTGTGATGCCTCGCTTCGGATTCGCCTGGCAACCCACGGATAAGTGGGTGGTGCGCGGCGGCGTGGGGCAATACGCTTCGCTGTGGAGCGAGGACACCGTGGGCGGACCGATGGGCTTCGGCTCAGGCGCCGTTGGCAGTACATCCGTTGGCGCCTCGGGGACAACACCGGTGGCGACGCTATCGCAGAGTGGGTTTGGGACTCTGCCAATTATTCAAGGCGCTGCAGCCACCAACCCTCTCACTTACATTACCCCTGCAAGCCCCCAGGGAAGCGGAGTCATCCCCTTTACCCCTTACGACCTCCCAATTCAGAACGGCTGGCAGTGGATGGGCGGCGTGCAATATCGTTTGCCTGGAAACATGGTGGCAGAAGGGCAATACGTCGGCAGCCACTGGGAAAACATGATGTTCTTGTCTGATGTCAACCAGCTTTCCGCATCCAATCTCGGCAAAGGCCAGGCGTTCCGGCCGTACCCGCAGTTCGCCGGCATCGGTGTTGGTTCTGGCGGCTCGCGTACCGGCACCTACAATGGCATTTCGAACTACGACTCGGCGTCATTCATGCTTCACAAACCAATGAGCCATGGCTTGGCTGTCGAAGCCGCTTACACTTGGTCCATACTGAAGGACGACATGGACGATTCCGGCTGGGGGGAACAGTTCGGAGACGCGTACTATCAGGACGCGTATAATCCCGCGGCCAACTATGCGAAGTCGAATCTTAACCGGCCAAACGTCCTCAAGGGGACGGTGCTCTATAGGGTACCGCTCGGAAAGGGACATCAATACCTAAGCTCGGATATAGGCGATGCGGTGCTGGGCGGTTGGGAGGCATCAGGTGATTACATAGCCGAGTCGGGAACTCCATTTACGGTGTATATGGACGACCCTGCAAACGATGGCTCCCTGGCGGGCTCAGGTGACGTCGATGGCAATAGTGAGGCGGCTTGGTATCCTAAGCTGATTGGGAATCCGGGTTCCGGGGGTAATATCAACTCGTGGTTCAATCAGCAAGCATACGCATCGCCGACATTTGACACCTTCGGCAACAACCCGAGAAATTCGCTAGTTGGGCCTGATTTGGTGTGGTTCGATTTCTCATTGGCCAAGAGTTTGAGTTTCCCCGGATGGGAGCGAGGCAAACTCCAGATTCGGATGGATGCGAACAACGTCTTCAACCATCCAGCCTTCAGCCTTCCTGACGCTAAGATCGATCACGCCAATTTTAGTGACACCAGTGTCGGTCGGATCACAGGAACCGACGGCGGCGGTCGAGTGATTCAGCTCGCGGCCCGGTTCTCGTTCTAAACCGCAGAGGGTGGTTTTCCGAAGTAAATGAAAGGGCGGGGGTCTCGACCCCCGCCCTTTCGTATTGCACTTGCATTCGCGCTGATCAGTTCACGGGTCGGATGGATCCAGCCTTGGCTGCCTCGGCTTCACATCGTGGAAGCGCTCCAGAGCGGCAGCTTTGCGCCAACGACGCACAAAAAGGGAACGGCTCGAGCGTTCTATATGCCTGCAATGACGGGCGCTAGTAGACTGCCACATCCGCATGGCCCGCACCAGAGACAGAAGCGGCACCTGCTTTAGCCGCCATGCGCGGCAAATCAACAACATGCTGTGCGGAGAGTGAATCTCTGCGCAGAGAAACCGGCGAAAACGATTGCAGTTCCGCCGCAGAACAGAGAGAGGACGGAAATCATGATGGAGAGTTCACGTAGAGGCTTTCTAAAGGGCGCATCGGCTACCGCCGCTGCTCTGGCTCTAGCGAAGAGACTGCCGGCGCTCGCCGAAGCCGTGGCCGCTTCAGGGCCGGTGCAGGTGTGGAGCACATTTGGCGACCGGCGTCACGCAGCGGGGCCGGCCCTGAGCTGGAGGCCCGTATCGCAGCTTGCTTCGGACGCAATCGCGCTCAATCCGGGCGCGACCCGACAGGAGGTGCTGGGCTTCGGCGCCGCATTCACCGACGCATCCTGCTGGGTGCTCAGCCAGATTCCGGAGGAACAGCGGGACGGCTTGATGAACGAGCTCTTTGCTCCCGACGAGATGGCCCTGAATGTCTGCCGGACCTGCACCGGATCGAGCGATTATTCGCGGTCTGTGTACAGCTTCGACGAGGGCGACGATCCGGATCCGGATCTGAAGCGGTTTTCCATCGACCACGACAAAGCCTACATCCTCCCCACCCTGAAGGCGGCGCGAAAGCTCAATCCCGAGCTGTTTCTATTCTCATCGCCATGGAGTCCTCCGGCGTGGATGAAGTTCAACAATTCCATGCTGGGCGGCACCATCCGCAAGACCACGCTGGAGCCTTATTCCCGCTACATCAAAATGTTCCTCGATGCGTATCAAGCGGAAGGCGTGGAGATTAACGCCATCACAGTGCAAAACGAAGTCGATACCACCGTGGACGGCCGGTACCCGTCATGCCTGTGGGCGCAGGAGGATGAGATTCTCTTTGTGCGCCGGTACCTAGGCCCATTGCTCCGCAAATCGGGAAGCTCCACCAAGATCTGGGTCTTGGATCACAACTTCAACCTGTGGGGACGCGCCATCGGCGAGCTGAGCAATCCCGAACTATTCGAGTATGTGGATGGCGTGGCGTGGCACGGATACGCGGGCGATCCCACCGGGATGACCCAGGTGCACAATGCCTTTCCGGAGAAGAATGCTTACTTCACTGAGGGCGGACCGTTACACGATCCCGGCGCTCCGCGCACCGATCCGATGACGAATTGGGCCAATTGGGGCGAGTGGGCCAACAGCGTGATGAGAAACTGGGCCAAATCGATTACGGTCTGGAATCTGGCGCTCGACGAGCACGGGTCTCCTTATATTGGTCATCGCGATCCCGAAGAGCACTATGTCCCGCGGATAGGGGCGGGGGCTGGCGTCCTTACGGTGTGGAACGATACGCACAAGATGGAGCGCAGCGGCCGCTTCTGGGCGATTGCGCACTATTCCAAGCACGTGCGGCGCGGAGCCAAGGTGTTTCAGACGGACGGCCTGAGCGATAGCGCGGCGCAGACCTCAAAGAGCAAGGTGTCACACGTGGGCTTCCGCAATCCGGACGGAAGTTTTGTCGTGGTGCTGGCCAACACCGGCCAGCAGGCGCGAGTGCAGCTTGTCGTGGGGACGAGCGCCGTCGATCTGGATTTGGCCGGGGATTCCGTTTACACCCTGCAGTGGTCTTGAAGCTGCGGGGCCACGCGACTGGTCACTCTGTGTCCGACATATGCGCACCGTGTGTCGGGCACAGAAAACCATGTACGGGCAGGGCGCGCTATTTCGCTGTCCGGTCGCCGTCAGTCAGAATATCCGTTCCGGTAATGAAGCTGGCGGCCTCTGATCAGAGGGTAGCAAACCAGTGCGCCGATCTCTTCGATCTTGCCCCATCGGACCATCGGGAAGCTGACCAGAAATTGAGCATTGGCCTCGGAGTTCTTCACCACCGCCGCATTCATCTCGGTTCCAGTGGGGCCGGGGCTGATGCCGTTCACGGTGATCCCATCGCCCAAGGGACTTTGCTTCTGGCCGCCATGGGGGCCGGAAGCAAAACAACCTCAACCCAACAACCTTCCAACATGCTGACAAAGAATGAAAGTGCGAAAAACTCTGGACACTACCTTCCCATTGACCAGCGCCACTTCTATTTGCCGAAGCGGCGTGCGACAGGATCGCACCCCAACTGAAACAGGGACCTGGTTACCGCGCATGGGGTGAGAGGATGTGAAGGATTACATTGACCTGAGTCTATTTGCCATCGCCTCGCCATTCGAACGTGACAGAAGTATTGATCGGCAGGGTGGCATAGAGCGCCCAACCGTGCCAAACAATCTTGAATCTCTGCGGGTCCGCCGTGTCGTTGTAGGCCATCAGCACCAGCGAGCCATCGGGATTCTGAAAGGCGACATTCAGCACCTTCAGATTGTCATCCGATCGAATGCGAACCGCGCCGTTGGGTACGAACTTCGTGTACTGGCCGAGCGTGTAGTACTCGGTAGTGTATTCCACCGCGCCGGCGCGCGCGTCGTTCGCGTGGACGAGCACGAGGCCGGTGCAGACCGCACATCCGCCGCGATAGGGCCCGAGGCTCTCGTCGGTAGCGACCGGCCACTTTACGAAGCTCTTCCCCCAGTTGCGGAAGACGTTCACCATGTCGCGCATGTCCTGCTTCTGCTGCTTGCTGCCGGCGCCGAATCCGGAGCGCTCCGTCATAAACATCTCGACGCCATAGCGGTCGTGCAGCTCGGATTGAATGGAGGGGGGGCCGCTATAGCCGTGCCAGGCAACGCCGCCCATAAAGGGCGAGTTCCGGATCGCCGGATCGGCAAGCAGCGGCTCGACGAGATCGGCGGCGCTCCAGTTGTAGTCGAGGAGCAGGATCTTGGTCGTCATGTGGTTCTTCTCGAAGGCCGGGAACCAGTTGTCCTTGAGCATCGTCGCCATTTCCGCGGAGGTAATGGTGCGCAGCGACGGGTAATTGACATCCTGGCAGCAAGTGGGCTCGTTGTTGAGGCTCACGTAATCCACGCGCAGCCCGTGCGCCTCATAGGCCTGGATCGCCTTCACGAAGTAGTTGGCATGGTGGACGTAGTACTGCGGCAGCACGTCACCGGCCACCAGTGATCCGCTCGACTTCATCCAGGCCGGCGGGCTCCACGCATTGATCATCAATGTGAGCCTCGGATTCAGCTTGCGCGCCGTCAGCGTCAGGGGAATGACGTCGGCCAGATCGTGATCGATGCTGAAGTGCGGCAGGCCCGGATCGTTGCGGTCCGCCGCGTTGTCGTCGAGCGTATACCATTCGCGAGTCAGGTCGCTGGAGCCGATCGGATTGCGCAAGAAGCTGACGCCGATGCCGGCAACCGGATCGAAGAGACGCTTCATGACTTCGTCTCTCTGCACGGGGGACAGCTTCTCGTTGATCAGCCAGGCAGCACCATCAGTAAACGCAGCACCGCCGCCTTCCATCCGCTGAAAGGTTACCTTTTCATCGACGCGGATGGCGGGGACGGCATCTTCTGTATTGCTGCCAAAGACAAGATTGGGTTGCTCTTCGAGACCTACGACGATCCCGTGCTCATCGGTGGTAGTGATCCAGGATTGGACCGACACCTGCTGCGCTTGAGCAACGACTCCGGAGAAACAAACGACCGCGACCAATGCTAACGCGCGCACCGGATTCCACCTCGCATCTTGAATTGAGTTCACTGACACACACCACTGCATTTGCGAGATTGCAACGCTCGCAGATTCTGCTCCGTCCGACGATCGCATCGCTTACGTGCGATTCCCCAAAAAAACGGACGTGAACTCGTACATCCTGTAGACAATCGGTTGTTCAAAAGCAAGGCCGATTATAAACCCAGTTTTCAAGAAGCGTCAAACAAAATCCGGAGCCCTGCGCCAGGGACAATCTGTCACGTCTTACAGACTTTGCTCGGACCTTTCCGGGCGGTCATCGACGGGAACAGGGACCCGGTCTCCAAAAATGGGGTGGTCGAGACGCAACCTCCGATGGCGGTGCGACGTTTCCGGATACTGTGCCAATTGATCCGCAGCCTGTGGTGCGCGAATCTATGTGTTCCCCCAATTCGCGCACCACCTGTTCCAAGTTCAGCTCACGATCTACCAAACGAAAGATGTAATGGAGTCCGAAGGCAGCGCCACACTGAGGATCCGGTCTCCGAGCCTGCAGTGCACCTGTTTCTCGGCTTTGTTGCTGTTGGTCAGCACCATCACGCGACTCTTATCTGGGTTCTCGGCCGCCACATGGTCGACACCAGATACATCCCCGGAGGATGCGAAAACACGCGCTCCTCTTTGAATGAGTTTCGAATAGTGCGGAAATGCGTAGTAATTCCCGCTGTACGAAAGTTCTTTCGTCTTCGAGTCGATGGAGACAAGTCCTCCACGGCCCATAGGACGGGCCGGATTGGTGATGTCTGGGCGTCCGTTTTCATCGAGGAGCAGGTTCCAAACGCAGATGCACCTGGACCAGTTCCGAAGCATACCTGTGAAAGAGCTGGACCATCTGCTCCAGTCCGTTCCATAGGAAGAATCATAGCGCCGGAGCTGCTCTCCCGGGTGCCGCTCCTCCGACGGGCCGAACAAATTGGCCGGCGGTCCCCCTTCTGTGAAATACATGTGCTTATCGGGAAACATCTCATGTATGCGGGTCATTGCGTCGGGTGTTCCCGCATAAGAGTGCCAGGCAACACCGTCCACGTACTTGGCGACCTGTGGATTGCTCAGTTCGTCGGCCACCCGCCCCCACAGATTGTAGTTATGGTCATTAATCCAAATCTTTGTGTCCAGCCCAGCCTTTTCCAGCGCAGGACCCAGAAAAGACGCGACGAAAACCATTTCGTGTTGCTGGGCCCAGAGCGTGGCAGGAAAATGCCCGTCCTGGTCTGTATCCACCTCATTATTGACCGTTACGGCTTTGACCTTGACTCCAGCATCCGCATAAGCCTGAAGAAACTTGACGAAATACTGAGCATGGGCTCCGAACCAGCGTTCCTTCATGCAGCCACCGAGCATCGAGCCTCCAGCCTTCATCCATCCGGGAGGACTCCATACGCACGAGAACAAATAGAGATCGGGATTAATCTCCTGCGCTTCGCGCAATGCAGGCAAAATCCAGGCCCGGTCCTGGTCGATGCTGAAATTCTTCAACTCCGGATCGGGTTCCGGAGTGTCATCGTAACTGTACATCTTTGTTGAGAAGTCACTTGTTCCGATGCAGGTTCGTCCCACCGAGAGGCGTAGCCCCGATGATCCATAGAGATCCGCCAAAAGCGCGCGGCGGGCATCCGGCTCCATCAGGTGCAGAAGATAGGACGAGGCGTCGGTGAAAGCACCGCCAAACCCGAGTACTTCTTGACATTTCGTTGCGGGTTCGAGATAGATCGCCATCGGCGACAAATCCTCACCCGTTTGCCATTGCGGCGGTGACTGGACCGACTGGAACTTTTCTTGCGCGCTCGTTCTCCAGGCTCGTACGGGACCTGGAGCAATTTGAGATTCGGCATACAAAGGTTTTGTCTCATTTGCAATCACTGCGCCGCTAACTGAAGCAGCGAGCTTGAGAAAGTCTCTACGACTTTGGTTTAGCATGATTTCTCTCATACTCAGTTCCTCGCATTTCCGATTCTGGAGTTGTTGCAGAGCCGTCTCAACGTCAGACGGCGGCTTGTGATGCGATTCAGACGCATAATCTGTACAAATCCGGTAGTCGCCATATCACCATCGGTTCACGATTGGTTACGCCATTTTCCTATGAGACTCTTCATGCGATGGTAGCTTTCCCTGGCTGCCATGCAGTTCCCAAGGCATCGTTACTCATGCGTTTGCCGACAACCCCGCGTCGATTTTGCATCTGCCATTTCCAGAGAACCTTACACGGCTAGGGATTATATCGAAACAATCGATTGTTTGCAAGACTTACTTGATATACCTGAGCTCCAGGGAACGTCGATTTACGAGATGCTTCGCAGGCCTTAGAGCGGAATCCAGGAAGCTATATCCATCTGAAAGCCGAGGTATAGTCTGTGCTTGTCTGGTGAATTGACTGGGACGGGAGCGGAAGGGACGAGCTTTTCCGAAGATCTACGGATGAGGATCATTGCTGCGGACGAGCGCGGCGAACCACGCCCGACGTGATAGGACCGGGGGCCTTCCGTGCAACGCGCAGCGCTGCCGCTGCGGCGCGCTGCTGTGGCGTCATACTGGCATAGGGAGTCTCTGTCTGCTGTCCGGTGGCGCCATTCTGCCCGCCGCCACCGCTGTCCCCTTCCTGGCTGCCGGCGGTGACGGCGACACCATGGTGATTAAGACCGTGAAGAGCTATCCCGATCTGAACGGAGACCCCAATTACATCGCCAGCCTGAACCAGCAGCCGGACCGTGGGTATTCCATCTCGGCCGATATTGCGCCGCGAGGGGAATTCACGGTTACCAACGGTCGCAACCAGTTCAGCACGGGTCTATCACGCGCAAGGGAAGAGGCGCCGGCGTTGCGGCCCGGACCCGATGTGGTCGCGTTTCCGGGAGGATTGTCCCGCAATGTATGATGTGGCTGCCATGTGGGGAAGACTCCTATTGTTCGTGTCGCTCGCCGTGCCGGTGCTCGCCGCGCCCGCCGCGCAGTCGCCGGCGGCCACGGCTCCGCAAAGCGCGGAAGATCATCTCAACCGGGCGAAACGCTATATTGCGGAGCAGAAGACCGACCTGGCGATCGCGGAGCTGAAGCAGGTGGTCGCGCTCGACCCCGGCAACGTCGAAGCGCGCGGCAACCTGGGGGTGCTGCTCTATTTCCATGGCGACTATGCGGGGGCAGTCCCCGAATTGCGTGCGACACTGCAAGCCCAGCCCGATCTCTGGAAGATCCGGGCGCTGCTCGGAATGGCGGAAGACCGCACCGGAGACCAGCAGACGGCCCGCGACGACCTGGAGGCCGCATTCCCGCACCTTGCGGACGAGAAAGTGCGGGTCGACGCGGGCGAGATCCTGGTGGACCTCTACTCGAGCGCCGGCGATCTTGAAAAGGCCGCGAGCATCGTCTCGACTCTGCTGGCATCCCGACCTACGGACCCCTCGCTCCTTTATCTCTCCTACCGCATCTACTCCGACCTGGAGAACCGCGCGATCTTAACGATGGCCATAGCCGATCCGGAAAGTGCCGAGATCCACCGGACGATGGCCAGGGAACTGGCCAGGCAGGGGAACATCCCGCAGGCGATCGTCCACTACCGCGAAGCCATCCGGATCAATCCGCAGCTTCCCGGAGTGCATACGGAGCTCGGCGATCTGCTCTACCACTCACTGGATGAAAAGCTGCAGGCCTCCGCCGCCTCTGAGTTTCAGGCTGCCCTGGACGCGAATCCCAGTGATGAGAAGGCGGAGCTTGCGATGGGGGTGCTGGCGGCGCGTCGCGGCGATTTGAGGGCCGCCTACGCCGCCGATGCGCACGCCCTGCAATTGGACCCGAACGACAGCGACGCCTGCACCGAGCTGGCCAAAGTCCTGATCCGGATGGACAAGAACGACGAGGCGCGGCCGCTGCTGGAACGCGCCATCCAGATCGATCCCGCCAACTACGTGGCCCACTTCCGCCTCAGCACGCTCTACCGGCACCAGGGCAAGACTGACGAAGCGAAGCAGCAGGTGGAGCTCTATCTCCGGTTCAAACAGATGCACGAAAAGCTCGAGAAGGTTATCCACGACATGCGCGTCGCATCCGAGCAGGACTCTGCAGATCACGCCGGAAAACCTTGAGTCGGCTGTGAATCGGGGATCGCGCCCGGACACTCAGGATTCTTCCGAGTCCGAATGCGGCGACAGCCCTAAAATCGTTGCTCCTGGGACGAAGCGTTGGGTATCGGCACATGCCGCATGAGCTACCCGGATCGAGGGTGTTCCGCTTCCCAGCCGCGAAGAATCTCGCGGGCCTGCCCTAAATTAACTCCCATGCGATTGGCGCCCGCTTCCACCATGGCGGCAAAACGGAAGTAATTGCCAATTCGGCCGGAAGCCTTGACCCCCATGTTGGGGCCTACGGTTCGGCGAATCAGGCGGACGTCCTCGTACAGAGCGGAGGGATCGGGGCTGAATCCGGTGCAGGTTTTGATAAACGCTGCGCCCGCCGCCTGCGCCATACCGGAAGCGTCAGCCTTCTGTCTGTCGGTCAGGAGGGGAGTTTCGATGATGACTTTGACCAGGGCTCCGCCGGCGGCCTCGACAACGGCGCGCACATCGCCTTCCGCAGATTTGGAGTCGCCATCCAGAAACGCGCCTATGTTTAGGACCATATCAATTTCCGCGGCGCCGTCGGCCAGGGCGTGCTCAGCCTCGAATACTTTGATTTCCGTTTTCACCGCACCCAGAGGAAAACCAACGGCGGCAACTACCTTCGCGCGGGAGCCCTTCAAGGCGGCAACCGCTCGCTGGATGTGAGCCGTGTTGACACACATCTGTCCATACCCTTCATTGCGCACTACCAAGGCCACCGCTTCAACCTCTGTCGGCGTGGTAGTCGGCGGGAGCAAAGCTACGTCCAGCATCGCGTTGATTTCATCCGCAGTGATGTTCATGCTCTTATCCTCCGGCAGGAAACCTTATTTCGCTCGCATCGAGCTATGGATGCGCGCCCTACAGTAGAACTAAAACATTGTATCCTCGCTCTTTCCCGCTATGGCAGGTGAGCCGGGCTCCAGCGGGTCGAGTTTCGCCATCCTAATTCGTGAATCGGCTGTGTTCGGTTCCCATCGATCAGAGTGGCCTACCATCACCTTGCCGAGTGGTTCAGCCCGTGCCGCGAGCAATTCCACGGCGTTCGTAAATTTTTCGAAGGGTACGCGGTGGGTGATCAGATCCTTGAGCCTCAGTCTGCCCGACGTCAACAGATCGAGGGCGTGGCGAAAGGATTCCGGCGTGTAGCTCAAGATTCCATCCACGCGCAGGTCTTTCTTGTAGAAGATATTGGCAGGCACAGAAAGGACCTGATCGTCGGACGATGCGCCAATGATCGCCACATGCCCCCCAGGCCGAACGATCGTCAAAGCCGTTTCCAGAGCCAGGGGGCCTCCCGCACACTCGATCACCACATCCCATCCATCCGCGCCGCTCATGCTGACCATCTCGGCGGCATCAGACGTGGATACAAAAGATGTGGCACCGGCGCGTCTGGCCAGGGACTCCTGCATTGGGGAGAGATCAATGCCCAGAATCGCAGACGGTTCGTAAAGGCCCAGGGTGCGAAGAGCGGTTTGACCGATGGGACCACAGCCGATGACGGCCGCCTTAAGGCCGCGCTGGGGTGAGGCGCGGTCAATGGCACGCACCACCGTGGCAGCGGGTTCCGCCATCACCGCCTCGTCAAGGCCGATCGTGTCTGCGATCTCGAGGCAGCACCTGGCGGGGGCCACGACGAATTCCGCGAAGCCGCCGTTGTGAGTGAAGCCGATCTGCTCGTGGACTTCGCAGTGGTTTACCTCTCCTGCACGGCAATGGGCGCAGACGCCGCAATTCAAATATCCAACGGCCATCACCCGGCTGTTGATGGCGCAGTTCGTTACCCCGGGACCAACCTCCACCACGGTTCCGGTCCATTCGTGTCCTGGAACCACCGGATATCGAACAAAAAGGGCAGGAACCTTGCCCCGAAGGATATCGATATCCGTTCCGCATATACCGCAATAGGCAACGCGGATGACGACCTGGCCAGGCCCACACACCGGTCTGGTCATATCGACCCATGCGAACTTGTTGGGCTGAGAAACTAAAAGCGCTTTCATGACGTGAACCTTTTTCCTTTGTGCAATCTTCAGGCTCAATGCGGTCCGAGTCTTCCCCGCTAGGCAAAAGAGCTCATATCGTTCGAATCCACCTATCGAGTCCACGTATCGCGGCTGGTAGTTTAGCAGAGCTAAGCCATCGCTCCGGATGATCGCCGCCACAAACACGGGTTTGCTTTCTAAGCCTGAATCAAATACAGTCCCGAGACGGCGGGCTTTGCTCATTGCCGGAAGTCTGAACGCAGCCCCGGCCCGTAGAGACACCCTGGAGGTTTCATGGGCGGTCAAATCGGTTGGGGCCTAATGCTTGTCTTGTTGGGTGGCGCGCTGAACGGGAGTTTCATCGCTCCTGTCAAGCGCTTGGCCAAATGGCGGTGGGAGAACACGTGGCTGATCTATGTGGTCACAGGCCTCTTGATTGCTCCCTGGCTGGTCGCGATTGCGACAGTTCCTCATCTTGGCGACATCTACCGCCAAGCCTCATGGTCCGTGCTGGCCAACGTCATTCTCTATGGATTTGCTTTTGGGATCGGGGTCGTAATGTTCGGCTTCGGGGTCTCCCGGATCGGACTGGCCCTGGGCATTCCGGTGATCCAGGGCGTCAACACGGCGTTTGGTTCTCTGCTGCCGCTCGCAGTGCTGCATCCCGACCAATTTCACACTCATCGTGGGCTGGCGCTCATGGTGGGCACGCTGGTCATGATCGCAGGACTGGTTTCTCTTTCACTGGCGGGCTGGAGCCGCGAACGTAAACAAAATCCCGGTGCGGCGGGACCGGCACGCTCGGGTTTCGCCGTCGGCCTGCTGGTCTGTATTCTCTCCGGGATATTCTCCTCCATGTTCAACTTCGCCCTTATTTTGGGCGACGAGTTGAAGCAGCGCGCCCTCGCAGCGGGGGCCTCTCCGGCCATGGCGAGCAACGCCATCTGGGCGCTGGCTATTGGCTCCGGCTTTATCGCCAATGCGGCCTACTGCATCTATCTGCTAAACAAGAATCGCTCCTTTGGCGTCTACCTCAGCAAAGGGACGGGGACTGTCTACTGGCTGGTCGGTGTCTTGATGGGAGTAGTTTGGTTCGTCGGCGTCATTCTCTATGGAATGGGAGCGCTGGCCTTAGGCCCCTTGGGAGGCATCGTCGGCTGGCCCGTGTTCATGAGCACGGTCATCATCGCCGGCGTCATGTGGGGAATTGCCAACGGTGAGTGGAAAGGTTCGAGCCGTGCTTCCATGGCCTACTGCCTGGTTGGACTCGGCATCCTGTTCCTTGCCATCGTCGTTATTGCGCACGGCAACGCTTCGTGAGTGCAGGCGGATCTTGCCGCTGAGGGAATCGCCCTGGCTCCTGCTAGTGTTTTGTCGCCGCTCCCTCCGCTCAAAAGTATTGCAAACAATCGATTGTCGTGCTATAAGGGTTCGTAATTGTTTCCAAGAAATGGCAAATGCAAATCGATTGGGAATCGTGCTTAAACGGCTGAGTAACCCACGTCCTTGGGACCACGAGGGAACTAAACAGGCAACGAGACTGTCTTTTTAAGGAGTCTCGGAATAGGTTAGCGGGAAGGCAGCGTGGCAAGCTTCAAATCCCTACAACCAGGAGGACATTTTAAGATGGGATACAATCGTCGCGAATTCATTGCTCTAGCGAGTGCAGCGCTATCTGTTCCCGCTGTTTCACCTGTATTCGCCGAACTTTCCGGCGAAGTGAAATGCTTGGTATTTGACGCAGACGGAAATCCTTTGCCGACAGACTCCCTGGCTTTGGAACGCTTTCACCTTTGCGACTCTCTGTTGAGGCCTTTCACATTGGATTTCCAGACCAGTGCAGGCGAAATTCGCTTTACGCCGCCAACAGAAAGACCGTTCCGCATCTCAGTGCCGTTGACGGTACCAGGGTTTGGCGAGGTTTTCGCCTATGCCGACGATAGCGGCGTGGGATACAGCCCC
>Ga0181521_10002392_pt1 | contig 22774 bp, 19 predicted proteins | sample PEATcosm2014_Bin_32_FD_119764 | JGI IMG/M metagenome (GOLD analysis project Ga0181521, IMG submission 119764) | Peatland microbial communities from MTU Mesocosm Facility, Houghton, MI, USA - PEATcosm2014_Bin02_60_metaG | ecosystem: Environmental > Terrestrial > Soil > Wetlands > Peat | place...
ATATTTTATACAGGGTAATACAAAAACCAATCGACCTGAGGCAGTCTATCAGGTTGAAAATATAGAGGTTCTTACGAATGAGCCGGCGCTTACGAGGATCGCCTCAGTAAACTCCCGCTAGGGAATCGCGCGTCCGCGGAGGAGATCCGCGCGCGCCTGACGAGCCCGCCGGGCGATTCGTCGGTGCGCGTGATGCTCGCCAGGCTGGAGAAGAAGGGCTGCCTGAAACACCAGCAGGACGGTCCGCGCTACATCTACTCGGCCACCATCTCGCCGGCCTCCGCCAAGCGGACCGCGCTGCAACAGTATCTGCAGACCTTCTTCGGCGGCTCGCTGCCCCAGATGATGACGGCTCTGGTTATGGAGGCGCCGTGGACCGACGACGAGCTCGATGCGCTTCATGACGAAATCGAACGTGTTCGCAAGGAAAGGAAGAAACAGGTATGATGCCCCTTCTGCGCGCAGCCATGCTGGCGGTGAGTAGTTCGCTGGCCGCGTCCATTGTCTTCAAGGCGACCATTGGCACGGCGCTGGGCCTGGGCGGCGCCTGGCTGGCGCGCGGGAATCGCGCGGCGGTGCGGCACGCGCTGCTGGCGGCGGCGTTCGGGGTGCTGCTGGCGCTGCCGATTGCGTCCGCCGTCGCGCCGCCCGTCAACATCGAAGTATCGCGCGCGGCGCGGCAGCCTGTGGCAGCCGTTTTCGTGAGGCTTTCCCCGGCGCACGCCGGCGGTGGTGTGGCGGCTGTGATTTCCCAATCGGCCGGACTTTCGGCGGCGGACCTGCTGCTGGCGGGATGGCTCGCCGGAGCGGCGCTTTTTCTGCTTCCCGTAGCGATGGGGCTGTGGCAAGTTCGCCGGTTGCGCGGGTCCGCTGTGCCTTGGCGGCAGGGGCAGTTGGTCGCCGATACGCTGGCGCGCGAAGGCGGGATGCGCCGGCGCGCCGAGGTGCTGCTGCACCCCGCGCTGGCGGGACCGATGACCTGCGAGGTGAGGCATCCGGCGATCGTGCTGCCCCAGGATGCCGAAACATGGGACGGCGAGGACCTCGATCGCGCCCTGGTGCATGAACTGGAACACGTGCGGCGCGGCGATTGGGCGATTCACTGCATGGCGCGGGCCTTGTGCGCCGTCTATTGGTTCCATCCCCTGGTGTGGCTGGCATGGCGGCAACTGGAGGTGGAAGCGGAACGGGCCTGCGACGACGCGGTGCTGGAACGCTCCGACGCAGCCGCTTATGCCGATCAACTGGTGGGGCTGGCGCGGCGGCTGTCGGCGGCCGCGAAATCGCCGCTCCTGGCCATGGCGAATTGCTCCGATCTGACGGCTCGCGTGCACGCGGTGCTCGATAGCGGGCAGCCGCGCGGCCGGGCGGGAAGGTTGGCGGTGTCGCTGGCGTGCGCGGCGGCGGTGCTGGCCGCCGCGATGGCGCCCGTCAGGATGGTTGCCGCGCCGCAAGCCGCCAGCCCGCAGGTTACCGGCTCACCGATGGTGCGCTTTCGGGTCTCCAGCGACATGGTGATGGTGGACGTCGTAGTCAAGGGTAAAAGCGGCAAGAACGTGGAGGGGCTCAGCGCCAAGGATTTTGCCATAACCGAAGACGGCGCGGCGCAGACCATCGGCATTTTCGAATTTCAAAAGCCGGCGGCGCCGCGGGACTCGGTTTCGAGTTACTACGTTTTGGGTTATTACACCAGGAATACGAAATTGGATGACAACTTCCGCAAGATCAACGTCACTTGCAAGGGAGAGCAGGTGGCCAGCCTGGATTACCGCATGGGTTACTACGCGCGCAACGGCGCGGTTGCGTCCGGCGGCGCGCCGAACCTGAGCGGCGAACCGGGCGTTACCCCGCCGCAGTTGATTTATAAGAAGGAACCCGAATATTCGGAAGAGGCCCGCAAAGCCAAGTATCAGGGCACTGCGCTTCTGCTGGTGGACGTGGACGCCTCCGGCCACGTGACAGGCACGAAGGTGATTCGCAGTTTGGGCCTGGGGTTGGACGAGAAGGCCGTCGAAGCCGTGCGGCAGTGGCGGTTCCGGCCGGGCATGAAGGATGGCAAGCCGGTGGCCGTGCAGGCGGAAGTGGAAGTGAATTTCCGGTTGCTGTAGGGCAGGTTGTTAACCTGCGGCGGGTTGGCAACCCGCCCCGGCCGGGTTGCGCCCGGCTGGACCGCGCCCAGGGGGCGCCCGCAATCGGTCCGCAGGATGTCATCCTGCCCCACAGCGGGCGGGTCGCACTTAAAGTACTGACGCGCCCGGAATTCGCTACTCTGGTTAGAGATGACTCCAGCGACGACCAGGGGCGCCGCAATTTCGGTGGCCGCCTCTCTGGTTCTGCTCATGACCATCACGGGATTTTTGACCCGCGCGTATTACACCACACGCAGCAGCCGCGCGGAGGCCCTGTATCAGGAGGGAATGCGCCTGGCCGGCGCGGGCCACAGCGCCCAGGCGGCCGACAGATTCCGGGCCGCGCTGGTGTATGAGCACAACAGCGAAAAGTACCGCCTGGCGCTGGCGCGCTCGCTCATGGATCTGGGGCGCTGGGACGAGGCCGAAACGCATCTTTCCGAGCTGAGCGAAGACGATCCCACCAACGGCCCCATCAACCTGATGCTGGCGCGCATCGCGGGGCAGGCCCACCGCGATAGCGACGCCGTGCTGTACTACCAGCGCGCCATTTACGGCTATTGGCCGGAGCACCCGATCGAAAACCGCACCTCCGCGCGCTTCGAGCTGATCGGCATTTTCAAGCGGGATGGGCAGCCGCGGCAGGTTCTGGCGGAGTTGCTCGACCTGGCGGCGGAAGTACCCGAAGACGATGCCGCCACGCGCCGCCGGATCGCCACATTGCTGTTGACCAACGGCTCGCCCGATCACGCGGCGGAGATTTATCGCGCGGTGCTGGCCAACGATCGCAGCGACGGCGCGGCGGAAAAAGGATTGGGCGACGCGCTCTTCGACGAGAGCGATTTCGTGGGCGCCCGCAATGCCTACCGCGCCGCCAGCCGCGATGGCTTGGAGGACCCCACCATTGAAGATCGCCTCAAGGAGTGCAACACGGTGCTGCAACTCGACCCCACGCTGGTGCGCCTGAGCGCCAACGAGCGCTTCGACCGCGCGCGCCAGTTGTTGGATCTCACCAGCGCGGCGGCCCGGCAGTGCACGGCCCTTCCGGCCGATACCGACGCAGCGGCGCAAAAGCTGATGCAGGAAAAACCTTCGCGGCGGCGCGACGGGGACACGGTCGAAATGATCACGCTCGCCCAACAGGTTTGGAAACTGAGGCATGACGCCTGCGCCCAGCCGGCCGCGCCGGACGAGGCGCTGACCGCGGTGATGGCGAAAATTCAAAAGCAGATGGCGGCCACCCAATGACACCGCCGAAGCTGAAAAACCCGCTGGCTCTGAGCGAACAGCAGCGCTTCCTGCTGCTGGCTATTCTGATCGGCGTTTTCGCCGGCCTGCTGGTGGTGTGCTTTCACATCACCATCGATTTTATAAGCTGGTACAGCCTGGGCGCATTGTCCGGCAAGTACCGCTTCGGCCGGCTGATTGCGCCCACGCTGGGCGCGCTGGCGGCCACGTTTCTGGCTACCCGCGTATTTCCCGCCGCGCGCGGCAGCGGCGTCAACCAGACCAAGGCGGCGCTGTACATCTCCGATGGCGTGGTGCCCACCAGCACGGTGGCGGGGAAGTTTCTGGCCTGTTCCATCGCCATCGGGTCGGGCAATTCGCTGGGACCGGAAGATCCGGCGCTGCAAATGGGAGCGGGGGTGGCTTCGCTGCTGGGCCGCATGTTCCGGCTGGGCCGGAAAAACATGCGGATGATCGCGCCCGTGGGAGCGGCGGCCGGCATCGCCGCGGCGTTCAATACGCCCATCACCGGGGTGCTCTTCGTGATGGAAGAAGTGGTGGCTTCGTGGACCGCGGGAGTGGTGGGCTCGATCGTGCTTTCCGCCGTTTCGGCGGTGGTGGTGATCCGCTGGTTTCTGGGCAACGATCCCTTGTTCCGCGTCCCCGTTTTCGAATTGACCCACCCCAGCGAACTGGTGGTATATGCCCTGATGGGTGTGGCCGGGGGCCTGCTTTCCGCGCTGTTCATCAAGCTCATCGAAGTGCTGCGCGCGCGCCTGGAAAAATTTCCGCGGCGCACGGAACTGGTGCAGGCGCTGTGCGGAGGCTTTTTCGTGGGGCTGGTGGGGCTGTGGCTGCCCGAGGTGATGGGCGCGGGGTACGACGCCATCGATTTCGCCATGCACGACCGCTTCCCGTGGAATCTTCTGCTCCTGCTGGCGGCGGCCAAACTGCTGGTGACGCTGTTGTGCTTCAGCACCGGCATCCCCGGCGGAATGTTCGCGCCCGCGCTCTTCATCGGCGCCATGCTGGGAGGCGGCCTGGGCGGCCTGGCGCACCACTTCTGGCCGTTTCCCATCAGCTCGGCCGGCGCTTACGTGCTGGTGGGCATGGGCACTTTCTTTTCGGGCGTATTCCGCGCTCCCATGACGAGCATCTTCATGGTGTTCGAGGTGAGCGGCAGCTACTCCATCATCCTGCCGGTGATGATCGCCAATACCATTGCGTATTTCATTTCGCGCAAACTGCACCCGGAGCCGTTTTTCACCATGCTGGCGCACCAGGAAGGAGTGGACCTTCCCTCCGCCGAGGAGTACCGCTCGACCGAATTGCTGCGCGTGGAAGACGCCATGCAGCCGGTGCCCAGTGGCGCCGATTTGGCGCGCGCGCCGCGCATCTACCCCGATGTTCCGCTGGATTCCGCTCTGCGGCTGCTGGGACAGCATGAAATGCTGCGCGTGGCCAGCCGCGCCAATCCCACCGAGGCGATCGGCATTCTGACTTTGGAGGACATCCATCGGGCTTACGGCATCGCCGAGAATTATTTCTGAGAGACCCGCGCCGGCCCCCGCACTCTCTACTCACAGGCCATGAATCGAATCTTGTGGATGGGGCTGGGCGCATTGCTCTTCGCCTGGACCGCTCCCGCCGCCGCTCCGGGAATTCGCGTGCAGGTGGTGGGCGGGACGCTGCCGGAGCTCCCCGCCAAATCACTGGTTCGCCTCAGCCTGGCCGATGCGGACACGCTCTTCGTGCGGTGCGCCAAGGCGGCGGAATTGCGCATTCCCTACCGCAAAATCACCACCCTCGAATACGGCCAGAGCGTGAGCCGGCGTTACGCGGAGGCCATCTTGATTTCGCCCATCCTGCTGCTGAGCAAATCGCATAAGCACTTCGTCACGCTGGGCTTCGAAGACGCCAATGGAAAGCAGCAGGCGCTGGTTTTGCGCGTCGAGAAGGGCGACATCCGGCCTTTGCTGGCCAGCCTGGAAGCGCGCAGCGGCCGCCGGGTGGAATTCCAGGACGAAGAAGCCAGAAAGGCGATAAAAGGATGAAGCCGCTGTTTGCGATTTTCGCCGCCGCCGCCATGGCCGCCGCGGGCGACCTGCCGCCGTTGCAGGAAACCTCGCTTCGCCAGTTGCTCACGGTGCGCCGGGTTTTCGTGGATCGCCTCACCGGCGGCGAAACCGCGGCGCAGATGCGCGACATTCTCATCAGCAGCCTGGCGGGCGCCGAACTGTTTGTGGTGACCGAAAACCAGGAGCGCGCCGACGCCACGATTCGCGGCGCCGCCGAGGACCTGGTCTTCACCGACGTCCACCAATCGTCGGATAATATCAACGCGCACGCCAACCTGGGGTCCACGCACAGCTCCGGCTATACGCGGGCCGGGAACTCGGCCGGGATCGGCATCGGCGAGAACGAATCCGACCATATCAGCGACCGGCGCCACGAGGCCATCGCCGCCGTCCGCATCGTCAACAAAGAGGGCGACGTGATCTGGTCCACCACGCAGGAAAGCCTGGGCGCCAAGTTCCACGGCGCCAGCGCGGACGTGGCCGATAAGATCACCGAGCGGTTGAAAGAGGATTTCGAGAAGGCGCGCAAGCTGAAACCTTGAGGCGCTGTTATTCCCCCGCGGAGACGCAGAGGAAAAGCAGGGATACGCAGAGAAAACAGAAGATTTCTTCTCCGCGCTCTCCTCGCGATCTTCGCGTCCCGGCGGTGAAAACGGCATGCCGCGGTGGTGTTACGATAAGGGCTCACGCGCGTGAACTCCGCCTTCAAACGCATTGCCCCCGTATTGCTGCTGCTTGCGGGGGTGGTCACGGTCTTCTGGAAGATTGTGATCACCGATCAGTACACCTTCCTGGAAAGCCCCGACCTGGCCAACCAGGTGATGCCGTGGCTGCAGGCGCAAGTCTACGCCTTGCGGCACTGGTCGGTGTTGTTGTGGGATCCCTATGAGTGGTTCGGCCAATCGCTGATCGGGCAGGTGCAGCCGGGCGTTACCAGCCCGTTCACCTTTTTGCTGGCGCTGGCGCCCCTGCATAACGGCTTCATCCAGCCTTTCTGGGTGGATCTGTGGTACGTCTTCATTCACTGCGCGGCGGCCATTTTCGCATGGTGGCTGTTCGTGGACCTGGGATGCGGGGCGGGCGCCGCGGCCATCGGCGCGCTCTTCTACGCCACCGCCGGCTTTTGCGGAAATACGGAGTGGCCGCAGCAATTGCAGCCGGGAATTTGGGCTCCGCTGGTGTTTCTGTTTCTGCTGCGCTCGCTGCGCGGCCGCACGCCCAGAAAAAGCGCGGCTTGGGCCGGAGTGATGCTGGGGCTTTCCTGGCTGAGCGGCCATCACGAGCCCGCCCTGATGCTGACGCTGGCGGCCCTGGGCACGGCGGCGGCGGCGCTTTTCCGGCCGAGGCATCGCCAGCGGGACGCGTTGAGTCTCGCGATCATGACCGTGGTGATGGCGCTGGTGAGCGCCGTGCAGATTCTGCCCGCCGTCGAATACGGCAAGCTGGCCAAGCGCTGGACGGCCAGCGGAGCGCTCACCTGGAAAGACCGGGTGGGAATTCCGGAGCACGAAGACAGCGGCCTTCCGCCCAACGAGCTGTATCATCTGATCGTTCCCGGCGCGGGATTGCGCGCCGATCCATTTGCCGGCATCGTGGGGCTGGGCCTGGCGGCGATAGCCATCTGGGGCGCGTTCGGGCGCCGCGAAGTGCGGCTGTTCGCGGTGCTGGGCGTGTGCGCCCTGCTTTACGCCATGGCCCGCAACGACGCGTTCTACGGCTGGTTCTACGCGCTGGTTCCGGGGGTGGAAAAATCGCGCGCGCCCATCGTGTCGTTGAGCATCCTGCATTTTTCGTTGGCCGCGCTGGCCGCGTTCGGCGCCGGCGTGCTGTCGAAAAACCCGCAAGCGGCGCGCGCAAGCAAGCTTCTCAAGACCCTGCTCTGGTTCGGAGGCGCGGTTTTCGCTCTGCTGATCGCGCGTTCGGCCGTGGCCAGCGCGCTGACCGGCGATCCGCGCGCCGTCATGATCGCCGTGATCGCGCTCCTGTTCGCCGCGCTTTTATATGCGTGGATGCGCGGCTATGTGCGGCGGGAGTGGGCGCTGGTGCTGGTGGGCGCGCTGGTGGCCATCGAGCAGGGCAACGAAGTAGGTTGGAACTGGCCCGCCAAATCCGACCAGAAGCGCGCCGTGTTTCTGAAGCCGCTCTACGACAACGAAGATGCCGGCCACTACCTGCAATGGCTGCCTTCGCCCAAACGCATCGGCGTCAACGACGACGACCTGAAGTTCACGGTGGGGGATTGGTTCCGCATCGACGCCGCCCATGCCTTCACCGCCAGCATGCTGGTTGCGACCAGCGAATTGGGATGGTGGAGCGATCGCCTGGTGCAAATGTACGGCGTGAATTACGAGGTGAGCCGCGCGCCCATGCGGGCGGGCGTGGTTCCGCTGTTCACGGGAAAAACCGGGATCCGCATCTGGGGCAACCCCAACGTGTTTGCGCGCGCCTGGACCGTGCACCAGATTGCCGGCGCGCCCGACGAAGGGAAAGGCGCGGAGATGGTGCGCGATTCCCAAATCGACCTGGCTACTACCGCCGTGATGGCGGGCCCCGAGCCCGCGCTCGACCGCTGCGCCGGCGCCGACCGCGTGATTTCCATCCAGGAGAAACCGTCGCTCGCGGCCGTCGACGTGGACATGGCATGCAAAGGGATGGTGGTGGTGAGCGATAATTTTTACCCCGGCTGGATCGCGCAAGTGGACGGCCATGCGGCGCGCATCTGGAAAGTGAACACGGTGATTCGCGGCGTGGTGGTGGAGGGGGGGCGCCACCGGCTGGTCATGAAATACCGGCCCTTTTCGGTTTACTTCGGCCTCTTCTGCACGCTGCTGGGGTTGGGCGCCGCGATTTTTTTGCAACGCCGCGGAGAGCCGGATGCCGCCGGCCCTTCCGCCGGAGCGCTGGCGCATGCGCAAATCTCCGAATAAAGTCGCCTGGCTCGCGCTGGCCGCCGCCCTGATCTTTTTCGGCTGGCGCCTGTTCGTTCCGCCGGCCATCGGGATTGCCGATAATGGCGACTTCCCGAAGATCACGGGCCCCTTGTGGCTGGGTCCCGCGGCGGGGCGCGCCGCCGCCGAAGACCATTCCTACTTCGTTCAGAACTACCAGGTCTCGACCAATTACATCTGGAACAGCCGCGTCTATTCGAGCGAAGGTCTCTTGGCCTGGGGCGCTGTGCGCCTGGCCGGTATTTTCCAGCGCCAGGGCGAGTTCGATATCCGCTGGATGGGCGGGCTGCACCTGGCCGCGCTACTGGCGGCGCTGGTGTGGCTGATGGGCGCCACGCGGCCGCTCGGCGCGCCGGCCCAGGCGGCCGCGGCGGCCGCCGCGATTTTCATCTTCGGCGACGCCGCATACCTGGCCTACTGCAACACCTTTTATATGGATGCCGCCGCCTTCGCCGGCGTCGCGTTGATGGTTGTGGCCGCCATAGACCTGGCGATTCGCGGAAACTCCGCCTGGCGCGTGGCCGGCTACACGCTGGGCGGCCTTTTTTATGTGACCTCCAAGATGCAGCACGCGCCCATGGCGATTGCGGCGGCGCTGTTGATTGTCGCGCTGGCGCGCAGCCGCGCGGCGGTGGCATCCGCGGCGCTGCTGCTGGTGGCCGCGGCGTGCATGACGCGCTCGGCTCCTTCGTCGTGGCGCGGCGAAGCGCTGTTCGACGCCGTCTTCTTCGAGATTCTGCCGCATTCGCCGGCGCCCGTGTCCGACCTCGAAGAGCTGGGGCTGGACCCGGCTGAACTGCGGTATGTGGGGTTGCACGTCTTCTCTCCCGGCGCTCCCACCGCCGACCTGGCATGGAGCGAACGCTTCACGCGGCGCCTGCCCTACTGGCGGCTGGCGCGTTTTTACGCGGCGCACCCGCTGCGCACGCTCGGCCTGCTGTGGTGGAACCTGACGGAGTTTGCCTGGCAGATTCAAGAGCCCGGGATGGGCAACTACACGCGCGACAGCGGCCAGCCCGCGGGGGCGCAGGCCGCCGGCTACTGGAGCGGCTGGCGCGGCGGCATGCTGCGGCGCTTTCCCTGGATCGCGCCGGCTTGGATCGCACTGGCGATTCTGTGGCGCCTGCGGCGCGGCTCGCGCCTGGCATGGGTTTGCGCCGCGCTGGCGGCCATGTCAGGCTGCGAATTCGTCATCGCGGCGCTTAGCGACGCGATTGAAACCAATCGCCATTTATTTATCTTCCACGTTTTGACGGAAATCACCATTTGCTTCGCGGTGGTTGCCGCGGTGCGCGCGCTTCGCCGGTCGCGATTCGGAATGGAACCAGCGGCAGACGCTTCCGCCGGCCAATCCAGCGCCGTTGGCAGGCACTTCCGCCGGCGCTTCCGCCCGCCCATCCAGCGCCGTTGACAGGCGAAAGCGCCGGCCCCGCCGAATGCTTAAGACACCAATCCCGCAATCGCTTCCAGCAGCAGCGCCGTGGAAACCGGTTTCACCATGATGGCGGATACCATCCCTTCCTCGGGACTGCCGTAAAGGTCTTCCGGCCAGCCGGAGAGCACCAATAGCGGCGTGGTTTCGTCGAAACTGCGGATGCCGCGGATGAGCGCCAGCCCTTCGGCCGAATCCGGCTGGCCGGCGGCATTGGGAAAGCGCAGATCCATGATCACCAGGTCGGCCGGGGCGCGCTTCATCTCGTCCATGGCGGCGGCCGGGTCCTCGGCTACGCGGACGTGATGGCCGGCTTCTTCCAGCAAGTATTTGCGCAGAGCGGCTTGCTGCGGTTCGTCGTCGGCCACCAGGATGCGCGCCATCAGAAGTGCAACCCGCCGCCGCAGATCAGCACTTCGCCGGTGACGTAGTCGGAAAGCGGCGAGCAAAAAAACAGCACCGCGCCGGCGGCTTCCTCGGGCGTGCCCAGGCGTCCCAGCGGGCACGCCGTTTTGGCCCACTCCAGCATCTTGGGCTGCACTCCGAATTGAATCTTGCGGCCTAGCATTTCCACCGGCGCGTTGTCCGCGGCCAGCGGTTGAATGAGGCGCGTTTCGATCAGGCCGAAGCCCACCGCGTTGACGTTGACGTTGTAGCGGCCCCATTCCTTGGCCATGGTCTTGGTCAAGCCGATGACGCCGGCTTTGCCGGACGAGTAGCCCGCCTGTCCCGCGCCGCCATCGGTCCCCGCGATGGAGGTGATGTTCACCACCTTGCGCATCGCGCGCCGGCCTTCCGCGGTTTCGCGCTTGGCGGTTTCGCGGATCCATCCCGAAGCCGCCCGCAGAATGCGGAACGGCGCGTTCAAATGGATATCCAGCATGGCCTGGAACTGCTCGTCGGTGGTCTTCTGAATTACGTTGTCCCAGGTGAAGCCGGCGTTGTTGACGATGATATCCAGCGAGCCGAATTTGGCCACGGTGGCATCCACCAGTTGTTGCGGAAACTGGGGATCGGTCACGCTGCCGGCCAGCGATGCCGCGCGGCCGCCGTGCTCCAGGATCAGGCCCTCGGTTTCGTAAGCCGGGCCCCGATCCAGATCGTTCACCATGACGGAAGCGCCGTACCCGGCCAGCTTCCGCGCGATGGCCTGGCCAATGCCGCGGCCGGCGCCGGTGACCAGCGCGACTTTCGATTCGAGCGTGAAGGGCATGGCAATTATCTTAGTAGATCTTCGAGCTGAATCCGCGTGTCCGTTTTTTCGTCGCGGTATTTTACGATCACGGGCGTGTAGATGGAGATCCCCCAATCCTTGCCCGGCCCGCTGGTCACGGCGCGCGAACCGGCCACAATCACGGCATTCTCCGGAATCGTGAGCGGCTGCTCGCCGGCCGCCCGGTAAATGGTCTGGCGCACCAGGTCGTACACGGGGGTCGAGCGGTTGAGAATGGTTCCGGTGCCCAACACGGCGCGTTTCTTCACCACCGTGCCTTCGTAGATGCCGCAGTTGCCGCCCACCAGGCAATCGTCTTCCACGATCACCGGCAGGGCGCCCACCGGCTCCAGCACGCCGCCAATCTGGCTGGCCGCCGAGATGTGGCAGTTCTTTCCCACCTGCGCGCAGCTTCCCACCAGCGCGTGCGAATCGATCATGGCGCCATCGCCCACGTACGCGCCCGCGTTGATGAACATGGGCGGCATGCAAGTCACGCCCGTCCCCACGTAGCAGCCGTCGCGAATGCTGGAGCCGCCCGGCACGATGCGCACGCCGCTGGCGGCGGTGAAGCGGTGCGCCGGGTAGGTGGATTTATCGAAGAATGGCTGTCGCTCCACGTCGATCGACATATCCACGATGCCGCCCATGCGAAATCCCAGCAGGATTCCTTTTTTGACCCACGCATTCACGCGCCAGCCGGTGGGAGAGGCGGCATCCGGCTCGGCGGCGCGCACGCGGCCGGCGTTCAGCCCGGCTTTGAAGGCCGCGAACAAGCGGAAATCGGCGTCCGCATATTGCGCCGGGCGCTGGTCGAACAGCCGTTCGATTTCAGCCTGCAACGCGCACTCCTCCGAGCAGCCCGGCGGTCTCCAAGACCTTTTCGATCTTTGCCAGGTTAGCCGGCGAAGGGGGCAGCAGCGGCAGGCGGAATACCGGATCGAGAAGACCCATCAGGCCGAGCGCCGTCTTGACGGGAATGGGGTTGGATTCGACGAAGTTCACGTTCATCAGCGGCAGGAACCTGCGCTGCATGGCTCGCGCCGCCGCGAAATCGCCCCGCAGGCAGGCTTGCGCGAGCTGCGTCATTTCCCCGGGAATCTGGTTGGAGACCACCGACACCACGCCGCGGCCGCCCAGCGCCATCAGCGGAATGGTGATGGCATCGTCGCCCGAAAGCACCGTGAAGCGCTCCGGCACTTCGTGAATCACATTGGCCATCTGGCCGATGTTGCCGGAGGCTTCTTTCACCCCCACGATGTTTTCGATCTCCGCCAGGCGCGCCAGCGTGGCCGGCTCGACGTTCACTCCGGTGCGCCCCTGCACGCTATAGACAACGATGGGGAGCTGAATGGAGGAAGCGATGGCCTTATAGTGCTGGTACAAGCCTTCCTGGGTGGGCTTGTTGTAGTAAGGCGTCACGGAGAGAATCCCGCTGACTCCCAGGCGCTCCAGCTCGCGCGCCAGCTCGATGACTTCGTGGGTGTTATAGCCCCCCGCGCCGCCCAGCACCGGGACCCGGCCGCCGGCTTCTTCCAGCGTGATCTGGATCACGCGCAGGTGCTCGGCGCGCGTCAGCGTGGGGCTTTCGCCGGTGGTTCCGCAGGGAACCAGAAAGTCGATTCCGGCATCGATCTGCCGGCGCACCAGCCGGCGCAGCGCCGCTTCATCCAGCGACAAGTCGCGCCGGAAGGGCGTTACCAGCGCGGTTCCGCATCCTGTAAACATGTGCCGCCTCCCTTAAAAATCGCCCCACTGTCTGTCCGGCGCAACTGCGACAGCCGCCGGAGCGCCGGTCGACAGCCGCCGCGCAGGATTCCATCCTGCCCCACTTACCCGAACAGAAGTTTGCTAAATTCGTGAAAACCCGTCCTTCCAATTATCCACTGCGCGGCGTGCAGCGCGCCGCGGGCGAAGCCTTCCCGGCTGCGGGCGGTATGGCGCAGGGTAATCGTATCGGCGGCGGAATCGAAGCCGATTTCGTGCGTGCCGGGGTGCGCGCCGGCGCGGTTGGAACTCACGTCGATAGGCCCGCAATAGCCCGCCTTCTTCATTTCCTCGACCAGCTTCAGCATGGTGCCGGAGGGCGCGTCTTTCTTGGCCGCATGGTGAATCTCCCATCCCCACGCGCCGTATTCGGGCAGCGCCGTCACCGACAGCAGGCGCGCCGCTTCCGCCACCAGGCGCGCAAACACATTCACCCCGATGGAATAATTGGGACTCCACACCAGGCCGATGCCGTGCTGCTCCACCGCACTCTTCACGGCGTCCGCATCCGCCTGCCAGCCGGTGGTCCCCACCACCATGTTCACGCCCAGCGCGGCAATCCCTTCCACGTTGCGGCGCACGGCCGCGGGAATCGAGAAATCGATGGCCACATCGATGCCGCGAAAATTTTCCGCCGTCAGCCCTTCGAAGTTGGCGTTGTTGAATTCATCCAGCTTCAACGCGGCTTCGAAACCGTATTCCCCGGCGAATTGCTCGATCAACCGGCCCATCTTGCCGTAGCCGACGATTGCCAGCCGGCCCATGCGGCCGAGGCCGGCCATGGGCAGAGTGCGCTTCTCAGACATGCACCACCTCGTTGCGTTCGAACACGGCCGGGTCCAGCTCCGCGAAGAACTCCTGGTGCAGCGCCGCCACGGTGCGCGCCAGATCGGCCTCGGCCACCACGAAGCTGATATTCAGCAGCGACGCTCCCTGCGAAATCATCCGGATATTGATGGCGTCGAGCGAGTTGAAGGCGCGCCGCGCCACCCCCGGACTATAGCGGATGTTGTCGCCCACCAGGCACACGATGACTCCATCCTCCTCGATTTCGGCTTCGGAAAATTCCCGCAGCTCCGCCAGAATCTCGCCGATGCGCGAGGAATTGTCGATGGTCAACGAGACGCTGATCTCGCTGGTCGCCACCATGTCCACGGGGGTTTCGAAGCGGTCGAACACTTCGAAGATGCGGTGCAGGAATCCGTGCGCCATGAGCATGCGCGTGGAGTGAATATTCACCAGCGTGATTTTGCGTTTGCAGGCGATCGATTTCACCACGTTCAGGCAGCGCACCGGCTCGGAAACGATGCGCGTCCCCGGCAGTTCCGGCCGCCGCGAATTCAGGATCAGCACCGGAATGTTTTTCTCGATGGCCGGAACCACCGTGGCCGGGTGCAGCACCTTGGCGCCGAAATAAGCCAGCTCGGCGGCTTCCGCGAACGAAATGGTCTTCACGCGATGGCCTCCGGACAAAATGGTGGGGTCCGCCGTCAGCATGCCATCCACATCCGTCCAGATCTGAATTTCCTCCGCGCCGATGCCCGCTCCCACGATGGAAGCCGTGTAATCCGAACCGCCGCGCCCCAGCGTGGTGGTCACGCCGTCTTCGGTGGCGCCGATGAATCCGCCCATCACCACCACGCCGCGCGCCGTCATGGGAGGAATAGTCGCGTCCAGCCGCGCGTAGGTTGTGTGAAAATCCGGCGCGGCGTGCGTGTGGCGCTTGTCGGTAATGATCACCTGGCGCGCATCCAGGTGCTCCGCCGGCATGCCGAAATGGCGAAACGCCTGCGTCACGATGTAGCTGGAAAGCCGCTCCCCGTAGCTGGAAATGGCGTCGATGGAGCGGGGCGTCAGCTCGCCCAGCACCGCCAGCCCCTTCACCAGCTCCGTCAATTCCTGAAAGTGCTCGTCCAGAAAGCGGTCCAGTTCGGCGCGCTGCGCCAGCGGCACCACCGGGCGGGCTTCGCGCGAATGAAAATCGCGCAGATCGTGAATCTGCCGGATGTATTCCTCGCGCTTGCCTTGAATGGCCGTTTGCGAAATGGCCAGCAGCCTGTTGGTGGTTTTGCCCATGGCGGAAACCACCACCACGGGCCGGCGTTCGGCGAACGAGCGGACGATTCCCGCGACGCGTTCGATGGCGGCGGCCGATTCCACGCTCGAGCCGCCGAATTTCATGACGATCATCAGTCCAGCATCCCCTCGGAGTGCATCAGCTCCGCGTTCAGCACCGCCGCGCCCGCCGCGCCGCGCACCGTGTTGTGTCCCAGCGCCACGAATTTATAATCCAGCACCGGGCAGGCGCGCAGCCGGCCCACAAACGCCGCCATGCCGCGCTCGCGCTCGGCGTCTTTGCGCGGCTGCGGGCGGTTGGCCTCCTCCATGTACATCACCGGCCTGGCCGGCGCGCTGGGCAAGCCGCGCTCTTGCGGCACGCCGCTGAAGGCATCGAACGCCCGGCGCACATCGGCTTCGGAAGGCTTGGCGGAAAGCTCCACCGAAACCGTTACCGTGTGGCCATCCACCACCGCCACGCGATTGCAATGCGCGCTCACCTTGGCGGGCAGCGGCTGGATGCGGCCTCCGCGAAATTCACCCAGGATCTTCTGCGTCTCCTGCTGCATCTTCTCTTCTTCGCCGCCGATGAAGGGAATCACGTTGCCCACAATATCCATGGAAGCGACCCCCGGATAGCCCGCGCCCGAAATCGCCTGCATGGTGGTGGCGATCACTTTGGCGATTCCGAATGGCTTCAGCGGCGCGAGGCCCATTGTCAGCACCACCGTCGAGCAGTTCGGATTGGTGACGATCTGCCCCTTCCATCCGCGCGCCCGCTGCTGTCCCGGCACCAGTTTCAAATGGCCGGGATTGATCTCCGGCACCAGCAGCGGCACGTCCGGCTCCATGCGATGGTTTTTGGAATTGGAAACCACCACGTGTCCCGCCTGCGCGAAAGCGCGTTCGATTTCCGTGGCCACGGACGCATCCATGGCGGAGAACAACAGGCGCGGCGCATTGCCCGGCTTGCAGTCTTCCACCACGATGTCCGCCACCGATTCCGGGACCACCCCCAGGTGCCAGGTCATGGCGTCGCGGTAGCGCTTGCCCGCCGAGCGGTCGCTGGCGCCCAGCCACTTCAGATCGAACCACGGGTGGCCTTGCAGGAACTTGATGAAATGCTGCCCCACCATTCCGGTGGCGCCGAGGATCCCTACTTCGATGCGCGTTTGCATAAATCTCTTACCATTCGTCGATAGATTCCGACCGCCTGGGTCAGTTGCGTTTTGGGCACGCGCTCTTCCAGCGTGTGCGCCACGTGAATCGTTCCCGGCCCCAGCAGCATCGGTTCGCCCCACTGCCCGTTGTACGCCGGAATGTCGGTGGTGTACGCCACCACGGTGGTTTCGAAACCGGGCAGGGCATGCATGCGCAGCGCCGGAATTTCGATCACCTCGCGCAGCTCGACGCGGCCCGCCGCGGCGCGCGCCAGCGCTTCCTTGGTCGAGGCCGAATCGCCCACCAGCCGCAGCATGATATCGGCGCGGGCTTCGTCGGCGATCACATTGGGGGCCCGGCCGCCCGCCAGCGTCCCGATGTTCAGGGTGCTCGGGCCCAGCAGCTCGTCCACCGGCAGCGCGATGCGCTGCATGTCGGCCAGCACCGCGATCAATTTATGGATGGCCGAATCGCCCAGCTCGGGATAGGCCGAATGCGCCATTTTGCCGCTGGCCGAGACTTCGTAGCGGAGCACCCCCTTGGAGCCGATGGCCAGCTTGTTTTCGGTGGGCTCGCCATTGATCAGGAAGCGCGAGCCGCGGGGATTTTTGGCGGCGGCGTAAGCTCCCGCGCTGTTGCGCTCCTCCCCCACCACGAACAGCAGGCCGAAATTGCGGTCGCCGGCTTCCAGCAGACCTTGCACGGCGTGAATCATGCACGCGACGATGCCCTTGGTATCGCACGCGCCGCGCCCCCAGATGAATTCGTGGTCTTCGCGCGAAACGAAGAACGGCGGCACGGTATCGATGTGGGTGGAAAGCGTGACGTCCAGGCGGTCGCCCCACTGCGCGAAGACGTTGAAGCGGCGCGGCTCCACTTCCATCCGCTCCACGCGCCCGCCGAAGCGCAAAGCCAGGGCAGCCAGGTAATCGTATAAGAAATTGCCGGCCCGCTCTTCGTTATTGGTGATCGATTCGATATCGACCAGCGCGCGTGTGAGTTCGAACACCGTCATAAACTTTTGGACGGAGAAGCGCAGAGGGAGGGAAGCACGCCCGGACTGCCGGCGTAAGTTCGACCCCGATAGCGCTCCACCCGCCGGAGAAACGGGTGACAGTGAGCCGGTATTAGCCTGGCTCCCCAACCGGAAGGAGTTGCCTTTCCCTCCCGGTTTCGGCGGAATAACCGGCCCCTTTTACCGGGCCTTCCGCAGTGCAATCGGAAAGCCGGCCCGGCTACTGATGGCCGCCGCACCTCTACCGTGAATTTTCAGAATACCGGAGGGTCCGCGAGCAAGTCAAATTGGGTGAGTCATGCCTTCAGGTTGCCAGCCTGGCGCAGCCGGCCGCCCGGAGCGTTCGGCAAGAATCGAAAAACGGACGCGCATGATCGCGCAGTAGATTTTCGGTCAGGCTGGCGCCGAAGGCGGCCAAATCAGGTCCGGAGGGCACCGGCGCTCCCGCGGGGCAGCTTGGCAAGCTGCGGCCGATTGTGAATCGACCCACCGCCCTCGTTCTTGAACAGGCCGGCGGCAAGGGGTCCGCCGAAGATCCGCCGGCTGCCTGATTCCCGCTGGAAATGTCACGGCGTTTTGGCGGAACGGAGGGCCTCGCCGGCGCGCCGTCCGGCGCCTCCTCCCCGCTACTGTGAAAATTCTGTACCCCTGGGAGGAATCGGCCCGCTGGCATTTTCACGCAGCGCACCGTAAAATCGAAAGCATCTAATACCGAAAAATCATGGGAGGTTTGGTAGTGGGAAAGACACCCGTAATTTGTCTCTTGGCGCTGGCTTCCTGCCTTGGGGCATTCGCGCAGACCGTGGCCGGATTTGGCTCGGTCACCGGCTTGGTGCACGATCCGTACGGCGATGGCCTGCCGGACACCACCGTCTTAATTTATAACGATCATACCGGCCTGCGGCGAATCATGGCCACCACCGACGACGGCTTCTTCAGCGCCACCGAGATCACTCCCGGCACCGGGTACAATATCAAGGTTTCGCGCACCGGCTATCTGACCTGGGAGTACAAGGATTTCGACGTGTCCGTGGGCAACGCCGTGGATTTTGCCATCGTCCTCAATCTGGAATCGGCGTCTCCCAAGGACGAGAACTTCTCCGGCTTCGCATCCGCCGTCGACGAAATGAAGAACAACGTCTCGACCGTCATTTCCCACCGTCAACTGGAAAACCTGCCCGACGGAGACCGCGCCCTGGAGCCTTTTGCCGCGCTCGCCCCGCTGGTTACGCAGGACCGCAATAGCGGCGCCCTGATCTTTCGCGGCGAGGCCGATACCAATGCGTTCTACACCGACGGCTCGGACACCACCACCACGTACTTCCACCAGACGCCCGCCATGGCTCCGCAGATGAACCCGGATTCCGTATTGGAGATGGAGGTGCTTTCCACCGGCGCTCCCGCCGATTTCGGCTGGGCCAAGGGAGGCACCGTCAACGCCGCCACTCCCAGCGGCGGCAACGCCTATCACGGCGCGGCGTACGGCTACCTCGGGAACCCCGCCTGGCAGTCCGTGCCGCGCTTCGACCCGGCTTTCCACCCCGACGACCGCCAGCGCCATTACGGCGCCTCGGTGGGCGGACCCGTTCGCACTCACAACCTGTTCTTCTTCGTCAACGCCGAACGCGAGACCATCGATAGCCAGGGCATCACTCAGCTTGCCAATCCCTTGCTGGCCGGCCCCTCCGGCGCCTCGCTGGCATCCAATTGCAAGGCCAGCGCGCTGCAATGCACCAACGCCATCAACCTGCTCACGCCCGAGATCGGCAAAATCGTTTCGCGATCCACCAGCGCCATCAACGGTCTCGCGCGCATCGATTACCGCCGCAGCGACCACAACGCCTTCAGCGTGGAAGGCAGCGCGCTGCACAATAATTCACCCAACGGCCTGGATAACGAAGCCGTTTCCCCCAACGGCGGACTGCTGGCGGGCAACGGCAACTATATCGACGAAACGCGCTTCGCCAAAGGCGATTGGAACACCGCCATCGGCAGCCTGATCACCAACGATCTGCACGGCGGCGTGTACATCGACCGCTTCTCCGATACCCTGGATCGCGCGCTGCTGCCCTCCACCGGCGCCCTCGCCATCAATATCGCCGGCACTCCCGTGGGCGGCAATCCCGCCGCTCCCAGCACCCTCACCGAAACGCGCTACGATCTCAACGACAGCTTTTCTTTCGTCGCCGGTCCGCACGCCCTTAAACTGGGCGCCGAGATGGCCCGCAACCGCGATGGCATGACCCAGCTTTACAACGGAGCCGGCTCCTACACGTATCCCTCGCTGACCGCGTTCGCCGAAGACTTCACTCCCGTGGGCCAGCCCCGCAACTACACCGAATTCAACCAGACCGTGGGCGAGCCCGTGACCGACATCCGCTCCACCGAAATCGCCGCCTACGCGCAGGACGAATGGAAGGCCGGCCGCCGCTTGCGGTTCACGCTGGGCGCCCGTTGGGAGAAGGTGAAATTCCCCAAGCCGCCAAGCACCAGCACCGCCTATTACCAGGTCGACACCATCGCATCGCCCAGCACGGATTTCGCACCGCGCGCGGGCGGCACTTACCTGCTGGATGACCGCACCGTCATTCGCGGCGGCCTGGGTTTCTACTACGAGCCTTTTACGGGCCAGTTGATGCGCGAAATGTATGCCGAAACCGACTTCAACCAGAACACCCTCACCGGCACTCCCGGACAGAGCGGGTCGCTGGTTTTTCCCAAAGTGGTTGCCGGTTTCACTTCCGTTCCCGGCGGATTGCAGGACATTATTTACGGCACCAATAAATTCCGCAACCCGTACGAGGAAGTCGGCACCCTGAGCATCGAGCGCCGCTTGAACGCCCGCACCTCGATTGCCCTCAGCTACGTCGACGACCGCGGGCAGAGGTTGTGGACCGCCGTCGACCAGAATCTCTCCACGCCCAACGTCATCGCGCCCAACTACGGCTACGAAACCTATACCATCGACAACGCCGCCGGCACGGCCACCGGAACCTACACCACGGTCGTTTACACCCTGCAAACCATCGCCACCAATACCACCGGGAAGAGCGACCTCAACTCCGCTCACGTGTGGGAAGTGTGGAATTCCGGCGGGTCCAAATATCACGCCGTGGCGCTGCAGCTTCGCGAGCAGATGCTCTACGGCCTGTCGCTGCAGGGTTCCTATACGTGGTCGCATGCCATCGACGACGTCAACAGCGCTCCCGTAATCGGCGGCGTGGTTCCGGCCAGTTATACGCCCGGCGATTTCCGCGACGATCAGGGTAATTCCAATTTCGACCAGCGCAACCACGCCGTGATCAACCTGACCTGGCAGCCGCCGTTTCTCAAGAGCAACTCCATTCCCGCGCGCTTCCTGATCAACGGCTGGCAAATCTCCGCCGTCGCTACCCTGACTTCCTCGCTGCCCGAAACGCCCGTGGTTCTGGTGAACGGCCAGCAGTTCTCCGGCATCGACATGCTCTACGTGAACTCGCTCAACGGTTCCGGCGGCTCTAACCGCGTGCCGTTTGAATCCGTCAACAGTCTGGCCGCCGGCGGCGAAACCAATGTGGACGCGCGCGTCACCCGCATGCTGCCGTTCACCGAGCGCATCAAAGGGATGCTGATGGTGGAAGCGTTCAACGCCTTCAACCATCAGTACACCACCAGCGTGAACAACATCGCTTACACGGCCACCAGCGGAGTTCTCAAACCGGTGGCCGGCGTGGGCGCGCCCACGGCCGCCTACGGCGCCCCCTTCGGCACCAACGCGCGTTTCTGCCAGGTGGCCTTCCGCATTACGTTCTGATGGAGGGAGGCATGCGGCTTGGGTTCCCTCTGGCGCTGGCGGCGGCCGCGGCGTGCGCCCAAACGGTACAGCTTCCGCCCATCTCGACCACGGTCGACGTGAAGGGCCAGCCGTTTTCCGTTACGGTGACCGCGGCCCTCGAGCAGCATCCCGCCGGGATTTCCGTTTTCCTGGATGCCGGGCTGGCCGATCTCCAGCGCAATCTTCTGCCCATCCTGGCCGCGCAGTTGAACCAATCCAACCGCTGCGGCGAGCGCATCGAACTGCATGACGCGGCGCTAAAACCGGCCGCGCCCTCGGCCATTCTCGAAACCTCGCTGCATTTCGAAAAACGGGCCTGCGCCAAAGCCTTCGGCAAGGAAATCGTCAAGAAACTGGCGGGCGGCGACGGCGCCGTGCGCGTGCGTCTCACGCCCAGAATCGACAACGGCTCGGCTTTCGGGCTGGATTCCGAAGTGGTAGCGATGGATGCCGATGGCTCTCTCGGCGACCTGCTGCGCTCCGGACAGTTGGGCGACGCGCTGCGCGAAAAAATCCGCGAAACCATCGCCTCGGCCCTGCAGAAGAGCTTGAACCCGCGCGCCGTGCTGCCGCCCGCGCTGCAAGATATCGTGAGCGTCCGCTCCGCCCAGTTCCGCGATGCCGGCCAGGGAACCCTGGCGCTGCACGTCGCCGGCGAAGTGCGCATCCCAGCCGACCAGGCGGCCGCGCTGATGGAAAAACTCAAACCCCATCCGCGCCCCTGAGCGTTGTGGGGCGGGATGCCCGGTCCGGGGCCGACGCCTCGTCGGAGTGCTGGAAGTTGCAAGATGCTGGTCCGCCGCTCCAGAGCGGGACGTCGGCGTCCCGCGCAGACCTGGGGGTCCGCCCTGGGATCCGCCCTAGTTGCGGGCCGAAAACGTCCGTAAACGCTGGGCGACTTTCGCGGAGCTATCCAATGCCACAAAACGCGACGAGGTGATCATGAGCATGCGGGGCGTGTTTCACTGGCCATACTTTCGCGCTACCCCCCATGCGAGTGGAAGTGAGGGAGTTAATTATGTTCCATGAACGTTCCTTCCAGGCACATGGCTTTACGCTTCGCACCTGTCTTGGTCGTACACTGGGGGCAGCGCCAGACGCTTCGCAACCCGATTCGCACCCGTCTACGGGAACGCCGCATCAAATCGTGGATGCGTGCATCAAGAACGCAGCTGACCTTCTCGCGGCGGCTGAATTGTGCCATGGGAATGACATGCCTGCCGGAGTCGTCTATCATCTGGCAATCCTCGCGCTTGAGGAAATCGGCAAATCGGAAATTGTCCGCGTCATTCACGTCGCGGAAGAGCACGATAAAGATCCGTCGTCATATGAGAAGCACACGACGGACCACGTGAAAAAGCTCTTTTGGGCGATTTGGGGACCCGGCTGGAGCAGCGAGGGATACGCCCCCGGGCATTTCACGGAAATGCGGGGCTTGGCAGCGCAACTGCACGCCAAACGCATGAAGGCGTTATACGTGAGTCCGACACCTGAAGAATTCACCGTCTATGAAAACGCGGTTCCTGTTGACGAAGTAAAGGCAATTCTCGGTTTTGCTCGGGCGCGAGTCGCCATGATGAAGCAGTTGGAGCCTCGCGCACCCTCCGCTGACGAGACGGAAAACGCGAGATGGTTCATGGCGGCTACCGATGATTCTGAGCGCAGAAGGCGGATCTTCAGCCCTACTTCGATGGAAAAGCTTGAGGAACCGGCGCGTGTCAAGCACTTTGAGACACCCAGCATGGGAATTTACTGACTACCTTCCTTCGTTGTTTCGCCGGACGGCGCCGGCTTGTTGATCCATACCTAGGAGGGCAACAGCATCGGTTTGGGCGGTCGCCGGACGAAGCGGTCCGGGTGCGCCTGGTAAGCGGTATCGAGCACCACCTGGCGGTGGGCCAGGACGGTTTGGGTTTCGCCGAAATGAACCAC
>Ga0181521_10002394_pt1 | contig 22758 bp, 17 predicted proteins | sample PEATcosm2014_Bin_32_FD_119764 | JGI IMG/M metagenome (GOLD analysis project Ga0181521, IMG submission 119764) | Peatland microbial communities from MTU Mesocosm Facility, Houghton, MI, USA - PEATcosm2014_Bin02_60_metaG | ecosystem: Environmental > Terrestrial > Soil > Wetlands > Peat | place...
GCCCTGCACGTTGGCGTCGTCCAGGCAGACGATCGCGGCGCCGTAGAACGGCACCTTGTTGACGAACTCGATGAACGCCGCCTGAATCGCCTCGAGCGACGGATAGTGGTCCAGGTGCTCGCGGTCGATATTGGTGACCACCGCCACAATCGGCGCCAGCTTGACGAACGAGCCGTCGCTTTCGTCCGATTCCGCCACCAGAAAATCGCTGCGTCCCACTCTGGCGTTGGCGCCGCCCATGGTGCCGACCTTGCCGCCCACCACCACCGTCGGGTCCAGGCCGGCGCAGCTCAGAATCGTCGCCGCCATGGAGGTAGTGGTGGTCTTGCCATGGCTGCCCGCCACCGCGATGCCGTACTTCAGGCGCATCAGCTCCGCCAGCAGCTCTCCGCGCGGGATCACCGGGATTTGCAGCCGCCGCGCCTCGACAACCTCGGGATTCTGCTCGTCCACCGCCGAGCTCACCACCAGCGCGCGCGCCCCAGCCAGGTTGGACGCGGCGTGGCCTTCGTAGATCCGCGCCCCCAGGCCGGCCAGCCGCTCCGTGGTGGCCGAGAGCCGCAGATCCGAGCCGCTGATCTCGTACCCCAGGTTCAGCAGCACCTCGGCGATGCCGCTCATGCCGATACCGCCGATTCCGGTGAAGTGAAAGTGTTGTGGACGAAAAAACATTTCCTTGTTATATTGTTTCGGCTCGCGCGCCAACTGTCAATCGAAAAAGCACTACTGAGCAAGCTAATACATGCCCCACCGCCGGCTTTGGCGGGGCATGCTTTAGCTTGCCGGTTTTTCTTCCGGGCCTGCGCCACTCAACCCGCCCTACCACCGCGCTACCTCCTCCATGATTTCCGCCGCCCGCCGCGCTGCCCCGGGCCGCGCGAACTGGCGCGCCGCCGCGCCCATCCGCTCCAGCGCGCCCTCCGTCTCCGCCAACTCGCGTAACAGCGTGTACAGGCGTTCTCCGTTCATCCCGGCGTCGCGGACCAGGCGCGCTCCGCCGCCCCGCTCGATGGCTTCCGCATTGCGCATCTGGTGATCGTCGGTGGCGAACGGGAATGGAACCAGAATGGAAGGCTTGCCCGCCGCGGCCAGCTCCGAAACGGCGCCCGCGCCGGAACGGCACACCACCAGGTCGGCCTCGCCGAATGCCGCCGGCATGTCGGCGATGAACGGCGTCACCTCTCCCTCCAAACCGGAGGCCGCAAACGCCTGCCGCATCTCTGCCGCCTCGTTCACGCCGCATTGGTGTACGATGCGAACCCGAAACCCAGCCGCGCGGAACAGCGGCCAGCTTTCCCGGCTGGCCCGGTTGAGCGTGCGCGACCCCTGGCTGCCGCCCGTGATCAGCAGGTTCAGCCGATCGCCCCGCGGCTTCGGCGGGATCGCGAAGAATTCCTCCCGCACCGGCAACCCGGTCAGCTCGGACCTGCCCCGCGCGAAGTACCGCGTGGTTTCCGGAAATGCGACCAGCGCGCGCTGCACCAGCCGCCCGATTGCGCGATTGGTGAATCCGGGAATCGCGTTCGGCTCCATCACCACCACTGGAACGCGTTTTACCAGCGCCGCCACCACCGGCGGCCCGGCCACGTATCCGCCCATGCTGAAAACCGCCGAAGCGCGATAGGTCATCGAGGCTAGCGTGACGAACGGCAAACGCGCCAGCGTCGCCAGTCTCTGGCGCGCGCCGACTCGATTCAGGCCGCCGATTTCGATCGTTCTCAACTCGAACCCTTCGGCCGGAACCAGCCTCGCTTCGAGGCCCCGCTGGGTTCCCACAAAGAACACCTCGTGGCCCCGCCGCCGCAACTCCCGCGCCACTGCCAGCGCCGGAATCACGTGCCCGCCCGTTCCTCCGCCGGCCATCAGAAACGGGGCGCGCGCGGGTGGCTTACCCCGCATGCTCGCTCACGTTCATCAGAATTCCCAGCAGCGCCAGCGTGCTCACCAGCGAGCTGCCGCCATAGCTGATCATCGGCAGCGGAATGCCCTTGGTCGGCATCAGGCCCAACACCACGCTCATGTTGATGAACCCCTGCACCACCACCACCACCGTCACCCCCAGCGCCAGGTAGCGGCCGAAATCGTCGTTCACGCGCCGCGCGGCCCGCAGCCCGCGCCACAGGATCACCAGGAACCCGGCCAGCAAACCAGCCGTCCCGACCAGGCCCATCTCCTCACCGGCCACCGCGTAAATGAAATCGGTGTGGGCCTCCGGCAAATACATCAGCTTCTGCCGCCCGTTCATCAATCCCACGCCGCCCACGCCGCCCGCGCCCACCGCGATCTGCGATTGCTCCAACTGGTAGTTCGTATCCCGCGTACGCAGCGTTTGCTCGCTGCGCGCTTTGATCCAGCCGTGCGGGTCGATGCGGGACACGTAGCGGAAATCGCGGTCGAAGAAACGGACCACCCGCCCCAACCGATAAGGCTCCGCGAAAATCGAAACCACCAGCCCCAGCAGCGCCACCGCCGCCACAATGAAGCAGTACCGCCATTGCAGCCCGGCCACGAAGAACACCACCATGGCGGCCACGCCCAGCACCACCGCCGTTCCCAGGTCCGGCACCACCACCGCGAAAATCAGAAACCCCACCGCCAGCGCCGCCGGTACCAGCGTGTGCCGCGTGTTGATGGCCCGCGCGCGCCAGGTGACGAAGAACGCCAGGAAGATCACCAGCGCCGGCTTGGCCAGTTCCGACGGCTGCACTCCCACCGGCCCTCCCAGCCGCAGCCACCGGTGGTGCGACGCGTCCACGAAGTACACCGCGAACAGCAGCATCAGCGCCACGCCGACGGCGCTGAAAGCCACCGCCGGATTCTGGAACACGCGGTAATGGGTGCGCTTGAGCGCCATCATCACCACCACCGCCACCACCGCGTAGCCCGCCTGGCGGATCGCGAAATACCAGCTCGAGTTGTAGCGCGCGTCCAGCCGGGCCATGATCGACGAAGCGCTGTAGACGATCAGCAGGCCGAACAGCACCAGAGCCAGCACGGCGGCGAAAAGAATCCAGTCGGTCTTGAGCCTTTGCGGCATGTCAGTTCTCCCGCTCGAGTTGGTTCACGATTTGTTTGAACGCTTCCCCGCGATGCTCGAAGCTGCGGAATTGGTCGAAACTGGCGCAGGCCGGCGCCAGCAGCACCGTGTCGCCCTCGCGGCCGTTCTGGTAGCCATACTGAATCGCCGCCTCGAGCGTGCCCGATTCCACCAGCGGCACCGCCCCGCGCAATTGCCGGACGAGCTTCGGCGCCGCCGCGCCAATCAGCAGCGCCGCGTGCGCTTTCCTCTCGAGCGGCTCGCGCAACGCCGAAAAATCCAGCCCCTTGTCCTTGCCGCCCAGAATCACCCACAGGCCGCCCGAAAATGCGTCCAGCGCCTTCAACGTGGCGTCCACGCTGGTGGCTTTCGAATCGTTATAGAAGTCGATGCCGCCTACCTTGCGCACAAATTCCAGCCGGTGTTCGACGGCCTGAAACGTCCGCACCGCGGCGGCAATCATGTCGCTCTTGACGCCAGCGCGCGCGGCGGCGATCGAAGCCGCCAGCACGTTCTCCACATTGTGCCGGCCGCGGAGCGGAATTTCGCCGGCTTCCATAAGCGGTTTCCCGTCGAGCACCAGTTCTTGGCCGCGCAAGTGCGCGCCGCGCTCCACTTCGCGCGTGCCGCTGAACCATTCCACCGTCGCCGCCGTCTGGCTGGCGTAGCCGGCCGTCACTGGATCGTCCGCGTTCAGAATGGCGAAGTCGCTGGCGGTCATGTTGCGAAACAGCCGGGCCTTGGCCGCCGCGTAATTCTCGAAGGTGTGATGCCGGTCCAGATGATTCTGCGTGACGTTCAGCGCCAGCCCAACATGCGCGTGGAAGTCGGCGGTAGTCTCGAGTTGAAAACTGGAAAGCTCCAGCACATTCCAGCCGTCCTCGTACGATGTCGCGATCATCGCCGTCACCGGCGTCCCGATGTTGCCGCCGACCTGCGTTTCCAGGCCCGCCGCGCGCAGAATGTGGCCGATCAGGCTGGTGGTGGTGGTCTTCCCGTTAGAGCCGGTGACGCCGATCGCGCGCCCCTTCAGATACGGCGCCGCCAGTTCGACTTCGCCGATCACGTTCACCCCACGCGCACGCGCCTCTTCGAGCGGAGCCAGATCCGCCGGCACGTCGGGCGAGATCACCACCGCGTCGCACTCCAAGAATACTGCCGGCGTCTGCAATTCGAATGGGATCGCCAAGCGCTCGAGCACCTCTGCCGCCTCGCCCAGTTCGTCCAGCGGCTTCAGGTCCGTGGCACGCACGCGCGCGCCCAGCCGGCCGAGCAGTTGCGCCGATGCCAACCCCGATTTTTTCATCCCGACCACCAGCACTCTGGCGCCGGCCCAATTCGTGGTCATCTCAGTTTCAGCGTCGTCAGCGCGAACAGCGCCATCACCAGCCCCGCGATCCAGAAGCGCGCGATGATCTTCGATTCCGTCCATCCCAGTTGCTCGAAATGATGGTGCAGCGGCGCCATCTTGAATATGCGCTTGCCGTGGCGCAGCCTGTAGCTGCCCACCTGCAGAATCACCGAAACCGCCTCCAGAATGAAAATGCCGCCGATGAAGAGCAGTAGCACTTCCTGTTTGATCAGCACCGCCACCACCGCCATCCCGCCGCCCAATCCCAGCGACCCGACGTCGCCCATGAAGATCTCCGCCGGGTGCGCGTTGTACCACAGGAATCCCAGACTGGCGCCGGTCATCGAGCCGCAAAACACCGTCAGCTCTGACGAGTGCGGATTGCGCGCCAGTTGCAGGTACTCGGCCAGTTGTGCGTGCCCGCCGGCATAGGTCAGCACCGTCAGCGCGCCCGCCGAAATCACCATCAGCCCGATCGCCAGGCCGTCCAGTCCATCCGTCAGGTTCACCGCGTTCGACAAAAACACCACCACCAGCGCCACGAACACCACGAACGGCAGCACGCCGAACAGGTATGTCCAGGGGTTCCGGAGCAGCCCGCCGATCAACAGCGAGGGCTGATAACTCTTGATGAACGGGATGTTCAGCGCGGTGGAAAACTGCCCGTGGGCGCGCATCACCAGCAGCGTGGCGGCGAAGGCGAAGCCCAATACAAACTGGTAAAAGAGTTTCCGCCTGCCGGACATTCCCAGGTTGCGCCGGTTGGTGAGCTTGGCGTAATCGTCCAGAAATCCGATCCACCCGTAGCCCACCAGCGCGGCCATCGCCACCCACACGTAAACGTTGCGCAGGTCCGCCCACAGCAGGGTCGGGATGACGATCGAAATGATGATCAGCACCCCGCCCATGGTCGGCGTCCCGGCCTTACTCTGGTGCGACTTCGGGCCTTCCTCGCGGATGAACTGGCCGATTTGAAACTGCCGCAGTTTCGCGATCAGCCACGGCCCCAGCGCGATGCACAGGAACAGCGCCGTCATGCTGGCAAACGCGGTGCGAAAGGTGGTGTAGCGGAAAACGCGGAAGGCGCTCACGTGCCGGAAGAGCAGTTCGTAGAGTAGATAGTAAAGCATCGCGTTAGCTCAGGGGTGGCGCGGCGGTCGGGAGCTCGGCCGGGCCTCCGCTTGAAACCTTTCGAACGCCCGCTCCATGCGCACCCCGCGCGAGCCTTTGAACAGCACCGCGTCCCCCGCGTGCGCCATGCCGCGGACGAATTCCCCCGCCTCAACCGGGTCCTCGAAAAACTGCGCCGAGCCAACTCCGTCGGCGGCCGCCGCTTCCACCATCAGCCGCGCCTGGCCGCGCACGCCGATCAGCACGTCCACTCCGTGCCGCGCCGCGTAAGCGCCCACCTGGCGGTGCAGCGCCTCGGCGGCGTGCCCCAGTTCCAACATCTCGCCCAGCACCGCGATGCGCCGCGCCGCGCGCGTCTGGCTGAGCACGTCGATCATCCGCTGCGCGGCCTCCGGATTCGAGTTGTAGCAGTCGTTCCACACCACGATCCCGTTGTGGACCGAGCGCCCGCCGCGCATCGAATCCACCGTGAAGCTCGCCACCGCCTCGCGCAGCCCGTCGGGTGGAATCTCCAGCACGCGCGAAACCGCCAGCGCCGCCAGCAGGTTCATCACCGCGTGCGTGCCCGCGAGAGTGGTCTCGAAGTCGACGCCCAGCGCGCGAAACCGCGTCCCCGTGCCGCTCGCCGCCACGCCTTCCGCCCGCACGTCCGCGTCTAAAGAAAAACCGAACGTCACCGTGCGCCCCGGGTGCACATCGCGAAAACCGCTGACGCGCGCATCGTCGGCATTCAGCACCGCTACGCCGTCCCGCGGCAGGCTCTCGATCAACTCCCGCTTGGCCGCCGCGATGCCGTCGATCGAATCGAAAAACTCCACGTGCGCGTACCCCACGTTGGTCACCACGCCGATCTCGGGCCGCGCCATGCCGGCGAGCACGCGAATCTCTCCCGCGTGATTCATCCCCATTTCGAGCACCGCCGTCCGCGCCGCGTCCGGCAGCCGCAGAATCGAAAGCGGCACGCCGATGTGGTTGTTCAGATTCCCCACCGTCCGCCCGACAGGCCCGCGCACTTCGAGCAGATGCGCAATCGCGTCCTTGGTGGTAGTCTTCCCCGCGCTGCCCGTCACCCCGATCACCGTTCCGCCCCACCTCCGCCGCGCCCACGCGCCCAGATCCTCGAGCGCCACCAGCGTGTCCGCCACCCGCAGCGCTTTGCCGTCCGCGCCCGCGCCCCGCGCCGCTTCCACCACCACCGCCGCGGCGCCTTGCTCGAGCGCCCGCGGCACAAAATCGTGGCCGTCGCGAGTCGCCCCGCGTAGCGCAAAATACACATCGCCCGGCTGCTGTGTCCGGGTGTCCACGCTCCAACCCGCCACCGGCAGCGCCGCCGCCTCGCCCGCGGCCCCCATCGCGCGCGCAACTTCCTGTAGATCCAAGGTCATGGTTCAATCCGGCGGATGATACCCATAACCTCGCAGCACTTCGCGGGCCACCGCCCGGTCGTCGAACGCAATCGTCTTGTCCTGCAGAACCTGGTATGTCTCGTGACCCTTCCCAGCCAGAATCACCAGGTCTCCTTCGCGCGCTTCGGTGAGAGCGCGCGCGATGGCCGCCGCCCGGTCCGGTTCCACCACGTGCGGCTTGTCCACCCGGCGGATCCCCACCAGCGCGTCGTTCATGATCTTCAGCGGATCTTCCGAACGCGGGTTGTCGCTGGTCAGCACCACGAAATCGCTCAGCTCCGCCGCCGCCTGCCCCATCAGCGGACGCTTGGTGCGGTCGCGGTCGCCGCCGCATCCGAACAGCGTGATCACCCGCTTGGGATTCAACCCGCGCGCCACCGCAATCACGTTCTGCAAGGCATCCGGGGTGTGAGCATAATCCACCACCACCACGAACGGCTGCCCTTCGTCGATTCGCTCGAAGCGCCCCGGCACAGCCTTCAACGCGGCAATCCCACGCGCGATCGCTTCCGGCGCCAGGCCATAGGAAATCCCCGCTCCGCACGCCGCCAGAATGTTATACACGTTGATCTTGCCGATCAGAGCCGATTCCACCGCGAAACGCTGCTTGCCATACTGCACGTCGAAGCGCAGCCGCTGGCTTCCGGGCGCGATGTGCAGCGCCCGCAGATCCGGGTCCTGTCCCAGCCCGTACCAGAGCACCCGCGTCTCGGCCGCGGTTTCGAGGCTGCGCGCGTAGCTGTCGTCCCGGTTCAGCACGGCGAACGCCGGCGGCTCGCCGCCCACGCCCAAGAGCAGCTTTTGCTTGGCCGCGAAGTAAGCCTCCATCGTGCCGTGAAAATCCAGGTGATCGCGCGTCAGGTTGGTCCACACCGCGGTATGGAAGCGCAGCCCGTACACCCGCCCCAGTTCGAGCGCGTGCGAGGAAACCTCCATGGTGGCGTGCGTGCCGCCCTCGCCGTGCAATTCGGCCAGCAGCTTGATCAGGTCCAGCGATTCCGGCGTCGTATTCACGGCCGGCAGCACGCGTCCCGCCAGATGATACTCAATCGTGCCCACCAGGGCGGTGGTCAGCCCGGCTGCGCGCAACACCGAATCGATCAGAAATCCGGTGGTGGTTTTTCCGTTGGTTCCGGTGATGCCCGTTAGTGCCACCTGCTCGTCCGGCTTGTCGTAGAACAGCCGGGCCGCGCCCGCCAGCGCCCGCCGCCCGTGATCCACTTCGATCCAGCGCCCTTCCAGGCCCGCCGGCGCCGCCGATTCGCTCGCCACCGCTACCGCGCCCCGCTCCAGCGCCGCCCGCGCGAACTCGCGGCCATCCGCCCGGCTGCCCGGAAAAGCGAAAAAGAGATACCCCTCCCGCACCCGGCGCGAATCGTACTCCAGCCCGGTCACCTCGGCGTTCGCCAACTCTCGCGGCGCCGGGCGGCGCAGCCGGATTCCCGAGAGTAGCTCGCCCAACTTCATCGTGAGAACCGCACTCGAATCCGTTCTCCCTGCCGCAACGCGCTCCCCGCCGGCGGATTCTGCAGCCGCGCCAGTCCGCTGCCGTCCGGAATCACCGGCAGTCCTTTTTCGGCCGCTTCCGCCAGCACCGCGCGCATGGTCATCCCTTTGAAGTCCGGAACCGTCGGCCCGGTCACAAGTGTTGCCGGCGCATCCTCTTCCCCTTCTTCCAGGATATTCGGTTCGCGCGACCCCAGGTTCGCGATCGCCAGATCGTCCTTGTCCGCGGCGTTGCCGGCGACAACCGGCCGCGCCGGCTTCTCCGGCAGGTCCTTGGGAACGTCCAGCACACGCAGCGCTTCGGTCGCCACCGCATGAAACACCGGGGCCGCCGCCCTGCCGCCGAATCCCAGGTTGCCGTGCGTCCCGTTCAGCGTCACCACCACCACGATGGCTGGGTTATTGAGCGGCGCGAACCCGATGAACGAACCGTTGTAGTAGTGCGTATAGTGCTTGGCGGCCACATCGTAAATCTGCGCGGACCCGGTTTTGCCCGCCGCCGAATATCCGTCCAGCAGCGCCTCCGGGTACCCGGTCCCTCCCGGCAACACCACACCTTCCATCATTTGCCGCATCGTCATCGCCGTCTCCGGCTTGATCGCCCGCACCGGCGCCGCCATCGGAACCGCCTGACCGCCTTTTTTCAGCACCAGCCGCGGCCTCACCAGCAGACCGCCGTTGGCCACGATCGAAGCCGCCTGCGCCAACTGCAACGCCGTCACCGAGACTTCCTGCCCGATCGAGATGGAAGGCAGCGAGGCCTTGCTCCATCGCTCCAGGCTGCGCAGCCGGCCGCGCGATTCCGCCGGCAGCGATATCCCGGTTCTTTCCCCGAACCCGAAGCGGCGTACGTATTCGTGCATGTGCGCTTCGCCCACCGTCATGCCGATCCGGATGGCGCCCACGTTGCTCGAGTGCTTCAGCACGTCCGCCATCGACATCACGCCGTATCCGCCGTGCGCTTCGTGAATCGTCCGTCCGAACAGGGTGATCGAACCGCGCCCGCAGTCGATCATGCTCTCCGGCCGCAATTGGGTGGTCTCCAGAGCCGCCGCCAGCGTGATCACCTTGAACACCGATCCGGGCTCGAAGGGAACCGAGCTGGCGTGATTCAACCGCGCTTCCGGGTTCTCGCTTCCCTCCGGCGCCAGGTTGGGATCGTAAGCGGGATAGCTCGCCAGCGCCAGGATCTCGCCATTCTGCGGGTTCATCACCACTACGCTCCCGCAGTGCGCGCCCTTCGCCTCCGCCGCTGCCGCAAGTTCGCGCTCCGCCGCGAACTGCAGCCGCTCGTCGATGGTCAGCGTCAGCACCGCGCCCGGCTTCGGCTCCGACTCCACCAGCGCCTCGATGGGTCGTCCCTTGACGTCGTTCACCGACCGCTCTTGGCCCGGCACCCCTTCCAGCTCCGCTTCGAGCACTTTTTCGATCCCGGAGTTGCCCTTTTGCGCGAAGTCCACCCCGCCCAGAATGTGCGCCGCCAGCGGCCCATTCGGGTAATGCCGTTCGCTGCCGCTGTCGATCTGAATCCAGTCGAACCCCATCCCGCGCAGGCGTTCGGTCTCTTCCCAGGTGGCCTTTTTCTTCACCACGAAGTAGCCGCGCCCGTCCTCGCGCGCAGCCTCCAGACGTGCATACAGGTCCGCGCGGTCCATCCTCAGGACCATGGAAAAGATGTCGGCCGCGACGCCTAGATCGGGCACTTTCTTAGGATTGACGAATACTAATTGGGTGGAGACGCTCATCGCCAGCGGCGCACCCGTGCGGTCGAAAATGGTGCCCCGCGGAGCCGGGATCTTGTTGACCTGTTCCTGGCGCGCCCGCGCCAGCCCGGCATATTGCCGGTGATGAACCACCTGCAGGGAAACCAGTTTACAGAAAATCAGCGCGCCCCAGATCAGGATAAGTCCGGCCAGCCATTTCAGACGACGCTCCAGCATGCCGCGCTGCGTGAGCCAATCACGCCCCCCGTTTCCGCTACTTCGCCAGCGCAACGGCGCTGCCCGAGTTGTTGCCGTCCAGATGCACCACCTGGCCCGCCTGCGGCGCCACCAGGTTCTGCTCCTCGGCCATCTGCTGGAGACGGTCCGGGCTGAGCAGCTCGGCTTCCTGCAACTCCAGCGTGCGGCGCTCGTCGAGCAGCCGCCGCTCCTCGCCCTTCAGCGTTTCTATTTTGTACCCTTCCAGACGCCCGGCCAGGGTCGGCACCAGCGTGCCGGTGAGCAGCACCAGCAGCACGCTCGCCGCTCCCACCGCGCTCCAGCACGCCCCACGCGCGCGCGCGTCCGCGGCCCGCTCCAATCGCGAGTTGTCCACCTTCTTCGAGTAGAACAGCACATCGTCGAGCGGCAACGGCCGCAGCCGGCTGGAATCTTTGTCGAGACGCGCGGCGCGCGACCCGGCGCTGGCTGCGATTGCTCCCGCGTTCGTCCTATCTAGGAATGCTGGCATGGTCGCCATGGTCTGGTTCCCTCTTTCCGATGATCTCGATGCCGCGCAGCTTGGCGCTGCGCGAGGCTGCGTTCTCCGCCGTTTCCCGCTCGTCCGGCACCAGCGGATGTTTGGTTAGAAGCCTGACACGCCCTTCCCGCGCCAGTTCCCGAAATCGCACTTTCACTTTGCGGTCGTCCAGGCTCATGAAGCTGATCACGGCCATCCGCCCGCCTTCCGCCAAAATCTTCGGCCCCGTCTCGAGCAGCCGGTCCAACTCCCCAGGCTCGTCGTTTACCGCCATCCGCAGGGCCATGAATGTTTTCGTGGCCGGATGCAGACGGCCCGTCCGGTGCACGGCCCGCTCCACCACATTGGCTAAATGTAGTGTGCTCCGTATGGGCCGTGCGCGGACGATTGCTCTGGCTACCTTCCGCGCCCTCCTCTCTTCGCCGAGTTGATAGATCAAATCGGCGAGTGCCTTCTCGGCTGTGTGATTGACCAGATCGGCCGCCGTCATGCCCTGGGTCGGGTCCATGCGCATGTCCAGCGGCCCATCTGTCAAAATCGAAAAACCTCTCTCGGGCGACGTCAACTGGTACCGGCTGACGCCCAAATCTGCCAGCAGGCCGTCCACTTTCTCCAAACCCTCGCTGCGTACCGTCTGCTGGAGCATCCCGAAGGTGCCCTGGTGAAACCGGATGCGCTCCGCCAATTCGAGCGTGTTCTGCCGCGCCATCTCGAGCGATTGCCCGTCGCGATCGTTGGCGATCACAAACCCGTTCTTCAGCCGCGCCGCAATCAGCGCCGTGTGGCCGCCCAGCCCCGTGGTGGCGTCCAGGTAGATTCCGTCCGGCCGCACTTCCAGCAACGCGAGCGATTCGGCCGCCATGACTGAAAAATGCATAGCTCATCAAACGAGCCCCGCCGCTTCGAGCTTCGCCACGTCCTCGGCCGCCGTCGCGGAGGCCTCCCGCTTGCGCTCTTCGTAAATCTTCTCGCTCAGCACTTCGATCCGGCCGCGATAGGCGAACAGACGCACCGGCGCGTTCTCGATTCCCAACTCGCGCCGCAGCTCCGGCGAAAACAGAATCCGCCCTTGCCCGTCCATCTCGGCCTCAGCGCCCAAGTCCGCCGCGTTGAAAGCCACGTTCCGCGCCAGCCGCGGATCGTCCCGGTAATTGTCGAAAAATTTTTCGTTTTGACGCCAGATCCCGATGGGGTATATTTGTGCTATGCGTCGGTCCAGGCTGGTCACAAAAAGCGTTTTCTCGCGCAGCGCGGCGAAAAATTGCTGGAACGTGGCAGGCATCTTCGCCCGGCCTTTTTCGTCCAGCCGGCTCGGATACATTCCCCGCGGGGGTTCGATCATCGGCAGATCTTGAAAGTCACCCACTTTTAGACCACTTCCATACCACCACAACCAATAGTGCCACGAGGCCTTGGCCTTTGCAAGAATATTTTTGGGGAAGTATTTGATTAGGACGGAGTTACTGTGCTACCACCGAATCTATACAGACTGCGGTACACACTACATATAGACCTAAGGCGAACAAAAAACGAAAGCGATAATGTGATGAATCGTACTTTCTTCGATTGAGCCGCCGGTGTTCTTTCCGCCGCCGGCCAAAGCCCAGCGCGGCCAGGCGCTCTCGCCCGCCCGCGATTCAGCACTGCCGCTCAACCGTGCTAGAATCGCCTCCTGAACCCAGGAATCCTTCGTCGATCATGTACCGGCTCATCTCTTGTGTGGCAGTTGCAATCGCGCTGGCGCTGTGGGCGGCTCCATCCGATCCGGGCACAATTCGCTTTGAAGAGATCGCGGCCCGGTCCGGACTGCGATTCGTCACTGAAAACTCGCCGACTCCCAACAAGAACCAGATTGAGCCGATGGTTGCCGGCGCCGCTTTGTTCGACTATGACGGCGACGGGTACCTGGATATCTACCTGATCAACGGCGCGGCGCTTCCCTCCCTTCGGAAAGAATCGCCGGCTTACTGGAACCGCTTGTTTCACAACAACCGCGACGGCACATTCACCGATGTCACCGAAAAGGCGGGTTTGGCCGGCGGGGGCTACGGCATGGGCGTGGCCGTCGGCGACTACGATAATGACGGCTGGCCGGACGTGTTCGTCGCCAATGTAACCGGCAACCAATTATTCCATAACAACGGCAACGGCACTTTCACCGATGTAACTCAAAAAGCCAGCGTCGGCGGAGCCAGCATGGACGGCATCAAAATGTGGGCCGTCGGCGCCGGCTGGTTCGACTATAACAACGACGGCCTGCTCGATTTGTGGGTGGTGAACTATTGTAAGTGGAAAGTAAATGAGGACCCGTATTGCCCTCTCAAGAGCGGCGTCCGCGCTTACTGCCATCCTAAGTACTATGCGCCGTTGCGCAGCACGCTCTATCGCAACAACGGGGACGGGACTTTCACCGACGTAACTCGGGAAGCCGGTCTCGCGCAGTACTTAGGCAGAGGCATGAGCGTCTCCTTCGCCGATTACGATGGCGACGGCTTTCTGGACGCTTTCGTCGCCAACGACAACACTCCCAACTTCCTGTTCCACAATCTGGGGGGCAAGCGATTTGAGGAAATCGGCTTGCTCGCCGGTGTGGCCTACAGCCCCGATGGCACCGCGCTCTCCGGCATGGGGTCCGATTTCCGGGATGTCGACAACGACGGCCTGCCCGATATCTGGCACACCTCCGTCGAGCACCAGACCTTTCCGCTCTACCTCAACCGCGGCAAAGGCAGATTCGTCGACATGACGGCCGCCGCCGGACTCTCCCGCACGGCGAATATGTCCGGCTGGAGCAACGGCATTTTCGATTTCGACAACGACGGCTGGAAGGACCTGTTCGTCGTCCGCTCCAACGTGATGGAGAATATCGAGCAGGCCACCAACCGGAAGTATCCGGAGCCGAACTCGGTGTTCCGCAATCTCGGCAACGGAAAATTCGAGGACGTGAGCGGCCTGGCCGGACCCGACTTCCAGTTAGAGGCTCCTCACCGCGGCGCGGCCTTCGGCGATCTGTTTAACGATGGCCGCATCGATGTCGTGGTGCCCGTTCTGGGCGGCGCCGTCAAGCTGTTTCACAACATCTCCAATCGCGAAAACCACTGGATTCTGTTCAAACTCGTCGGCACCCGCAGCAACCGCATGGGGCTGGGCGCCCAACTGCGCATCACCACCGCCGACGGCCAGTCTCAGTGGAACGAGGCGACCACAGCCACCGGCTATGCTTCGTCCAGCGATCCCCGCGTCCACTTCGGCCTGGGAGCCAACCGCCGTATCCGGGAACTCGAGATCCGCTGGCCCAGCGGCGCACGCCAGATTCTGCGCGACCTCGAGGTGGATCGCATCCTGACCGTCGAAGAACCAAAACGTTAGCCGCCGTTTCTCTTCACAGGCTGCCGAAAAGTCCGAAAAAGACTTTGGAGCCACAGATGAACACAGATCAGCTAATTCTTTTCAATCTGTGTTCATCTGGTGCGCCTGTTGTGTTTTGGCGTTTCTCGGCAACCTCAAGCATGCCCCACCAACGGCGGAGCGCGGTACCGTGAACTAGAATGGTTGCATGGTGCAGAGGGTCCTTGGTGTCGCCGCGCTTTTCCTGATCGGTCTTGCGGGTGCGCGCGTGTTGGCGCAGGAAGCCGGTGCCCAATCGCCCAGCGTCACCTTCCACGCTACGGCGCAGGAAGTGGTGCTGGATCTGGTAATCCGCGACAGCCGCGGCCGCCAGGTGAAGAACCTGAAGCCGGAGGAAGTCGCCATCTATGAAAACGGCGTGCGGCAGCCGGTGAAGAGCTTCCGCCTGGTGAGCGGGCGCGAGGCTCTCGAGGAGCAGGCCGTAGCAGCCAAAGAGGGGAAGAAGCCGGCGCCGGCCAGGCTGGCGATCACCGCCAATCCTCTGCCGGCGGTGAACCTGGTGTGCTTCGTATTCCATAACCTGGATCCGAGCACGATCAACTTCGCGATGGATGCGGTGCGCCAGTTTCTGGACCACGATTTGCCGCCGGGCGCTTCGGTTGCGTTCTTCCACCTGGGAAACAAGCTGACCACGCTGCACGGATTCACTTCAGACCGCGTGGAGCTGGCGCAGATCGCGGCGAAACTGCTGGACAGTCCGGTGCCTTCCTTCAACCGGATGTCGGATGCGGTGTTGAGCGCCGCGCCGTACCAGGTGTCGATCACGGTGGACGCCACCACGGGGACGGCGGCGCTGACGATCACCGGCGGCGAAATCGCGCAGACCGCGATCGCCGGCGCGGACGTCGGGACGAGCCTGGGCGACCAGGTGCTGCGGGGCCTGCTGGCCGACCAGCGGCGCGCCTTCGGCCACATCGAGGGGATGCGCCAATGGGACCAGATGCGGACGCTGCTGAATGAACTGGGGCCGCTGCCCGGCCGTAAAACCGTGATGCTGCTGAGCACGGGCCTCGCTACCACCGGCGATCCGGAGTTGTTCCAGGGGCTGCTGGACGAAGCCAACAAGGGGCAGATCACGATCTACGCGGTGGACGTGAACGGCTTGACGCAAAACTCCAACGTGCAAAACGGCAATAACACGCTGGCTCACGCGGCCGCGTTGAGCAGGACGCAGGGGATGAAAACCAACAGCGCCGCCGCCAGCATGGAGAATGCGCGGCAGGGCGACTACGTGAACATGGCCGTTCGCACCAGCGACACGCAGGCGAGCTTGCGCGGCATCTCGGAAGGCACGGGCGGTTTCCTGATTGGCAGTACCGACAACTTGAGCAAGCCTTTTGAGCGCGTGCTGGAAGACATCGACACGCATTATGAGGCCACTTACCAACCCACTTCCGAGAAACTCGATGGGCGGCTGCGAAAAATCGAAGTGAAGCTGGTGCGGCCGGATTTGAACGTGCAGAGCCGCACTGGTTACTATGCCCTGCCGGCGTTTCCCGGCGGCGCGGAGTTGACGCTGCCGGAAATGATCGGCCTGGCGGCGATCGACGCGCGGCAGCAGCCGCACGTCTTCGACTTTCAAAGCGCCGTGTACCAGTTTCGTCCCACGGCGGCGGGCGTCGAACAGGACCTGGCCTTCGAGTTGCCGGCCAGCGCCTTCACCGCCAAGCCGGTGCCGGGCGAGAACCGCCATCGCCTGCGCGTTTCGCTGGTCGCGTTGGTGAAGGATTCGACCGGACAGGTGGTGGACAAATTCAGCCGCGACGTGCCGATCGAGATTCCCGACGAGAACCTGGAACGAATGCGCAAAAGCACTATCCCGTTCACTCACCCGATTCAACTTCCGCCCGGCCGTTACACGCTGGAAACCGCGGCCGTGGACCAGGAGGCGAGCCGCGCCAGCGTGAACACGCTGGAATTCGAAAGTCCGGCGCCTAAAGTACTCGGCTTGAGCAGCGTGGTGCTGGCGCAGCAGGTGCAGACCGTCGACGGCAAGGTGGACGCCGCGGATCCATTCGAGTTTCCCAGTGGCAGCCATGCCACGCGGGTGATTCCGGAATTGGCGCCCACGCTGAGCGCACAGGCGCAGCCGCTGGTGTACTTCGTGGTGTATCCGGACAAGGCGAATCCGGACAAGCCGAAGGTGGAAGTGGAGTCGCTGGCCGAGGGCCGGGTGATCGCGACGCGGACCATCGATCTGCCGCCGGCCGGAGCCAACGGCGCCATCCCGCTGGTGCTGCGCGCCCCCGCCCACACGGGCAATTGCGAGCTGAAGATCACCGCCCTGCAAGGGAACGGCAGGTCGGCCACCGAAAGTCTGGCTTACACGATCAGCGCGAAGTGACGGCTATACTTTGGCAGCCACGCCCAGGATTTCGACGGCCTTCTTGATCACCGGATCGTCTTCCAGCTTCTTCGGCTGTGCCTGTTGCGGTTCGGGCTCGATGGGCTCGTCGTTGGCGTCGTACTCGATCTGCGGTTCGGCGCCGGCCACCACGGTGCCCGGCATGACACGAGTGTCCTGAATGGCTTTGCCGTCGGGCGAATAGTATTTAGCCACCGAGAGGATAATGGCACTGCCATCGTCCATGGTGAGGGCGCGGCGCAGTGCGGCATCGCCGTAAGTGGGCTCGCCCACCAGTTGCGCACGCTTGTTGCCAGCCAGGGCGGCAGCGGCAATTTCGGCGCCATCGGCGGTTCCGTGGTTCACCAGCACGGCCAGGGGCAGAGTGGTGATGGCCTTGGCGGGATCGGCTTCAAAGTCCCGCTCTGGGACCTTCTGGCCCTTGAGATAGGTGATGCGCCCGCTCGAAAGGAACAGGTTGGCTAAGGCGATGCCGTCTTCCGGCGCGCCTATCGAACAACTACGCAAATCCAATACCAGTTTCTGCGCGCCGTCCTTCTGCAATTGACGGATGTCGTCGGCCGCCTGCTTGACCAGGTCCGGCGTCAAAGCGCCGATCCCGAGGTAACCCACCGAGCCCTCCAGCATTTTCGTCTCGACCGGCGGAATGGTCAGGTTGGCGCGCGTGAGGGTGATGGTTTGCGGTTCCGGATGGCGCGCGCGGACCACGCTCAATTCCACCGTGGACCCGTTGGCTCCCTGCAGCAGCAGGCTGGCGTAAGCCAGCGGCATGTCGCGCGTGGCGATGCCCTTGATGCTTTCGATCATGTCGTGGGTGGACAGGCCCGCATTGGCGGCGGGCGAATCGGGCAACGTGCCCACCACGCCCATCCAGCCCGGCTTCTTCGAGAGCACCAGTCCCACGTCGGCGCGCTTGACGTCTTTGTTCTTGAGATAGTCCTGATACTGGTCGGCGTTGAGGTAGCTGGCGAAGGGGTCGATCGCTTCCAGCAGGCCGTTCAGAGCGCCCAGCGTGACGCTCTTCATGTCGGGCTCTTCGACGTACTCGCTCTTGATGTGCGCCACCACGTCGCTGAACACGCCGATGTGTTTGAGAGTGTCGGACTGGTCGGCGCCCTTGCTGGGGACGCTGCCGGCGACCAGCAGGATCGTGAGACACGCCGACGCGCTCACCACCAGATATTTGATACGGCTAAGCATATTGGTTTGAAGACCGCTCCGAAGGCCCGTGCTTCGATTATACCGCCGCCCGCCGGCGGTACCGTTGACCCTCGTATATTCGACGTGCGGCGGAGCGGTTTGGTGGCGGTTATTTCCAGCCCATCCGGTCGCGCAGGCAGGTGATGTGCGCGGCGTGGTGCCGGCCGTGCCAGGCGTAGAGCGCCAGGTTGGTGTCCAACCGCACAATCCCGAGTTCCGGGTGGCGGAAGGTGCGGTCGAAATCGGCGACGGAAAGACTGCGCAGCAGTTCCACCCAACGCTGATGGAGGCCGTCGATCAGTTGGAGCGATACCTCGACGGGCGCAGTCCTGGCATCGCGCAGTTCCGCCCACTTCGTCTGATCATAAGGCTTGATGGTGGGCGAGTCCTCGGTCAGCGCCAGCCGGAAACGGATGTAGGCGTTCATGTGGCTGTCGGGCACGTGATGGATCACTTGCCGCACGGTCCAACCACCGGGACGGTAGGGAGTATCGAGCTGCTGGACGTCCAGGCCGCGGACCGCGTCCCGAAATCGAGCGGGCGCGGCGCCGATCTCCGCGATCAGTTGCGGCCGGCTGTCCGGCTCGACCGGGGCCTTGAAATCGAACTTGCCGATAGGATAGCTGAGGTCCATGGAAAGAATGTTAGCAGAGCTCCAGGGATAGTTGACGTCCATGGAGAGAATGATAGCAGGCGCGCATAAGCTAGCTGCATCGCTTCGCAAATTCACCGACGTAATCCTGTACCCCAAGAAACACCGGCGGCAAGAGACCGCCGGCGCTATGTGCGTTTCCTTGGTAACGCCGCCGGAACTGGTTTCGGAATGCATGAACGCGCTTGAGTTGTTCCTGCATGAGGAGCGCAAGGATCTCACCATCCTCATTCGGGCTGGGCTCATACACGTGCAGTTCGAGTCCATCCACCCGTTCTTGGACGGCAACGGCCGCCTGGGACGGCTGCTGATCACATTCCTGCTCTGTGCGGCCGGCGTACTGCGGGAGCCGATCCTTTACCTGAGCCTCTATTTCAAGCAGCACCGCTCGGCGTACTACGATCTGCTCGATCGGGTGCGAACGAAGGGCGATTGGGAGACGTGGCTCGACTTCTTCCTCACGGGAGTGCGTGATACTTCCGAGCAAGCCGCCACTGCGGCACGCCGCATTCTGGCGCTGTTCCAGGAGCACCAACGACAGATCGAGGCCCTAGGCCGGCCGGCGGCATCCGTGCTCCGAGTCTTCGAGCACCTGCGGCGCAGCCCCATTGTCTCGATCCCCGGCGCGGCTGGGAAGATCCCAACGGTGGCAGAGAAACGAACTGCGCGAACAAACCTGTTTTACCCGTCCGACTCCGTAGACTGCGGAACTGAAGCCGGCGCCCGGGCGCCCCAATGGAAGGCCACATGGCGCGCAAATACTCGGGGCCGTGCCCCTGTGACGCGGGGGTAGGGCGCGACCCCTTGCTCCCGCGCGATGCGAGCCAGATTGAGACGCTCGGCTTTCTGGGCATGGCCTTTAGGCCCTGCAACAGAGCGATAGCCCCGTGGGGTTTTGTCAACGAACTTCAAAGACGTGATACTGGTGCGGAGTAGCTTGCGGGCCTTGGTGGGGCATGCTTCAGCTTGCCGGCGCCCGGTTGCGGGCGCATTCCCCCCCAGCCTCTGAGGGGGCCGTCGAAAGCGTTTTCCTACAATCCGCCCAGAAACTTGTTGACCGCCCCGGCGAAGACTTCGGGTTGCTCGTCGGCAACGAAGTGGCTTGCGCCCGCGATGCTGACGAATTGATGATTCGTAAACCGCGCGGCGAAACCCCGGCTGACCGATTCCGGCTGCAGATCGGCACTGCCATGAATCACCAATACCGGCGCCTGGACTGCCGCGAAGGCAGCCCGGTAATCGTGGTGCGCGCCCATGCTGCAATAAATACCCAGCGGCTCGTAGCCGGCGGCGTCAACCGTGGAATCGCCGCGCGGCGCGCCGGCGGCTCCCCAGAACTTGGCAAGGCGGCCGTAGAAGGCTGACGACGCCTCTTCGTTGCGCGCGAAAGCACGGCGGAAATTGAAGTAATCGGCCAGGTACTGCTCGTATTCCGCTTTCATGTTCGCCGGCAGGCGCCGTCGTATAAGGTCGAACAGGTCGCCATCGTCGCCGGCTTTTTTCGGCAGGACGGCCAGGTCGGCCGGCGCCACGCACACCAGCGCGCGCACGTGATCCGGAAACTCCGCGGCCCACAACGCGGCCAGTTCCGCGCCGAAAGAGTGGCCGATCACGATCAGGCGGTCGACACCCAGAATGCGGCGTATCCGCTCGATATCGCCCACCTGCGCCGGCAGGCCGAGCGTGCGGTGTACCTGGCGCATGTTCTCGTACATGTTGGAGCCGCTGAACGAGCGGATCGGACGGCTGGAGAGACCGCAGCCGCGCTGGTGGTAATAAATGACCCGGCATGGCAGAAGTCTTCCGGCGCGCCAGGGGTCTGTGGGCGGAAACCCAGGACCGCCATGCACCACCAGCATCGGCGTGCCCGCCCCTTCCTCGAAGTGATAGAGTTCGATGTCCGGCGCCACCAGCCATCGCCCATCAGCCGCCTGCGCAAGCGTCAGCGGTTCGGCGACGTCCTTGCCCGCCCGCACATCGCCCGGTTGGTAGAGCGGACCCGTCATCCGGTGCCACATCCACATACCCACCGCGACAACACTCAGCAGAAGAACTGCAGCGCCCAACAATACCTTGATCATGCTCACTCCTTGCATCGGAAACAAGTGCGTCGTCGAAGACGCATCGTGAGCAGTTTAGTCAAAGCGAAGCTGGAATACTTGACATTTCTTGCTAAAGGCGGCGAAGCAGGCCCGCTACTGAAATGTCCTCGTCGAGCGCCTCCCAATGAACGCCGATGCCGCCGCCAATCAGTTCCCAATCCGATCGCCATCGCGGCGATGCGCGGGCGAGCCGGGGAAACCAGATCCTTCGAGCACGACACCTCGACAGCCGTTAACACGCTGCCCTATCCCTCGCCTTCTAATGGGTACTGCGCCAGCACCCAATCCAGGGCTTCGGCGGGAGTGCGGAGGCGGCTTTCTAACTGGGCGTCTTCGACGGCGGAAAGGATCTCGCCGAAACGCGGGCCAGGGTGGTAACCGGCGGCGATCAGGTCGGCGCCGGTGATCAGTGGCGCGGGTTTGAGCTCCTCAGCGGTCATCTCCTCAAACCTGCGCTTCACCAGATCGTAGGTTTCCAGGTGCCCGTTGCTGGCCAGGCAGTCCAGGCGGTGCAGCTCCAGGTGCTCGTCGAAATGGGGCAGGCGCATCAGGCGCTTGAGCGTGCTCTCCTTCATGCGGCCCACGTCTTTGAAGTGCATGTGATGCGCCACCAGCGACTCCACCTGCTCGCTTGTCTCGCGGGAACAACGCAGGCGGTTGAGAATCGCGCGGGACATCTCGACGCCTTTCGCGACGTGCCCGTCAAAGCGGATGCGATCCGCCACGCGGAACACGGGCGGCTTGCCGACGTCGTGCAGCAGCGCGCCCAGGGCCAGCGCCGGCGTGGCGTGATCGAGTCTTTCGAGCAGCAGGCGTGTGTGCTTCCAGACGTCGCCTTCGGGGTGAAACTCGGGCGGCTGCTCGACGCCGTGCATGGCGGCCACTTCGGGCAGCAGGATGGACAGCAGGCCGCTTTCGTCCAACAGGTCCAGGCCATACGCGGCGCCGCCTTCGGTGAGGATGCGGACCAGTTCATCGCGCACGCGCTCGGCCGACACACGCGTAATCAGGGCGGCATGGCGGCGGATGGCAGCGAAAGTGGCCGGCTCGATCGTGAATCCCAGCCGCGCGGCGAAGCGCACGGCGCGCAGCAGCCGCAGATGATCCTCGCGAAAGCGTGCGTCGGGATCGCCGATGGCCCGGATCAGCCTGGCGTCGAGATCGGCACGGCCCCCGACGTAATCCAGCACCAAGGGGTTGGCGGGCGGAATCCGCTTCGGACCCGAAAGCCGGGGCGCCTGCCCCACATCCATCATGAGGCCGTTGATGGTGAAGTCGCGGCGCAGCACGTCGGCCTTCGGGTCGGTTTCGAAATGCACGGCAGTGGGCCGGCGGCCGTCTTCATATTCGTGGTCGCTGCGGAAGGTGGCGACTTCCACCTGCGCGAAGGCGTCGCGCACCAGAACCACGCCGAAGTGCGCGCCGACCAGGCCGGAGCGGGGGAACAGGTCCATGATGCGGTCCGGCCGCGCGTCGGTCGAGATGTCGAAATCCTTGGGGGCGGCACCGCGCAGCAAGTCGCGCACGCAACCGCCCACGAGCCAAGCCTGGTGTCCGGCCGAGCGCAGCCGCGCGATGACCTGGCGCGCCAGCGATTCCGCCTGCGATTGCGGCATTCCGGTCTCCTCCACCCTATGCTAATATGTTGAGGCCGAACTCCACTTGGGGGCGGGGATACCAGTTTGGGGCGAAGTCCCGCGTAGGACAGATCGCATTCCAGTTCCAACCCGTCAGCACCTCGCAGGCGTTTTCGTAATTTGCCACAGCCCCTTCGGCCAAGCGGGGAGAAAACCATCTAGTGATCAACCAGCAACGTCCGGCGGCGGTGAAAGTCGTGGTCGCCACCACCGTGATGCTGTCCTTTATTTCGTTCTGGCGGGCCGCGGCGATCGTCCTGAGCGATCTGGCGAGCTCGGCCTATTACGTGGGCGGCATCGCCGAAACAGCTATCGGCAAAGCGGCGCCGTGGTTCATCCTGTCGATCATGCTGTTTTCCTACGCGGTGCGCGCCATCTACATCGAGAGCTGCTCGATGTTCGTGCGCGGCGGCGTGTACAAAGTGGTGCACGAGGCGATGGGCGGCACGCTGGCCAAGTTTTCGGTGTCGGCGCTGATGTTCGATTACGTGCTGACCGGCCCC
>Ga0181521_10002397_pt1 | contig 22751 bp, 14 predicted proteins | sample PEATcosm2014_Bin_32_FD_119764 | JGI IMG/M metagenome (GOLD analysis project Ga0181521, IMG submission 119764) | Peatland microbial communities from MTU Mesocosm Facility, Houghton, MI, USA - PEATcosm2014_Bin02_60_metaG | ecosystem: Environmental > Terrestrial > Soil > Wetlands > Peat | place...
AATAGGCCGTCTCGGTGAGCCTCGTCACGGTGAGATCCGCCTCGATCCCGCCGCGCTCGTTCAACCACTGCGTGTAGACAATTTTGCCCGGCGCCACCGCGACGTCATTCGCGCAGACTTGATTGAGCACGCGGACCGCGTCGGCACCTTCGAGGCGAAATTTGGCGAACGAGGATTGGTCGAATAGACCGACCGCGCCGCGTACCGCGCGATGTTCGCGGGCGCTGTGTTCGAACCAGTTTTGCCGGCCGTAGCTGTAGGCGTAGGCGGGCTCGATGCCGGCCGGCGCATACCAATTGGCTCGTTCCCAGCCGAACGCTTCACCGAAACAGGCGCCGGCACCGGCCAGGCGATCATGCAGCGCCGATTTGCGAGCGCCGCGTGCGGTTTCGTATTGGCGGAACGGCCAATGCGTCGCATACAGCAGACCCAGGCTTTCCGAGACGCGCGCCTGCAAGTATTTGCGGTTGATCTGAAACGGCATATTGCGCCGCACGTCGACTTCCCACAGATCGAGCGGCGGGTGCCCGTCGCGGATCCATTCGGCGACGACCTTGCCGATGCCGCCGGCGGACTGCAGTCCGATGGAATTGAGGCCGGCCGCCACAAAACAGCTCTTCAGTTCTGCCGACTCGCCGAGATGGTAGCGCACATCCGGAGTAAAGCTTTCCGGTCCGCAAAAAAACTTTTGAATTCCGGCCTGCTCCAGCGCGGGCACGCGACGCATCGCATCGAGCAGGACCGGTTCGAAGTGACTGAAGTCACCGGCGATCTCACCGAAGGCAAAATCCTCGGGAATCCCGTTCGCGCCCCACGGACGCGCATGAGGTTCGAACGCCCCCACCAGCAGCTTGCCGGCGTCGTATTTGAAATAGCTGCAATGATCGTAATCGCGCAGCACCGGCATGTCCGGATGCAGCCCCGGCACATCCTTGAACAAGACATAGTAGTGCTCGCAGGCGTGCAGCGGTACGGTGACACCGATGCTCGCGGCGAGATCCCGAGTCCACAATCCCCCGCACAGCACGACGGTGTCGGCATCGAGGCGGCCGTGCTCGGTTTGCACGCCGCTCACGCGACTGCCGTCGTGGTGAACGGCAGTGACTTTGACATCTTGAAAAATCCGCACCCCGCCGGTGCGCGCACCCTTGGCCAGTGCCTGCGTGATATCGACCGCATTGGCGTAGCCGTCGCTCGGAATGTGGATGCCGCCGATCACGTCCTCGAGATGGGCGAGCGGATACAGGGAGCGAATCTCGCTGGGAGATACGACATGAACGGGCAGACCAAACACCTTGGCCATCGAGGCATTGCGCTTGAGTTCCTCCATGCGACCGGCGGTCGTCGCCAATGACAACGAGCCGCATTGGCGATAACCCGTCGCTTGGCCGGTCTCGGCCTCGAGACCCCGATACAGCTCGGCCGTGTAGCGCGCGAGGCGCGTCATGTTGATGCTCTGGCGCAGCTGACCGACCAGCCCCGCCGCGTGCCAGGTGGTACCGCTCGTCAGTTGTTTGCGCTCTAGCAGCACCACATCGCTCAAACCCAGTTTGGCCAAATGGTAGGCGACGGAACAACCGATGACGCCGCCACCTACAATCACGATGCGCGCACGGTTTGGAAAATCGATTGCCATCGCCTAGGCCCTCATCCGCGCATTGTCGGGATCGAATGCCGCAGCCTCGAGCACCTGTGCACGGCGGCGCTCGCCTTGGATCAGCACGTCGAAAGTGCTGCCTGGGGGCGCGAACTCGGGGTCGACGCAGGCAAACGCGAGACTCTTGCGGACGCGATGCCCGTAGCTCCCGGACGTGGTGACGCCGATGCAGCGATCCAGCGCGAGCACCGGCTCGCCGCCGCGCGCATCCGTATCGGTGGCGTCGACTTGGCAGTAGACGATCTTCAAGGGCCGCGGCGGCTGGGCGAGCGTCGCCGCCTTGCCGACGAAGTCTTTGTTCGAAGGGAAGAAGCGCGCCATATCGGCTTCGAACAGGTTCATTTCGTTCGTGAGCTCGGTCGACCAGGCCTTGTAGCCTTTTTCGATGCGCATGCTGTTGACGGCGTACAGCCCATAGTTTGCAATTCCGAATGCCTGACCGCGTTCCCAGATCGCATCGTAGAGAGCGGTCATCGAACCGACGGGCGGATGCAGCTCCCAGCCCAGCTCGCCGACGTAACTCACCCGCAGCGCCCGGACCGGGTGTCCGGCGACGTTGATCTCACGGGCGCTCAGCCAGCGGAACTTCTCGTTGCCAAGCGGCGCATCGGTCAAGAGACTCAACAGCTCGCGCGACCGTGGACCGCTCAACACCAGCACCCCGCGCTGCTCGGTGACGTTGTCGATGCGTACCGATTCGCCCGGTCGCAGGCTCTGCCTCAGCAAATCCAAATCGCGCAATTCCGCGGCGGCCGCCGAGAGCGCATAAAATCGATCATCGCCCAGGCGGCTCACCGTCATCTCGCCGAGAATTCGTCCCTGCGGGGACAGCATGTGCGCCAGCGCGATGCCTCCCGCCTTGCGCGGCATCTGATTCGCGCAGATGCGGTTGAGAAAGGACTCGGCTTGCGGTCCGGTGATGTCGTATTTGGCAAAGCCGGTCAGATCCAGGATCCCGAGGCGCTCGTGCACGGCGGCGATCTCCCCCTGGATCGCATCGAACACATTGTTCCGCCGGTAACTGTAATCTTCCACGCGACCGTCCGGCGAGAACCACTTCGGACGCTCCCAGCCGAAGGTTTCGGTGTGCACGCAGCCCTGCGCTCGGAGACGCTCGTGCAGCGGACTTGTCTTTTGAGGGCGGCCGGCCATCTCCTCTTCGCCGGGTCGGCGCGTCGTGAAGGTCAGGCGGTAGTCCAGAAACACCTTGTCTCGGACGTACGTCTTGTCGGCAAATGGGCCGAAACGCCGCGGATCGAATTCGGTCATATTGATTTCGGCATCCCCATGCAGCATCCACTGCGCCAGGTACTTGCCGCAGCCGCCGCCCTGCGCAATGCCGAAGGACGTGCCGCAGCACATCCAGTAATTTCGCAAACCCGGCGCCGGACCGAGCAGCGGCGCGCCGTCCGGCGTGTGCGGAATCGCGCCATTGATGACGCGGCGAATTCCCACCTCGCCAAAGATCGGCATACGCTCGATGGCCCGTTCGAGCCACGGGGCGATGCGATCCAAGTCGTCGGGAAAGAGCTCGTTGGAGGCTTCCCATTCCGGGAATCCGCGGGGAGCCCACGCCTCGGTGAGACCCGTGCTCTCGTAGATCCCCATCAAGCCGGACTTCTGCTCCTGGCGCAAATAGCCGGACGTGTAGGAGTCGCGTACCACCGGAATTTCTTCGCTGCGCTCCATGAATGCCGCGATCGGGTGCGTCACGACATAGTGGTGCTGCATATTGGTGATGGGCGCGTCGCTGCCCACCATGGCGGCCACCTCGCGTGCGTAGCAACCGGCGGCGTTGACCACCATCTCGGCGACAATCGTGCCTTGCTGGGTGATGACCTCCCACTCGCCGCTGGAGCGTGGGCGAACGCCGACGACGCGGTTGTGCCGCACCACGGTCGCGCCCAGGTCGCGCGCCGCCTTCGCCAGCGCGTTACACAAACCGGACGGATCGCCGTGGCCGTCATCCCGTGTCCAGGCGGCGGCGAGCACACGGTCGGTGGTGAGAAACGGATTCAGGCGGCGAATCTCATCGAGTCCCACCAGGTCCATGCTGAAGCCAATGCACTTCGAGTAGCCAAGGATGTATTTCAACCAGGCCAGTTCGTGCGCGTTGTTGGCCAACCGCAGCCCGCCGCACGCGTGCCAGCTGACATATTGTCCGGTCATTGCCTCCAGACGCGGATACAGCTGGTTGCTGTAGGCATGGATCTTCGCCAGGCTGTAGCTACCGGTGATGCTCGGGCATTGACCGGCGGCGTGCCAGGTGGAGCCCGAGGTGAGCTCGTTCTTCTCGACCAATATCGTATCCGTACAGCCCTCGAGGGCCAGGTGGTACAGCAGGCTTGCGCCCATCATGCCGCCGCCAATGACGACGATGCGTGCGTTGGTTTTCATGAGGTCCGGTAAGTTGTGTTCAGGAGGGCATTGACCACACTAAATTGATCCCTCATGCCCAAGCAACCGAGTATTTTGGTACCTTTGGCTACAAATTTTTGATGGGAGGTCGTAGTGGCCAAAAACCGGCCGATTGTCGGGTTACCGACATTGACCTGGCTGCGCGCATTTGAGGCAGCCGCCCGAACCTCGAGTTTCACGGCAGCAGCGGCTGAACTGAACCTCACATCGGGGGCGATCAGCTACCAAATCCGGGCGCTGGAGGCGCATCTGGGTTTCGCGCTGTTCGAGCGACTACCGCGCGGGGTGAAGCTCACATCCATGGGCGTGGCCTATTTGCCACCGGTACGCAAAGCGTTCGATGAGCTCGCCGATTCGACGGTCGGGCTGTTCGGCGGAGCCGAGCGGGGACAGATCACCGTCCATGCGCCGGTGTCGCTGGCCTCGCTTTGGCTGGCACCGAAGCTGCCACGTTTCATTGCCGCATTCCCGGCCATCGATGTCCGTTTGTCATCGGTGATTTGGGACAACCCCGTACCCGATGAAGCAACCGATTTGGAGATTCGTTACGGAACCGGTCACTGGCGCGGGTATCGTTCAGAGCGCTTGTTGAATCAGAACATCATCGCGGTGTGTAGCCCGGCACTGCTCCAGATGACACGCACGCGCGGCGACGTGGCGGCCTTGCTGCCGAGGCACTTGATTCACATCATGGGCCACGAGAATCATTGGCTGAAAGTCCGCCAAGCGCTGCAGGTCGTAGACGTTGCGGCGAGGACCGGCCCGACCGTTGACACCACGATCGCGGCACTGGAACTTGCGGCCAACGGCGCCGGTTGTGCACTCGCGCACCGCATATTTCTCACGGCATACCTGGCCACCGGGCGGCTCGTGGTCGCGCTCGAGCACGATTTTCCCGACGACAATTCATACTTCGTGGTCACACCGGAGCGACCGCAGCGACCACGTCGCGAAGTGCAATTGTTTCACGATTGGCTGCTCGCGGCCGCAGCGATCGATGCGTGAGATTTCCGCGACTTGGCGCGGTCGCGATTAAGGAGGTCGCGATTAAGGAGGTCGCGATAAGGAGGTCGCGATAAGGAGTTCGCGACTTAAGGGGGTCGCGCCCCGCCGCTCAGCGACGACGAGGGCGGTACGGCGGTGCGAGCATGCAAGGCCATGGAGATGAGCGCCGAGCCGCCGAACACCAGGTTGATGCCCACCAACAGGCCGATGGCCCAGGCCGCGGTGCCGGGAAGCCCGAGGTATATGATCCCGGCCAGAATGAAATCGATGAGTCCGCTCACCATCATCAACCCCCACCGTGCGGAAAATCCGTGGCGGTGATTCAGCGCCAGCATGATCGATGCGATTCCTTCGAGCAGCAGGAATAAGGTCAGGATCAGCGTGAGCGACAGGGCGCCCGACAAGGGCCAGCGGAGTAGTACGACACCGGCCGCGATGCCGATCGCGGCGGAGAATAGCGACCACCAAAACCCGGGCGCGTGGCGCATCCGGAACGTGCTGATCAAACCGACGACGCCGCTCACGAGCAGAAGCCAGCCTATGAGGATCTCAACCGCGAAGGTGGCGACCTGGGGAAGCACGATGGCTGCGAGCCCCAAAATCAGGAGAATGACCCCCTCGGTCAAAAATATTGCCCAATGCTCGTGCAGCGATGTCGCCACGGCTGCCTGCATACGCTCGATGCCGGTCGGATTCGTTGCCATTGTCTATCCTTGGCCGGTTCCTGTTCCGGCGGGAGCGCCGCCGTCCGGGATGTCGGTGAGCATGCCGAACAGGCCTTGAGCGATCTTGGTCGGTGCCGCAGCGCCGTTGTCCATGAAGATCACCTTGCCCTGCGCATGCTCGGAGACGAATTTCAAGGCATCGGTGTACTCGAGGAACAATAGAAACCGCGTATCAACCCCGGCAGATTTGAGGCTGTCGGCCGCTTCCTTCATGCCGATGGCGATATTCCTGCGGAACAATGCCAGGCCCTCGCCACGCAGCGCCGCGGCCTTCTTATCGGCTTCCGCGCCGATGGTCTTATAGGCCGCCTCGGCCTCCGCATCCTTGGTTCGCTTGACCAGCAGCGCCGCGCCTTCGTTGGCCGCCGCCGCGAGCAGGTTCTTGGAGGACACGACGCGCGCCATGGAGTCGATGATCTCCTTGTCGAACGTCATGTCGGTAATCTGGATGTCGCGCACGACGTAGCCCCAGTTGAGCACCACTTCGTCGAGATTCTTCTTGGTATGATCGACGATCTCGGCGCGCATTCCCAGGATATCGGATTGCTTGGTGGTCGCGACAAACTGGCGAATCGAGCCGTCGATGGTTCGCTGCAGTGCCAGCTGAAACTCGCCGGCGGTGGCGAAGCTGAACACCGCCTTTTTGATCGCCTCCTCCTCGGAGGCGGCGACGGCATACAGCACCATGGTCGCGAATTTGACGTTCGCCTGATCCTGGGTGATCGCTTGAAATTCGAGCTGCAGCGCGCGATTTTGCAGCGACAGGCGGTGCGAGAGAATCTCCCAGGGTGCTTTGACGTTCAGGCCCTCACGCATGATTCGGCGGTACTTGCCGAACACCGTCACGACGCCGACCGTGGCCTGCGGCACGGTGCGGAACAACGAGCGTGCCACGATGATCAGCGCGATCAATGCGACTACGATGAAAATGAGCATATGCGGATGCCTCTTGTGATGGGCTGTTGCCGATGGATGGTCGAACGGGGCAAAGTATACTGCTAAGTCGATCGATCGGCGCGCCGCTGAGTGATGGGGTGAGCAGGTCTCCGCCGCCTCGGCCAGTCAGGAGCGGACGTTCGGGCACTTCTGGAGTTAATTGCCTCCCCCGCACGCATCTCCTCCGGCCTTCTCGGCGGCCGTGACGGGCAATAGGCTGTCGAATTTAACGAGCGCGTCTTCCAGCTTCAGGATCCGCTCCAGTTCTTCCTCATCCTCCGTGAGCAGTGCAATCGACAGGCTGTCGTCGACTTCCATATCCATAAGGTCGTTGATTGCTTTACAACATGCGCTTTGAACGCAGTCCGCGGTCGACTGACTCGCGGCGCCGCCGAGCACCGAGGCGACACCGCCCATGTAACAGCGCAGAACGTTACCGACGAGGTTGCCGGCGATCTGCGATGCTTTCGGGATGTTCTGTTGCAGCTTGAGGTATTCCGTCAGATCTTGCGCCCCCCCGAGTTCCATCTTGCCGATGGCGTACCCCGTGTCTCGCTCAATGCTCCACCATCCATAGGTGTGCGTACCGTTCACATTGATCAGGTGCTCGGGAGCCACGATGGCCCGGTCATCCATGAGATCCCGCTCGAGCACGGCCTTGATGGGAGCCGGTACGGCAACGGAAGCCAGCGCAGCCTTTTGATCGGGACCAATCGTAACCGTCGCCACCTTCGCCGAGTTCGCGGCGGCAATCAAAGGCAGCGTGTTGAACGCGTCGCCGCCGCTCTGGCTGAAACGCAATTCGAGCGCGGTGTCCGCCGCCCCCCACCGCATGGCGAGGCGGGTCTGCAGTTCGGGATGACCTGCGAACCCGAAGGGAGAATTGACGATATCGATGCCTTCGCGATAGCTGACAGGCTTCGACGCATCGGCCCAGTCGGAGACTACGAAGCCGTGGCGAAAGAAGGCAAGGCGCGGACGCTGATGGTAGGCGCGCACCTGTGGCGCAACCTGCGTCTGTATCTGATGCTCGGCGTTACCGCTCGACAGGAAAAACGCCAGCAATTCGGGCGAGAGCAACGGACCCGGCAGCTCCGACGGCTTCAACTCCTCTCCTGGATTCGCGGCGGCAATCAAAATATTCTGCAATTCGATATACGCGTCAAGCCACGCAAGAGTGGCCTTGGCGAGGAACAACGGGTGAATCGTCCCGACCCCGATGGCTCCATCCCAGACTTGGGTGAGCAACGCGCCGGCGACGCCGTCCCCCGCCATTGCCGGATCGAGCCGCGCAGTTCCGCCGCCGGAGGCAAGCCGATCGAGGATGACCCGCCGAGAGCGCAACGGCGACAATTGCGGACCGCGTGTTTCGACCTCAAGATAGATCCGCGCCAAGACCGCTCCAATCGGCTTGGGATTCGGCGCCTCGGCCCCGGTCGTGCCACCGACCAAGCCCCCCCACAGACCGTTATTTCCCTGCGGCAGGTTTGGCTTATCCACCGGCGTCACGCGCAGTTGGAACACTTGCTGGGCTGCCAAATCATCACCGATCGACAAGGCCGCACGGAAGTCGTTCGCTGCCGCTTTCGAGTCATTGGGAAGCACCGCCAACCGTATGTTCTTGCCCCACAGATCGACCGTGTTGAACTCGCCTTCGAGCAAATTTTGGGAAATGAGGGTACCGCCCTGGAGGTAATCGGCGACCAGTCGCAAAGTCATGGTTTGCAAGCGCGTGCTGTCCAACCCGCTGAGGTTGATCGTCTCGGACATGTCCGCGTACTTGTGTCCGTACTCGGCTTGCGCAAAGCCGGGATCCAGATCAAGCGTCTTGCCGTCGACAACCGCACGCACCCAATAATGATCCTGAAGGGACTTGAGTTGAGCGGCAGACTGGTCCGATCCGATCGCGATCTTGGCGCCCTTGAGGGACGAATCGAGTAGCGAGTAGCTCTGTTCGATGCTCTCGGCGAGGCGCGTGCTCTTTGCAGCCGTGAATGCGCCAATCTGGCGCATCAGCGGGGATGACGCGGTGCTGGGTGGGGGTATCGAGCGCAGCATCAATTCGGTGGCGTCGGGCATTGCCGCAATTTGCTGTAGCCGACTCTGGGCTTGTACAGCGCTCAATTGACCATGCGCGATCTGCACCTCGACACCCTGAAGAGAAAGCACCGTGGCAAGCAAGAGTGAGCGATCCAGATCGTTGCCGCCGTGCGTGACCAGCGTCGCCGCCGCCCCTTTCATGGCCCCCGGGTATGGCTCGAGCGCGATTTGATCCCGGACATACTCGAAAACCGCCTGGGGCTTTGACAGCGAATCAGCGAGGTTGTTTAAATCGGTCGCTGAGGCAGGAACGGCGGCGACATAAGTTCCGACAATAGATTTCCATTTCTGCGCCGACGCCAGATGCCGCTCGTTAATGATCTTCCTTTGTTCGGGCGACAATGGCTGTCGGTTCTCCGATTTGACGCTCGTCGCCGCATCCGGCAGCGGAGCGCCGACAGCGCATTGCGCGACGGCGAAAAATGCGCTGATTAAAACCAGCGAGTGCAGATAAGAATTGGGCACGACGTTTCCCCTCCAACCCCCATTGCATCATCCTCGCGCTAGAATGCCAGGACAAGGTGGCGCAACGACTTCTGTGCCCGTGCGGCGGAGAGAGATCGTAGTCATGTGGAGGCGGAAGCGGTGAGGATAGGACAGAAAGTCGTGGTTTTAGGCGCGTGTCTCGCGATCTCGACGGCGCCCGCAAGCGCCGCGCCGCCGGCACCCACCTCGCCATCGGCGGAGTTGACACCGGGTGATTACAGCACGGGACAGGGCGGCGCGGCGGCGGCGGCAACCAATCGGGAAGCGAAATTAACGGTCCCGCGATTTCGCGTGACGACAAACTTCGGCGTGCAGCAGGCGCCGGCGCACCATGCGTTTGTGACAGTCAGCACGGAGTGGAAAAATGTCGGTTCCATTCAATACCTCGTGCCGCAAATGACCAATCACTTGTTCCTATTGATCGATGGCGATCACCCGGTGACCCTGAGCGACGCGACTGACGCGGCTTCGCACCCATTGGCGATTGATCAGCTGCTCGTACCGGCAACCGGGAGCGTCGTTGCCGGTGATGCCGTGTTCGAGATCCCCGATCACGGGGTGACGAGTCTCGAATTGCTGTTCATCGATACCGAGCAGGGGGATATGCGCGTACCGCTGTTCGGGCGCGCTCCTCCCGAACAACACGCGACTGCGGGGCCTGCCAGCAATGGCCTGATCGAAACCGCGATTCTGGGCATGCGCGAGATCGCTGCGGTCGGGCGAGTCCACGCTCCAGCGGAGCAGACGTATGCCGTGATTGACATCCGGATGCGTGCACTGTCGCCGGGCAACCTGGTCCGTTTCGATCCCACGATGTACGCGGTACTGGGCGACGCGGACGGCTACAGCTATCGACTCGTACCGGTCGATGGTCTCGACGATGAGTTTACCGCAGCGACGCAGCTCCTTCCCCTGATCCCGTCTCGAGGCACGCTGGCATATCTCATTCCCGCAGCGCACTCGGCACTGACGCTCACGATCGATCTGCCGGAGTACAAGGCGATTGAGCTGGCATTACCGCATTCGGGTCCGACGGCAACCCGCGCCGGCAAGCCCCTGGTCAGCTTCGAGGATCCCGACACTCTCACGCTGGGTGTGCTCGGGCTGAGCCGCGCGTCGTCGATCGGGAAAAACTCCGCTGCGACCGGCAAGGACTATTTGATTCTGGACGTTCTCTTTGCGTCGAAGGTCGATCAGGGCATTGAAATCCAGACGGCCGAGCAATTGCTCCTCCTCGACGGGCAGAATCAGATTGCAGTCGACCCGGACGCGCTCGAGGCATTGCCCCACGGGCTCGTCGAAAACAGCGTCATACCGGCTCACGGCCAGGCCCGATTTCAAGTCATCTACCAGGTGCCAAAGGCGGCAGCTCATTTCACCCTGCGCTTCCGCGGCTTTCAATCGGACACCAAGAAAGCTCTGCCCGATGTTCCGGCGCAGGGGCACGGCAGCTAGTCCCGGAGACGCGCATCGTGCCTACTCCCACAGGTCGTAACTACGTACCCTGGTGCCTCTGCCTAGCGATCGCAGCAGCCGCCCCCGCGTCGGCAGCCGATGCGCCGACGGCGAATAAGGTGCCGACCTCGATGCCGGCGGGCGCGAACATCGCGGCGTTGGATTTCGGCGGCGACATCGCCAGCATCACGGGCACCTACGGCCCCGGCCATACCGGCCGTAGCCTCATCGACGCATCGAGCGGATCGGTGTGGCAGCCTGAGGGCAAGGAATTCACCTATCCGCAGGACATCGTCATTTCCTTCTACGCGCAGGACTCGGCCCTGGTGTCCGCGGTCACCGTCAGCATGCCGCCTGAGCGGACGCACGGGCCGAAGGATGTCGAGGTGTGGACGACGACGGATGATTCGATGGCCGCCTTCACCAAAGCGGCCGCCGCTACCTTGACCGCGGCGAAGCCGGCGCAGGTCATCTCGTTCGCTCCCGTCGAGGCGCGCTACGTCAAACTGCGGGTACTCTCCAGCGGTGCGCAGGGCGTGCTCGAGATCGGCAAGGTTCAAATCAGCGAGGGATCGCGTCCCGGTTACACCGCATTGCGCGCGCGCCATCCTGAGATCGCGGGGTGGAAATACAGTGCGCGGTTTGCCGCGCAACGGGGAATCGAGTGGCTGCAGCCCGCGGCCGTCGAGTGGCAAAGGAACAATCAATGCTTCGGCTGTCACGTCCAGGCGCAGGCGGCGATGGGTCTCGCCGTCGCCACGCGCAACGGTTATCTGGTCAGCCGGGCAGCCGTGCGGGAGCTGACCGACTACATGCGTCTGCTTCAGGACACGGATGGAAGCGAAAGCGGGATGCTGCTGGTCGACAATCAATCCGTCATGATCGCCCAGCCCGCCGGCAAGGGCTCCCATACACCGGCCGATCAGCCGATCATGGCCACCCTGTTCGCTGCGATGAGCTTCGCCTATCACGATCAGATGGGTGACAACCAGCCCGACCGGACTCTCCTCAAATTCGCGGACTGGCTCGCAGGCAAGCAACAGCCGAACGGTGAGGTGGCGCCGGATCTGGACGAGGCGCCGATCTGCCAGGGCTCGTTCATGACGACCGCGAATGCCGCGATCGCCTTCATGCAGGCCTTCGCGGAGAGCGGCGATGCTCGCTACCAGAAGGCCGGCAGCAAGGCCGTCGACTTCATTGCCGCGGCCAAGCCCGAAACCACCCAGGACGAGGTATTCACGATTCTCGCCCTGTCACGCTTCGGAAATCCTCAGCAGCAATCCCTGGTGAATGGTCTCATCGCGCGCTTGAAAAACGAGCAGGGCACGGCTGGTGGCTGGAGCGAGTCGCGCGGGTCGCCGGGACCCAACGCCTTTGCCACCGGACAGGTGCTGTATGCCTTCAAGGAATCCGGGGTCGATACCCGATCCTCCGAGTTCGTGCGCGGAGTCAAATACCTGCTGCACACACAAGAGGACTCCGGTGCCTGGCCCGTTCAGAACAGCGCGACCGGACGGCCCTCGGAATTTGCACCGACCATGTGGGCCGTTATCGGGCTGGCCGGATCCTACGGAGAGGTCGAAGATCCTACCGCCGAGTCGCTCAAGTCACAGCTCGAGAAGACCGGGCGCGCGGTCCTGTACATCAATTTCGACTTCAACAAATCCACCATCAGGCTCGATGCAAAGCCGATCATCGACCAGGTCGTGAAGCTCATGACGGATGATCCGAGCCTGACGCTCGCCATCAACGGACACACGGATAACGTGGGCCAGCATGACTACAACGTCAAACTGTCGCAAACTCGGGCAGCAGCCGTCGTCAGTGCTCTCGTCGCGGCGCACATCGCACCGGCCCGCTTGAGCTCGGGGGGCTTCGGACCTGATCAGCCCATCGAAGACAACGACACCGAGAAGGGTCGAGCCAGGAATCGGCGAGTGGAACTCGTCAAACAGTGAGTGCACGCACCGTGGGGCCCCGAATCCGCGAGCATCGGCTAGAGCGCACGGCACACTGCATCCGGCAGGCTAAATGAGTACACTGCGGTTCCATGGAAATGCGACCTTTAGGATTGGCCCGCACATGACGAGAAGCCGCGGCAGCGGATTTGGTATTCACGATTTTCCGCGGATTGCCCGCGGCCGGGGATCATATCTCTATGATGAGGCCGGCAAGCGCTACATCGACGGCTCCGGCGGCCCCGCCGTGTTCAGCATCGGCCACGCTCATCCCGAAGTCAATGCGGCGATTTCGCAGCAGCTGGATGCGATCGCCTATGGCTATCGATATCTATTCACGAGTTCCGCTCTCGAAGCGCTGACCGACTTGCTGCTGCGGGTGTCCGGGAACTGCTTCAAGCATATCATCTACGGCAGTGACGGTTCCGAGGCCGTCGAGTCCGGGCTCAAGGTGGCATTACAGCATTTCGCCGCGCGCGGCATGATGAGCAAGCGCCGTTTCATCTCGCGCCAAAGATCGTGGCACGGCGACACGCTGGGCGCATTGTCGATCTCGGGCTTTGCCGCACGCCGCCGCGCCTTCGAGGGCAGCCTGCTCGACGTCGCATTCGTGTCCGCCGCGAACGCTTACCGAATGCCCGATGGATGCTCGCGCGACTCGCTGGTCAGCTATCTGGCCGCCGAACTCGAGCAAACCATTCTCGCCCTCGGGCCGGAGACGGTCGCGGCATTCGTCTTCGAACCGATCGTGGGGGCCGCCGGCGGGGTGGTGCCGGCGCCCGCCGGTTACGCGCCCGCCATCCAGGCGGTATGCCGCAAATACGACGTCCTGTTGATTGCGGACGAAGTGATGTGCGGTTCCGGACGCAGCGGCACGTGGCGTGCGTTGGAATATGACGGCGTGGTGCCGGATATCATGAGCGTCGCCAAGGGACTGGCGGGCGGCTACATCCCGCTCGGGGCGACCCTCGTCACCGCGAATGTGTCGGCTCCCATTCTGAGCGAACATGGGGCATTCATGACGGGTCACACCTTTTCCGGCCACACGACCGCATGCGCAGCGGGAGTAGCGGTGCAGCGGATCATCGAGCGCGACGGATTGCTCGAGCGGGTTCGAACCGCGGGCGCGGCATTCCAGGAAGCCCTGCGGAACTCGTTGTCGAGATTCGATGAGGTGGGCGACGTTCGCGGCCGAGGATTCTTCATCGGAATCGAGTTCGTGCGCGAGCGCAAAACTCGTGCGCCTTTCCCTCCGGACCGGGGGTTAAGCATCGACATCGGCCAGCGTGCGTTCGCCGATGGCCTCATCTGTTATCCGTGTTCAGGCAATGTCGACGGCGATGCCGGCGACACGATCATTCTTGCGCCGCCCTACAATGCGAGCGACGCGGAGCTCGAGGAAATCACGTCCAAGCTCGTCCGGGCGGTCGATGCCGCACTGAGCGCCCGAACCTCGGCGCGCTGAGACTCAAGACGCTGCGGCCTACGCGCTCCCGAGCGCCAGCTCCGCCGCGACCAAGTCCTCGAGCGCGGTGCCGACGCTCTTGAAGATGGTAACGGCTGTCGCATTAGAGCGTTTGAATTGACCCGACGCCAGGTCGGAGAATTCGCCGCGAACGGCGCTTTGATCGATGATTCCGCGTGCGATCGCGCCGATGATCTCACCGGATTCGCTGAGCGCACCGGCCCGGGTGTCGACAAATAATTCGCAGCGCCGGATGGCCGCGTCATCGACTTCTCGCATCTCCGGGGTAAATGCGCCGACCAAATCCAGGTGCTGCCCCGGCTCGAGCCAGGCGCCGAGTACCAGGGGCTGCCGCGAGAGAGTGGCACAACTCACGATGTCGGCCCAGCGCGTAGCCGTCTCGAGGTCCTCGGAACATTCAACGGATAATCCCTCTCGCGTCAGAGAGGCGGCCAGTGCGCGAGCGCGATCGATGCGTCGGCCCCAAATGCGCACTTCTCGAATCGGCCGTACCAGTGCGTGACTTTCGATGAGGTGCGGCGCGAGGCTGCCGGTGCCCACCATCGTCAAACGAGTGGCATGAGGCGATGACAGATGGCGCGACGCAAGCGCCGAGGCGGCGCCCGTGCGCCGCAGGGTGAGTTCGCTCCCATCGAGGAGTGCGCGCGGTTGACCGTTGGCGGCGTCGAGCAGCAGATAGCTCGCACACACCGCGGGCAAGCCCTTGAGCGTGTTGTCCGGGAACACGGTGACGAGTTTGATACCGAGCGCACCTCTGTCGTTCCAGGCCGGCATCACCAGCAGCGAGCCGCCACGGGTGCCGGGGGCCGACGGATGCAATTGATAATGCGCACGCGGCGGAACCGAGCAGCCCTTGCGAAAGGCTGCATCGAGAGCCTCGATGAGCGCGCGCCGGTCGAGGCGAGCGGCGAGGGCGGCGGCGTCGAGTTGTAGCATCGGATTCCCTCGCGATTCGGATTCGATTCGCTGCGGTCGGTCGTACATCAAATTACATTGAACTCGCGCAGCGGCGCATTCGCCGGAAAGCGCGCATAGGATAACGGCGCCAGATCGATTGAGCGGTATTCGCCGAAGCAGATGTGCTCCGCCAGCCCGCGGCCGATACCGGGCGCCTGCTGCAAGCCGTGGCCGCTGAACCCGCTCGCCAACAATAGGTTCGGAATCCCCGGAACGGGCCCCACGAAGGCATTTTGATCGAAGGTATTGTAGTCATAGTGCCCGGCCCAGGCGGACGTCACGCGCACCGCCTCGAAGGCCGGAACGCGGTGCGCGAGGATGGGCCACGCTTGGCTGTCGAACACGGCATGATCCACCTCGAAATCGTCCGCAGACACATCGGGATCGGGGTCCGCCGGGGGTCCGCACAGGAATCGATCGCGCTCCGGCCGAAACCAAAGACCGGAAGGATCGATGACGAGGGGGCAATGAGGAATCGAAACGGGGCAGGTGAACACGAACACGTTGCGTTTGCGCGCAAATACCGGCAGATCGACCCCGGCGCTCGCGGCCAATTCGCGTGAACCTGTGCCCGTGGTGTTCACGGCATAGCGGCAGGCGATTCGACCTCCGTCCTGCAACTTCACGGCAACGATCCGCCGATCGTCCGACTGTTCGAGCCCCATGACACGATCCCGCACGTACCGCACGCCGCCGCGCTCATTGGCCGAGCGCAGGGCCGAGAGCAGGGCATGGCCGTCGAACCAGCCTTCTCCTCCCGCCGTATCCGAGCCTGCGGCCAGATCCGTGGTGTTGAGCCACGGGTAGCGCGCCGCGAGAGCTGATCGATCATGAAAATTGACCGACACGGCCGATTGCCGCTGGATCGCCACTCGCTGCGCCAGCGCTAGACGCCCCTGGGGGGTGGCCAGGAACAGATAGCTCGATTCGACGAGGCCCATGTCGGGAGGCGTCCCGGTGTGCAGCAGGCTTTGCGGCGCATCGCGCAGAAAATTCATTCCGAATACCGACAGCGCGATGTTGATGGGCGTCGAAAATTGCTGGCGTATGGAACTCGCCGAGCGCGTGCTCGCCGCCCCGCGATAGCTCGGGTCGGGCTCCACCACCAGGATCGAACCGCGATAATCAAAACTCGAATGCAGGAAGTAGGCGCACGCCGAACCCATGACTCCGCCTCCTGCGATCACGACGTCGAACTCGCTGCGCAACATCCGCTGCTCGCTCAGGCGCGCACGCGGAGGCTCTTTGGGTCGTACAGCGGCGCGAGCGATGCTCGCGCCCCCACTCGGGCGTTGGCCAGTTCGATTTCGTAACGCCCGTTGCTCACGAAATCGTCCGTCACGCCCTTCGCATGGGACAGGTAGCCGAGCGCGACAGCCGCTCCCAGCGTGTGTCCGTACATGGCCGACGTGAGGAGGCCAATCCGTACCCCATCGCGATAAATCGGTTCGTTGTGATAGAGCAACGGCTGCGGGTCTTCCAGCACGAACTGCACGAGCCTGCGCTTCGGGATCCCCGCGTCGCGCTGCGCGATCAGAGCCTCGCAGCCGATGAATCCCCCCGGCTTATGCCATGCACAAGTGAATGCGAGGCCGGCTTCGAGCGGCGTATCGTCGGGGCCGATGTCGTGCGACCAATCCCTGTAAGCCTTCTCGATCCGCAGGGAATTAAGGGTGTGGTACCCGCAATGGCGCAGGCCGTGCGCGGCGCCGGCCTCCACCAGCGTATCGTAAATCGGCAAAGCGAAAGGCGTCGGTATGTAGAGCTCCCATCCCAACTCGCCCACATAGGTCAGGCGCACGGCCAGCAACGTCTGGTACCCGATGCGAACTTCACGGCACGTGGCGAACGGGAACCCCTGCGCCGAGAAATCATCCGGCGACAGCGATTGCAGCAGAGAGCGCGAAGCGGGACCCTGCACGTTCAGCATCGCGTAGCCGTCGGTCACGTCGGTCACGACGCAGAACGCCTCGTGCGGAATTTGATTTCGGATCCAGGCGTCGACATGGGTTTGGGTGAAAGCCGCGGTGACGACCAAAAACCGATCCAAGCTCAAGCGGGTGATCGTGAGGTCGGCCTCGATGCCGCCGTTGGTGTTCAGAAACTGGGTATAGACGCAACGGCCGACGGCCACGTCGAGATTGGCTGTGGCAATGCGGTTGAGCACCGTGACGGCATCTCGGCCCTGCACGAGAAGTTTCGCGAACGACGACTGCTCGAACAATCCGACGCGCTCGCGAACCGCCGCATGCTCCTCGGCGTTGTGCTGAAACCAGTTCTGGCGTCCCCAGCTATACGCATACGCCGGCGTCTCGCCGGGTCCTGCGTACCAGTTCGGGCGTTCCCAGCCGGCCGACTCGCCGAAGCAGGCGCCCGCCGCCGCCAGCCGATCGTGCAAGATGCTCTTCTTCACCCCGCGCGCAGTGCTCCACTGCCGGAACGGCCAGTGATCCTGGTAACCGATTCCGAGCGTCTCGCGCGTGCGATCGAGCAGATATTTGTCATTGTTCTGCCAGGCATGCATGCGGCGCAGATTGACCGACCACACGTCCATCGGCGCTCGGCCTTTGACGATCCACTCTGCCATCACAAAGCCGACGCCGCCGCCGGAAAGAATGCCGAGCGAGTTGAAGCCGGCCGCCACGAAGAAATTCCGCAGGTTCGGAGCCTCGCCCATCAGATAGTTGTGGTCGGGTGTGAACGACTCCGGTCCGCAGAACAACAGTTTGATGCCGGTCTCGAGCAGGCAAGGCACGCGTCGCATGGCCCTTTCGATGTAGGGATACATCCGGTCCCAGTCCGGCGGAATATCACCGAAGCTGAAATCATCGGGTATGCCGCTCGCCCCCCACGGGGCCGCCACGGGCTCGAACAACCCGACCATGATCTTGCCGGCTTCCTCGCGCACGTACGCCGAGTTTCCCGGGTCGCGCAAAATCGGCAGCAGCGGGTGCACGCCGGCAACCGCTTCCGATATCAAGTAGTAGTGCTCCGCGGCTTGCAGCGGAACGGTGACGCCTGCCATGCGGCCGACGGCCCGGGCCCACATCCCCGCGCAATTGACGACGTATTCCGCGCGGATGTCGCCCGCGTCGGTGCGTACGCCGGTCACGGCGCCAAGCGCCGTCGTGATGCCGGTGACCCGCGTGTGCTCGAATATCCGTACGCCGCCGAGGCGGGCGCCTTTCGCGAGCGCCTGGGTGACGTCGGTGGGATTCGCGCGCGCATCGTTCGGGAAATAGAAAGCGGCCGATAGATCGCTCACGTCGGCGAGCGGCCATAGAGACTTGACCTCGGCGGGACTCACTTCATGAGCCTCGACTCCGAAGCTCGCGGCCATATGGACGCCGCGACGCATCTCCTCGGCTTTTTCGGCCGTGATCGCGAGTTGGATGGAGCCGCAGCCGATGAGTCCGGTCGCCTGCCCGGTATCGGTCTCGAGCGTTCGATACAGGTCCTGAGTGTACTTTGCGAGACGCGTCTGTGTCTCGGTATCACGCAGCGTCGTCAGGAGCCCGGCGGCGTGCCACGTGGTTCCCGACGTCAACTGCTTGCGCTCCAGCAGCACGACGTCGCGCCAGCCGAGCTTCGCGAGGTGGTAGGCGATCGAGCAACCGATGACTCCACCGCCGATGATGACCACTCTCGCCTGTGTCGGCAGTACCTTGGTGTTCACTCTACGAATCTCCCGCCATGCCCGGCATTATCCAAGAATCGAGCCTGCGCGCCCAGGCACGCGGCGTCTTTCGACATCGCGCGAGAGGTGTCGGGAACTTGCCGATTTGCGGTTAGGCTCCTTGGCAGCGGCCGCTCTAACGACTCGGGCGGGTGGCGTCTCGATAACTCTTGGGCGTCAATTGACAGCGTTGCCGAAACACCGAGCTGAAATGGCTCTGCGTCGCAAAGCCGACAGCGCGTGCGATATCGACGAGTCGCTGGTCGGTCGTGCGCAGCAAGTCCTTCGCCAATTCGATTCGACGCTCAAGCAGGAACTGGTGGGGTGACTGGCCGGTTGCCGTCTTGAAACCCCTGGCGAACCGGAACGAACTCATGTTGACCGCCTTGGCGATCGAGTCGATCGAGAGATCTCCACTCAAGTAAGTCTCGATGTAGTCGATGGCGGCCCGCACTTTGTATGCCGGCATATCGATGCGCTGGATTGCGGTCGCAGACCGGAAATTCGAGTGCCGGGACAGTAGCTGCACGGTCAACGCATGCGCCATCGCATCGCCCACCAGCCGACCGCTACAGCTGGGGTTCGATAGCTCCTCGCTGAGTCGAGCTGCGATGACGGACATCATTGGGTCCCGAATTCCAATTCCTTCCACGAGCCCGACGGCCTTGTCACCGATCTCGGCGGCCGCCTCGCGCAGCAGCTCGGGGTCAATGAAAATTTGCAGCTCGTCGATCTCGCCCTTGCCTTCCCAGGAATTCTCCTGGTTCGCGCACATGATGATGATCTCGCCCGGAACCGATCGAGTGCGCCGCATGGTCCCGTTCCAGCGGGCCAACAATTGACAGGGATTGTGCAGATGGGCAGAGAGAAAGTGACCGCCGGCCGCTGGAAGCTGTATCTGGAATCGCGCGGGGTGCTTGAATCGGTAGGCGCACATGTTGCGCCAGCCGAGACGGTCGCTCGACAAAATCGGCGGTGCCGGCATGCGTTGCATCCACTCGGAGGGGACCAGCGAGTTCGGGGCCGCGACTTGCGCAGTGTGCATCTTTAGCTCAAAGCCTCGCTGGGGCGCAAACTGCTCATGCGCGCGTGGGGTGGTTGCCGCGAGCAACATACTCGCGCACAAGGGACATATCAAGAATCGGTGGGAGGGCGCGACGCTGCGCCGCGCATCTCAGCGGGACGCATATCCTCCGCGGCCGGCCGGGACGACGAACAGTCGAGTGAGTACGACATACAAAAACCCGGACACGAACGCCGCCGGCAACGATGCGGTCAGGAACCGGTAGGGTCCGTGCGATTCGTACGATAGCGGATTCAAGAGATAAATGTATACGGCGCAGCCCAGCCCGAGAGCGATGAGCGCGACCGGGTTGAATCCTGCCCAGAACGCGTAGGCGCCGGAAGGTGTCCGGTCATAGATTCCGCGAATATCGATATGGCGCGCCCGCAGGGCGTAATAGTCGGCAATTTGGATGCCGCACAGCGGCGCAAACCCGACGCCAATGAACGCCAGAAACGCGCCGAAGCGAGCAAAAAACAATTCGGGAATCAGAATGCCCACGAGCGCCACCGGCATGATCGTGACCAGCAGAATCACCCACCACGGTAGCTCTTCCAAGCTGCTGAAATTTCGCAGGCCGATCGCCGAGGCGTAGATCCCGGCAATCGCGGTACCGAAGTTCGCGGCGGCGACGAACGACAGCGCAATGACGGCGTACAGAGGACCACCGACGGTGCGCAGCCACTCGGACGGGTCGGACACCTTGAGAACGAGCACGCCCGCGATGCCGATCATGCACAGCAGCGGCACCGGTGCCCCCATGCCCAGCATGACCGGGACGGCCACAGTGCGGCCGTGCGGCGCCATCCGAATCATTGCGCCGATGTATGCCCACCACGACAACAGCGACGAGATGCCGATCTCCACGCCCGTCGTGTAATTCCACAACCGGTCCGGGCGAGCCATCGCGGGCCGCGCTGCAACGAGTTCGGGCCAGCGATGCGAGACGAGCAAGTACAGCATCCAAAGGCCGATGAACACGTGCAGCACGAGGACCTTCGAGATGCGGCTGACTCCGCTGGCGCCACGCAGCAGGACCAGAAACACGAGCCCGCAGGCCACAAACGTCGCAGCGGGAACGACGTGCCGGCCGCTGGTTCCGGGTGGAAACGCACCCAGCAAGCGCAGCAGCTGCGACAGCGACTTCGCGAAAAAGATCAGCAGCAAGGAGTTCCAGCCGACGATAGAAACCAGCTGCATCAGCGCCGGGATCACCCACCCACGCGACCCGAATTGGGGCTTCGTCGATGCGACCGATTCGATACCATACCGAATGCAAATCGGGCCGGCCGCCAACAGCACCAGCAGCATCCCGATCATGCTGCCGGCGGTCAGCGCCAAGCTACCTTGGAAGAAGTTGAGGTAGTAGCCGACGTACTCGCCGATGATATAGCACCAGGTCGCGGCCGCCGCGGTCGCCAGCGCGATTGCCAAGCGCCAGGGTCCCCACGTCCTCTCGGAGAGGAGCAGCGGCCAGGCGCTCTTGTCCGCCGATGACTCGGCCGCGGGGCTCACGCTGCCCACCAGCCGATCAACAACAAGGCGCCTGGTATCAATGCACCGAGCAGTATCAGCCAAAACCAGCTGCGGCCGTCGAAATCCTCGCCCACTTCGCGCCCCTGTTCGAGCGCGGCGAGGCGCTCCTCGAGGCCCGCTGGAAGCGCTTCAGGCACGTCGCGTGATCCGGGTGGGTTCACCGGCCGCTACTTATTCGAGGACCCAGGATAGCCCTCAGCATCGGAATACGGAAACCACCAGAAGTCATGGGGTTTCGCGGTGGAGTCGATCATCGAGAACTTCGTGTGCCGGAAGGTGTCCAGCCCTTCCGCGCCGAGTTGTCGGCCCATGCCGGACTGCTTGCGTCCGCCGAAGGGCCCCGCATCATTGTCGAGCAGCGGCGCGTTGACCCAGACCATGCCGGCCTCCAACTCCTCGACGGCGCGCATCGACTCGTTGAGGTCACGCGTATAGATCGTCGAGCCCAGCGCGTATTGCGAGCGATTTGCGAGTTCAATGGCTTCGTCGAAACTCGAAACCCGGCATACGGGAGCAACAGGACCAAAGGACTCCGTATTCATGATGCGCGCATCGGGCGAGACGTCGACGAGCACCGTCGCATCGACGAACCAACCCGTCTTGAGACTCGCCGGTCGGCCTCCCCCCGTCGCGACCTTGACGCCCTCCCGCTTCGCCCCGTCCAAGAGACCGAGGTACCGGTTGAGTTCACGCTCCGAGGCCAGCGGTCCCATGTCGACGCGACCCAGTCCGTTCCCTATGCGCACCGCGCGGGTGTAACCGACGAGTCTCTCGACGAACTCGTCGTACACGCTGGCGTGCACGTAAAAGCGCTCGGATGCGGCGCATACTTGACCGCAGTTGAGGTAGGCCCCAAACGCCGCGCCGCGCGCTGCAGTATCGATCGGCGCGGAGGGCATGACGATGAATGGATCATTGCCCGAAGTCTCGATGAGCGCGCGCTTGTAGAGTCGCGCACAGGTCTCCGCGACGCTGCGGCCGGTATTGATTCCGCCCGTGAAGGCGGCCATGTGCGTCTGTTCGTGCTCGACCAGCGCACGTCCGACATCGCCGCTCCCGGCAAGCACCTGCACCAGGCCGCTCGGCAGATCGGCGAACGCCTGCACGAACTGCAGTGTCGTCAGTGTCGTGAGTTCGGAGGGCTTTATGATAACTGCGTTGCCGGTGGCCAACGCGGCCGCGGCCTGCCAGCACAAGAGGCAAAGCGGATAATTGAACGGCAGAATGATCACGACGACGCCGAGCGGATCCTTGGTCGTGAAGTTGAACTGGCCGTCGACAACGGGTCCTACA